>JACCDO010887942.1_pt1 | contig 10913 bp, 5 predicted proteins | sample 7446101 | NCBI WGS metagenome assembly JACCDO01 (sample SAMN15323440, study PRJNA562643) | freshwater metagenome | isolation source: river surface water | place: USA:Blue River Watershed | collected 2017-08-16
CTAGGACGCTGAGTGCTTGCTTTGACGCCACCATCGCGGGTTAATGCTTCAATAATCACGTCGCATCGTACTCTATTCGCGGCGGGATGCACATCCGTGGCATCACATAGTAGTAGGATATCTTCGTCGTGCAATGGTACACCGGAAGATCTCAAAATAGAACTAAAGATGTCCTTTTCGATCATTCTGTTCTCATCGAGTGACACGTTAGATATGCTTTCGGTGGCAATAGGGGAGGGAGTGACATCTGAAAATGCACGTAATCTAGCTAATATTTTTCTTGCTGTAACGGTTTCAATACCTTTACGTCCAACAGGGTACGACATCGCCATGTTACCTTGCGGTTTGTTCTTACCTGCACCACCAATGCCGCCGTCTGGCAAGGTCGACGCAGCGGATCCCGCAGAGTACGCATCATTACCAACGATAGACATTATTTTTCTCATTTTTTCACACAGTTCGGGGTATATTACAGTCCAAGGCCCACGACTTTCCAGTAGTAATTTAAATATATTTCGCGCATCAATAAGGGTGCCTTGTTTATTGTTACTGACATCAACACCCACGCTTGATCCATCACTATCGCTACCCATGTTGGTCACTTGCATCTGCAGTATTTCTAAATCTTCAGGTCTATAGACGATGCTAAACTCTCGCAATAAGGCATTCATTTGTCGTCGGTTCAACAAGTATATCTTCTCTCCCACATGGCCGTCATCCCCGTCATTATCCGCGTATAATCCATGCTTTTGGGCGACAAATGGCTCCACATTACGCAGTATCCAGTTGCGTAGTGGTAGCAACGCGCCTTGACTGTCGATGGCGTTGGAGAGCAACTGCTCCACAATCGATGGCGCCACGCTGTCGAGGTTAATACTGCTGCATAAACTACGTAAATGTAATAGAAATGGTGTATATCTTATTTTTCCACTGCCACTATCTATACTAAGTACATCAACTAGCCGTTTGATATCTGACTCGGGAAAATTAGCCATTAACCTGGCCCGATGACATGATATCTGGAACGCTCTGCTGGATATGAATCCCTGGTCTAATTCGTCGAAGGACTTGATGATTGACGCAAATTCTTGCAGTGCAAGTAACGGATTATTGATGGATTTAATAGCCGCATTTAACGACGAAACGGTTTCCGGGGATGAATCAGTCCAATCGCCACAAAATCTGGAACAAAATGTGATGAAATTATTGTAATAAATGAGAGGAACACCGTATGAATCGGCACCAGCACCGTGTGTTCGCTTGCCTTTTGCATCCTTCTTCACCCCGGAGGCCACTTGACCTAACTCGGCTAGTCTTTCGGTATCTAAACAATCTAATAGAGTTGCTTCCTCTTCCACATTCAACACAACACCACTATCACGTAGTGAATGTAAAAACGCGGAGGGAGGAATGCCGTTTCCATCGGTGATGTTGCCGGCGCTAACACTAACACCTAACCCTGCGAGATTTGATTTCTTTTGGAATTCTGCGGCGGATGAGTAAAGTGTTTGCTTTAATCGTGCAATCCACGCCCTGCGCTCTAGCACTGTCATTCCCATCGCTTTCAATATCTTTGTAACGACATTTCTCTCTTCACTTTTCCAATCTGCGCATGACCTCAATAGCACTAAACACAGTTCGCCGTATTCTAATTTGCCTCCTAAATCCTCTATCGACCGTAACAGTCTCACTCGATTCAGCCGTTGCAGTTTGAAGCCAGCTTGTAGCAATGCATTCAAGACAGCGAATCCATCAATATCTCCTTCTTGTTTAATATCCGCCGCTGCGAGGGAGTACTGCAAGGACATCAAACAACGTCGTCGTTCGCTTGGTTTCATCATTTCTAACTGACATATCAAGGTATCAACTAAATCAAACTCTTTCAAGGTCCAAGGCGCAATTGATGTAGCTAATGGTAAGCCGCCTTTCTTTTGCATAAGGGTCTCTAGTATGTCGACCAGTCTATTCACAAACGGAGTGTATTCCACAAATAGGTTGGCATCCGCACCGAGTCCCTCGAATCCTATGCCTTGATTAGATAAATATTCACCAAATTTTGGATTATTTGCACTGGCACTTTGCAGTGACCCGTCGAGCACCCTGTCCCTGAACGCCGCGATGTGGTCCAAGTTGGAGGATGGTAATGCAGAGTCGGCTTTGGGTCCTTTCGCTTTAAATCTCCTGCCAATAATAGCAAACTCTTCATGCGACAGCATAACGCCGATGTCTTTGCACGCATTAACAAACAAGTTGAAGGTTAAGATGCCACTGTCGTTATCGTCGTTATCTTTGAATGAACTGATGAGTGCTTTGAACATACTTGGTGATGCACCGAGCACTGCCTTCTTATCGTGTGCAATGATACTCTCACATATATCCAACATAATTTTATCAACTTCATCTTCTTCTTTTCTTGCTGCAGTCACATCTATTGCATGAGCATGTCTTTTTGCCTCAGCAATGGCGTGTTCACCAACATAGTCATACATTAGGGAATGAATCATTTCACAAAACTCTTCAGCGTCAATATTGCCTTTACCGTCACTACCAAAGCCTGATGCAAGAACTTCTACTTCCTCCTTAGACAGTTTAACACTGACACTAAGTAACGCATCGTGTAATTGAGGCACGGAGATATACCCCAGATTCTTGCTGCGATTCTTACTTAAATCAATAATACGATGAATGAGTGCACGCGATGCTTGCGATGGAGAAGGATGATTGCTTATTTCAAAGCACAATCTACGCTCACACAGATTAGAGAACGATCCAACACCTAGCGAGTCGTGGGTGCTGTTAAGCGAGTGGTCACCAGCACCAATACCGTGTTTACCGCCGACACGAATGGAGGCGCCGTTAGGGTGCGCTATTGGTCGCGATTCTTTTTCTCTTGCAGAAGGAATGGTGCCTGGTAGTTTGCCGATTAAATCGTTGTCGACACTGCGAGTTATGTCGCCCCAACCGGTGGGAACAGAGCGGTTAACGTCGATATGATCCCTATTATTTTTATCCGGTTTGATAGAATTATTATAATTTCGAAGTGTGTTAATATCATCAATGCTATCATTACCCATTTTACCAGCATTGTAGCCACCAGGTGCGTAGGCATATGGATTTGCTGACCTGGCCACGATTCTTTGACCTGCCACTTGGGATGTTATTCCAGCTCTATCCATTGCTGTCATGGATTGTCGCACTGACCAAGACAGTCTATCCAACGGTAACTTGCTGCCACTTGGCTTGGTGCTGGCTGGAGCCGATGATCCACCACTATGAATTGGAATATATTCCAATCCATCTGAAACGGGCGGTGCCTCGCCAACAAGTTCTTGTAATTTTGTGTATCGAAATTTAAGATCTTCAATTTCTTCAAAGAATTCTCTATCAAAAACCGACATTTCTGCCTTTAATCTAGCATTTTCTTGAGCTAACATTTTCATTCTGTCGTCCAAAATATCATCGGTCTCACCTCTGTTGGTCGGCGTCGCTTTTGGGATGCTAGGTGATACCACGTAGGTCGGAGAGTCCAACGACTCGGCGGTCTGGGTAGGTGCAGTGAGTTTACGTTCAATTTTCTCTACCTCTTCGACATTCCTTGTACTCGTTCCATGTGTCTCTAGTCTCCTTTCTGCTTTTGTCTCTGCTACTGGCATTGTGTATAGGTGGTCTTTCGTGTCAGTTATTTCATTACCAGCATTAACTCGAACAAGTGTGGGTGCGTCGACTTTCACTTCCTTCGTCTCATTCGTCTCAATCCACTCATGCATTGGCGTAATTGATACTGGCGGGTCGTTTCTCAACCGAATCTTAGAGACATAAGTGACATCTTCAGTGTGCTCCTTAGTGTTTTCATTAACGACAAGATGGTGAATGTCGTTCAACTCACTAATATTTTTCTTTGATAGGGATAATTGATTACTGAAGAAATGGTTACTCTTTTCACTGGCATCATTTTCATCATTATTTAATCTATGCCTTAACAAGTGAGTGAGTGAGTGCGAGAGTTAATAGATATGAATAACTGATTGAATACCTTGCTACATCCGCAGCTAATGTGATTGTACGTTTATCTTTAGGTCGGTCAAAGCAATTCGCATCTTTAAGCATACGTTTCACATCGATTTCACCAGTTTTATCACCGTATTTTTTCATTAGTAACTTCTGTTCATTCACCGAAAGTGGTAATGCTAAATCAACCTGAAAAGCAGCAGTTAATTCATTAATTGGTAATTTATTATGCAAATTTGGTATGGTTGGATCATTTGGCAGCAGCAGATCCGTTACTTGCTCCCCTGTCATACCCATACTATCAATTCTTTGCTTAATTTTCCTCTGAAAATTATTTAACTCGCGACTGAATTCGTCAATATTCTCCTGATATTCGTCATTACTGTACGTGATTCTCCCCGCATTACCTTGTTCGGTTATATCGACCGAGTTCATATTTCTACCTTGAATTGTCAACTCTGCCGTATGTGCGGTTATCGCGGTAGGCAAAGATGATATTGAAGGAATATCGGCAGGAACACTTAATTTTTTTCGAAGCGCATTAATTTCTTTGTCCAATTCACTCGACCGTGCTTTGATCATATGCGACAGCTGCTTCGCCTCCGCGTCTTGCAATGTGGACGCTAGTCCTGCCAACTCGCCTCCTTTTTTGCCGCGATTCCTCGACATTTTGGTATTTATTTACTATTTTCTTATTATTTTTTTTCATTTTTTTCAAACGGTCTTTCAGTTCGTACCGGTGGACTGCAATAGAGATAGAAAATTACAATTAATGAACGCTTTTAAAGACTAGAAACAGGCGAATTCGCCTGGTTGGAGCAGCTTACTTGCGAAGCGGTGTCTAAATAGGTGTCCGTTATTCTATCAGAACCTGTACCGGCGAAGTTTACCCTGTAACAACCTGTAACAGGGTCCCTGTTGACTGGGCGGGATTGAAGAATTGAAACGCGCGGATTGGCTTGATTATTCTTAAGAAGAAATTTAGGTTTTGTATCCGTTAGGGATTTGTCTACCGGTAAAAAAATAAAATATCGAATGTTTTTTAAAAAAAACATCAAAACTTTAGTGGATTCCAGTGAGATGTCGCGGAAAAGGAGCTCGTTGCGCAGTTCTCTCTCGGACCAGATCGCATCGCTGAGTAAGTGCACTACCTAGACGTTGTTATTAAAGATTCATTCCTTATTTTTCGTTTTACTAGGAACATTGCGTCGAGATACGAGCAGCAACATCGTCACGCCTTTATTGTCGTCAAAGCGCTCTTCCGTCACTGCCGAGGCAGAGTCCAAGGACTACTTGGTCATATATAGCCCGCCGAAAGTGTCTGAAACTGTTGGCACATCCACCACTCCTCCGCAATTAGACGATGATGAAGGGATTATAAAGAGTAGGTATGAGAATCAACCCCGTCGAAAGTCTGCAGTAGTATCTGCAGATAACGGCAGTAATAACTCTGTGGTTAGCGCAGCGATGAAAGAGTCAACAGGTACTAGTAGTGATGTCAAAAGAATAAATAGTGTAAATCGTAGAAAAAGCACGAGTGATGGCTTGGATCAAAGTATAGTAAGAAAAATGGTAATGAATCGTAGAAAAAGTATGGTGACCTCGCCAACTAGCAGCACCAAACGCGTTTTAAATAATAGTCTCGACACGACTTCGTTGCTGAAGAAATATGATTTCCTAAACGATGATTTAGACAATGATCAAGATTATGAATATAGAGATTTTAATGATGAAAATCCAAATGACAGTATTCATAGCAACTACAACCCTGATGAAAGCGTCAATTCGATCAAATCCGTTACATTTTATCCCTCATTTGGTGTGAACCAATCCAACAATGCAAGAAAAGGAAGTGTGCGTAAAAGTTTTGTTAATTTAAGTTCGGATAATGACTCTGATTACGAAAACAGCGAATTGAGTGAGCTAAGTCCTATCCAATCGACTAGTAAACAGCCAACTCTACGCACCACTGCAATGAGAAGTAAAAATGTGGAGAGTAGCACCAACACGTCTCCATTAATGACCAAATCCAGTACCAGTGTCACTAACACAGAAAACAAAGAAGACGTAGACCATAAATCAGTCCATATGCAGCTCAAAGCTGCAGCCGCGTTGCTGTTAGACGCCGTAGAAGAGCAAGGCAGGTTGAAAGCATTGCTCTCTTACACCGACAAAACGGATGTCAGTACTGGTAGCACTGATTTGCAACTTCGACTCACTGGTGCCTTGATTGAACTAGAAGCTGCCGTCAACCAAAGTATCAAATGGCGAAGTCAATGCGACGCTGCTACTACACGAGCAGATGACGCAGAAAGGGCTTTAGAAGTCATTAAAACCAGGCTTTCCGAGGTAGAATTGGAACGTGATAATTTCCGGAATGAGGTGAAGGAATTAAAGCGGCAGCAGCTACTAGGTTCACCACCGCGAGTAAAAGGTGACGCCATGTCGCGTAGGGTATTGGGAGGGGTCCCATTGCCATTGTATTCTAATTTGCATAGTGATAATGGTATTATTCCTCCCCCAATAGAGTCTCCTCCTCCTGAAGCTGCTGATGATTATCATCCAGAGGAAAGTGAAAGTGAATTGGCGAAAGACCACGTCATACTAACTGTAGAAGTTGATGGAAACAGATGCGAGCGGCTCGTCATTTTACCTAATTCTGATCCCATTACTCTGGCCTTTGAATTTTTGAAGGAGCATGCGTTGCCCCCAGAGTACTTGGAGCCGCTCATCAAGTACATATCTATGACTCAAGCTACTAAATTTGAGAATACGTTAGACAAACAGCCATTGAACGACTCAACGGATACGACATCTAGAACCCAGAATACTCATGATAGCAGTAATGAGTCCAACCAAAGCCTTATGTACCTCAGTCCTTCATCTACTGAAACAGACAAGAAAAAATCCAATGCAAGCGCTGAGAATAGCGTTATATCACCGCTCTCTGACACCCCCAATACCAATAGAAGTGGGTTTACTGCGGCCATGTCGCCCCCCATTAATTCACCGGATACTATCGCCATGAATAACTCCTTGAGTGACTACGGATCACCCGTTCCTCCGCCACCAGCGGAGTCTCCATTAAGTGCGCAAGATGTCACAAGAAGTGCATCGAATCATCTTGATTTTACTGTTTCTTCTGCCAGCAGCAGTGATGTTGAGTATGACGATGTTGATTTCACTCCAAAGAAGCCAACATCGCCGTTACAAGAAGCACAATTGCAGTATGAGAAAGAGAATCCATTTGTTGGTTTGTCACCTGATAAATACACGTATATGAATCTAAGCGAGAAGTTTAAGCACGACCCTAGTGGTATCGCTAATGATAGTGATTTACAGATACTAGCGGCTGTGGAAAAGGAGGCGATAGAAGCATTCAAGGAGCAAGAAAAAATACTAGATATTATTCATCAAAGTAAGTATGAGGCCAATATTCCTGCGGATATCATTCCAACGTCACCGCTCAAAGCCCCAATGAGTAAGTTCAGTACAGCTGTTGAGTACTTTGATCGAGCATCTAGCCTTGCCAATGCTGGTGACCTAGTAAATGCAGTACCATTGTATCATTACGCTTTAAAAATGTTTGAGACAGCGGGAATCAAGAACCTTAAACTAATTCGGGAAGAAGTTGATTACTGGACTGATATTTTACAAAAAAATATGACTAATACTCAAGAATATACTCCGGAGCCTTCATTTGCGACAAAGTACTTAGAGAAAACTATTTCTAGTGGTAGAATATCTAATAGCAATGTGGTGAATAGAAGCAATATAAAAACTCCTATATCCGGCGGGAGCAAAAAAATAAACAAACAAAGCATGCTATTATCCCCTGATGAATAATGTTTCCATAATGTAACCTAAGTAACTTAATATGACTAAGTGAATACATGAAGCCATCTTGCTCTGGTAACTTGATTTATATTATACTTGATGGTTATATTGCAGTCCAGGATGGCTTCAGCATACGCGAAATTCATTATCAATACAGCCGCTCGACAAAGCATTCTGCGGATCAACCACTATGGCATCACAATAATTCGCGATGGCTCCCTAGTAGTCCCTCTTCTTGTAGCAATTGTCACCAAGCTCCTTGTGGTTTGGAGGGGGCATTTCACTAGACTCTGTCTCGCTCGTTATGACTGCAGATTATGACTCCAGACTCCTTCTCCCGCTCCTTTCTCGCGCTAATATTTCGGGTCGTATCGCTTCTTCATCTGTCTATACTTGTGCAACGAGTTGATCGCCGAAACTTCTCTTACCCAATATCTACCCTTCGCTATTTGCTTCTTGACCTCGATTGGATCGGTCAACTCACGATTAGACATGAATTCTTTTTTCACCTTTTCTTTTAACACATTCAATCCTTGCGGGTAATTTCGACCAACAATTAGGAATCTTTTGTACAAATCGCGCACTAAAGGATCCATAATCGAACGAGGCACTCGGTGGAGATAACGCTGTGTTCACACTCTTCTATTTCCACTGATACTGCTTCGGCGACTTTCGATCGAATCGAAACAGGGATTAGTATGGGTGTGGATAATTTGTAACTGGAAAAAATATTCTTCTTCTTTATAACCATCAAATTATACCTCATTACGCAGGATTAAATAATAATCACTGTTTATCATTCATATTTCTGACATATTCCTCCCACTGAATTGATGTCACACTATTCCGCTTCTTTCCGCGACACTCAACTAGTTAATACAAAAAGCACCGCTCCTTCAGGACCCACTCCAGTATGCAGTACGCAAACTTCAGCGTCTACTACTTTACCTAGCATTAAACTGCTACTCTCAATACAATTTCCATTTCCTTGTAGGGCCGATAGATTCTCGTGTTCCAGTTAGCATTTCAAAAGTGATTTGTCACATATTTTTGTGTTCCCGCTTGCGCGAGCTGCTGCTGACGGTAAGTCGCCGCGGGAGGCGTCGTAATGGCGGGAACAAACTACCAGTTTGGAGACTTGGAGGTCGGGGAATATGTTCGATTGCGAGAACCGTATGTAGTTAGCAATCACTGCATCATACATCAAGGACAAATTACCAAGATTAATTGGGCGAGAAGAAGCCATTCGTACGACTTAAAGTTGGAAGGAGAGAGGTCGATGACAAACGTTCCGCGATCTAATTTATGGAAATTAACTCCGGTAGAAATTGCTAAATTACAAGCAACAATTGCATCGAAAGACAATGAACAAACTAGTGCTGATGCATCGATAAATAATCCACCAAACAAGTCGAAACCCACTATAACACTCTCACAACATCTGCAAGCTACGAGTAAGAAAAAAAATAAAGAAAATACCTCGACACTCAAGGACCATAAAACGAATATTGAATCACCGGATGGTTTCCGGGATAGTTTCCAATGCGAGTCGTGCTTGAGGATGTTCACGCACGAAAGCAGTTTCATAAAACATTTAGAAAGCTGTGGTATAACGGATACTCAAAGGTTATTCAATATTGATCCGAATATTGATACCGATTTCTTGAGTATCTTTGATACAACATCACACGCTGTACCGGAGACACCTAGGACGTGTCCTCACTGCTCGATTGTGTTTCACAACATAACAGAAGAAATGCAAATATCTGCACATATTGCTAACTGCAATAAAGGTATACCCGATACAAGTACGACTAAATATACGTGTGAAAAATGTTGTTTTGAAACGCATCAGAAAGATCAATATGAGAAACATTTACTGTCAGCGAAGCACCTTTCCAACGTCGCTCGTGCAGATGATACAGCAGCTGATGCCACGTCTGGCAAGCCTCGGGAAGTCAAAAGAAAATTGTCTAAAAGTAAATCGTTTGTATGCCCAAGTTGCTTGCGGTTGTTTGCGTCGGAGAATGCAGTGAAGAAACATTCTTGGAATTGTAGTATTTTAAAATCTAGCGCCGCCGCCGATAGTGTAGGTGCTTCCAGCAGTAGTGATACTGAGGACAGTGATGTGAGTGGGGTTAGTGATAGTGATAGTGATGGTGAGGGTAGCGGTGATGGTGATGACCCAGTAAAGCATGAAATGGGAGATGAGGACAAAGAAGTACCACCTACTTCGCACGTGTCTTGCCCTCACTGCTCGAAGATATTTCACCAAAACACATCCAAAAAGAACATATCCATGCATATTGATAGCTGCCTTCATAATCGTAGTGAATTGGAAAAAAAATCCCAGCCATTGAAATGTCCAAAGTGTTTAAGAATATTTGTGTACGACAAAGTGCTCAAACGGCATATGAAACAGTGCCTTGAAAAGAATACAAGCAGTCCATCTCATAGTGATAATGAGGGTGATGCTAGCGATAAGAGTGACGTCGATCCATCGGATGCTCGTGGTTTCAAATTGGTCCCAACCGCCGCGATTGACCCGTTGACATGCGCCAATTGTGGAAATGTGTATGCAACCAGCGCAATTCTGTGGGAACATAAGAAAAAATGTAATGTTACCAGCAGCAACTCCAAGAAGGATATCATCAAAGTGGTCCGAATGGATATTGCTCCCGGTATTCACTCAGTAAATAAGAAAAATGAAATAAATGAGAGCATAAAAAGTGCATCGACTACATCCACTGCTCCGACTGACGCGAGTAAAGCTGTCTTCAAAATAAAGAAGAAAGTTGTGGAAGAAAAAGAGGGCTATAGTGGTAACTCGCCCCGGACAAACAGTGCTAGAAGTGTAGGACCCACGTCGCCTTACGATAATAAATATAATAGTAAGGCGAATTCAACCTTTAAAACATCAGCACATGATGGAGCATTTCTTGATAAAGTTAGGAATGGAATGAGTCGATCCAGTCGGTCACCACCTCGGTCTAGTCGATCACCCCCTCGGTCTGGACGGTCACCACCACGGTCTAGTCGATCCCCCCCTCGGTCTGGACGGTCACCAC
>JACCDO010203854.1_pt1 | contig 10912 bp, 8 predicted proteins | sample 7446101 | NCBI WGS metagenome assembly JACCDO01 (sample SAMN15323440, study PRJNA562643) | freshwater metagenome | isolation source: river surface water | place: USA:Blue River Watershed | collected 2017-08-16
GTTCGACCGCACTGCGATTGATGACGGTGGCATTGACCCAGCCAAGGTCGAGTGGCATGATGGCCGGGCGTGGATGGTGTGACATGCGGACTCCTTGACGCAAAAATACCCGTTGTAGGCATTATACTCTGTAAGGAATGACATCTGACCACGTATGTGCCTGTTGTGCAGAATATGGCTGCAATCATGAGCCATTTCGTCCGCATCATGTGAACGTTTTGCACGTTGATGCTACAATGACCATACTAGACGGTTTTTTCTAACGCAATATGAGCCTTTGGCGGATATTTTTCGCATAAGCCAACAAAAGGGGGGCGTATGACACATATTCTGCATAACTGTTGCGTCATTGATGGCATCAGCAACCAGCCACAACCTGGCCTCGATGTGATTGTGAGCGGCACCACGATTACACGCATCGAGCCGACTCGTCCACGCCACCCCCACGAAGGTACCATCATCGATGGTAGCGCCTATACACTTCTACCTGGACTCATTGATTGCCATGCGCACTACACACTCGACCCCTGGGCGGTCAATCCTTTTACCCAGATTGCCAGCGAGCCGGTAGGTATGACGATGCTACGGGCGGCACGTACTGCCCGTGATGGACTCTATGCGGGTGTGACCACGGTGCGTGACGCGGGCGCACCACGCCAACTCAACTTTGTGCTCCGTGACGCCATCAACGCTGGACTCATCCCTGGCCCGCGTATCCTCGCCCCCGGTTGTGCGATTACGATTACGGGTGGGCATGGCATCACCTTTGGCGTGGAAGCTGACGGCATCCACGAATTGCAACGAGCGGTGCGTGCCCAGATGCGCGATGGCGCTGATGTTATCAAAATCGTTGCCAGCGAGGCCGCCATGCTGACTGGACCCGAGGCCGCCGTCGAGGAATTAACTCAGGACGAAATTAGCATGCTCGTGCAGGAAGCCCGCCGGCGTGGCTTGCGTATTTTTAGTCATGCGCAAAACTCTACCTCCGTGATGCGTTCGGCACGGGCAGGTGTCGACAGCGTCGAACACGCCTTTTTGGCGAATGCGGAGGCCATCAGCACGTTGCGTACCCACAATATTACATTGACGCCGACACTCGCTGTGACGCAGGTTACGCTCGAACGTGACGATCTCACTCCCGCCTTCCGCGAGCGCATGCTGCGCATCCGCGAACAACACTGGTGGTCGTGTGAAGAAGCCATCCGCCAGGGAGTAAACGTGGTGGCCAGCACCGACTGTGGCGAGCCATGCATCTACCCCAGCTTGCTATGGCGCGACATCTGCTTGCTCCACGAGCGTGGTCTCAGCCGCATGGACGCCATCAAAGCTGCCACGAGTCGGGCCGCCGTGTTGCTCGGCGTCGAGTCCCAGGTCGGCAGCATTGCCGTCAGCAAGCAGGCTGACATGATTTTGGTGGCAGGGAATCCTGCTGACGATTTGACCTGTTTGGCTACTGTTGCGCTCGTCATGAAAGCCGGAGAGGTGGTATACCGACCATGAACATTACGCCACACGATGTGATGCATGCCCAGACGCGCATCGCCGATTATCTGGTGCGCACACCACTCATCCACTCGGCCCCCCTCAGCGCCCTCGTCGGCGCCGACGTCTGGCTCAAGTGCGAATGCTTTGCTGAAATCGGTTCATTCAAGGCGCGTGGTGCCCTCAACTGCCTCTTGCACCTCAGTGAGGCACAGCGCGCTCAGGGACTCATTTGTGCCAGCACCGGTAATCACGGCGCCGGCATGGCCTGGGCCGCCACCACGATAGGTGCACAGTGCACCGTAGTGGTGCCACATGGCACTCCCGATATCAAAATGCAGAACATGCATAACGCTGGTGCACGAGTGATTGTGGATGGTGGCGACTGGGGTGAGAGCTGTGTGATTGCGCGCCAGCACGCTAATCGCGAAAAATTGTTGTATCTCGAAGATGGCGAGGATCCATTCATCATGGCCGGTGCAGGCACGGTGGCGCTAGAGGTGGTGCAACAACTGCCACAGGTCAGTGATATGCTCGTGCCTGTCGGCGGTGGTAATTTTGTGGCAGGCTGTGCTATTGCGACCAAAGCGCATCAGCACCCGCATGTGCGCCTGTTTGGCGTGCAATCAGATGCAGCACCGGCGGTTACAGAGTCGATGCGCCGTGGCCAGATTGTCCAGCGCCCGACCACATCCTTTGCTGGCGGTATTGCCACTACGGCGCCGGTGCCGCAGGCCTTTGCCATCATGCAACGCTACGTGGACGACATGCTCCTCGTCCCTGAAGCGTCATTGTATAGCGCTATTGGTACACTGGTGCGCATGCACGGATTTGTGGTTGAGGGCGCCGGTGCCGCGCCCGTGGCCGCATTGCTCCACGAAGCAGATCGCTTCCGCGGGCGTACGGTGGTGTTGGTCTTGTCGGGGCGCAATCTGGATGTGGGATCATTGCAGTGTGCCTTGGCGTCGTAACTACCACACATCCCCCGTGCGCCAATCGCACACAAATGCGACGCCGGGTTGGTTGAGCGGTGACAGGCTGGTGTGCACCATCAGCCCCTCGTCTTCGTCGGCGGTGCGTGCAATGCTCCCGTGATTGTCAACATAACTCATGCCAGCAAAGCGTTGCCAGCCCAATTTGGCATAGAAATCGTGCTCACCTGTTGAAAGCATAGAAATCACAAAATCACGTGTTGCCATGTCAGTGATTTGGCGCATTATTGCTTTGCCAATACCCTGGCCTTGGCGTGACGGCCAGACTGCGACTCCCTCGACATACCCGACGCAAAATGGCGTGCCCGCGATTGTGATGGTGCGGCTGATTAATGCGGCATGACCGATGATTTGGTCGCCGTCCACGGCGATGACGCGCACGCCACCACAGGCGTGGTCGTTGTCTTCGTCCGAGAATTCCTGGTCAAAGGCGGCATTCAACAGTTCACGAATGGCGTCGTGTTGGGTTTGAGTGAGTTCGTGGTCGCGCACGGTGCGGTATGTGATTGGCTGCATATATTCCCTATTTTCGAAAAATATCCTCTACGAATATTGTAGGGGCGAATAGCATTGGTCCCAGTGATGTGATGTGGTAGGGGCGCATGATTATGCGCCCCTACCACGTGTTTCACACCGCCAAAAAATTCTTGAGCATGGCGTGACCGTGCTCCGTCATAATCGATTCGGGATGGAACTGCAGGCCATAAATGGGGTGTGTTTTGTGTTTGAGTCCCATGATGATGCCGTCATCCGTCCAGGCTGTCGTTTGGAGCTGGTCGGGTAGATTGTCACGGCGCACAATCAGTGAGTGGTAGCGCGTGGCCATGAAGTGCTGCGGCAAGCCGGCAAAAATCCCGTGGTCGTCGTGGTTGATGGCCGAGCGCTTGCCGTGCATCACATACGGGGCGCGCTCCACGATGCCGCCAAAGGCCTGCCCGATGGCCTGATGCCCCAAGCAGACCCCCAATGTGGGGATTTTGGGACCGAGCTGCGTGATGACGTCGATGCTGATGCCCGCTTCGCTGGGGGTACACGGTCCGGGCGATACCACGATTTTTGTGGGTTTGAGTGCTTTCACTTCAGCCACACTGAGGGCATCGTTGCGCTTGACCAGCACATCTGCACCCAGCTCGCTCAAATATTGCACCAAGTTGTAGGTAAACGAGTCGTAGTTGTCGATGAGCAGAATCATGCCAGCCCTCCCTCTTTGACGAAACGGTCGGCTAGCTCGAGTGCCCGTAGGGGGGCCGCCGCCTTGTTGCAACTCTCGCGATACTCCATCTCTGGATCGCTGTCGGCCACCACGCCGCCACCGGCCTGTACATAGGCGGTGCCGTTGACAATCACGATGGTACGCAAGGCGATACAGGTGTCGAGGTCGCCATTGAATCCCAGATGCCCCACCGCCCCCGCATACACACCGCGGCGCGTCTGTTCGAGCTCCGCAATAATCTGCATGGCGCGGATTTTTGGTGCACCGCTGACGGTTCCTGCTGGGAAGCAGGCCCGCAAGGCATCAATCCCGCGCATGTCGTCGCGTAATTCCCCGGTCACATGGCTGACCAGGTGTTGCACGTGGCTGAATTTTTCGATTTGCATGAAACGTGGCACGCGCACAGTACCTGGCTTGGCCACACGCCCGATGTCGTTGCGCCCCAGATCGACGAGCATCAGATGTTCGGCTTTTTCTTTTTCGTCGTTTAGGAGCTGGGTGGCCAGTGCTTCGTCTTCCTCGGGGGTTTTGCCACGCGGCACAGTGCCAGCGATGGGGTGGGTGGTGACGATGCCCTCCTCGACGCGTACCAGTAACTCTGGCGAGGCGCCGACGAGGATGCCGTCTGGTGTGGTCACATAAAACATGTATGGCGAGGGATTGACGGTGCGCAAGGCGCGGTAGACGGTAAACGGATCGGTGGTCACCGGCCGACTAAAGCGTTGTGATGGTACTACTTGGAAGATGTCGCCGGCGGCGATGTACTCTTTGGCGTGCAGCACACGCTCCACGTATTCGCCCAACGACACGTTGGAAGTCACGGGGACTTTGGCTGGTGCGTCGCCCTCCTGCAGCGCCAGATTCGCAGGCAGCGGCTGGCGCAAGCGATTGACGATGGCGCGGATGCGTACACAGGCGCGTTCGTATTCGGCGGCGAGGTCGCTGGCATCGAGGTGCACATGACTGATAACTTTGATGCGGTGGCGCACATGGTCAAAGACCAGCAACGTGTCTACAAACTGCCACGAGCCGTCAGGCATGTCGTAATCGGCATGGATTGGGCGTGGGATGCGCTCGAAGTTGCCTACCGTCTCGTAGGCCATGTAGCCGACAGCACCGCCCACAAAGCGGGGCAGGTCGGGCAGGCGCACGGGGCGGTAGTCGGCCAGGTACGAGGCTAGCGTTTCGAGCGGGTCGTCGTAGGCGATGGTCTGTTTGTAGCCACCCTGGATGGCATGCGCTTTGCCGTTGCTAAAGCGCAACGTCATGTAGGGATCGGTGCCAATAAACGAATAACGTGCCAGGTGTTGCCCACCTTCTACCGATTCCAGCAAAAAGCTCCACGGCCCTTGTGCGGTTTTGAGGTAGGCCGACACCGGGGTCTCGAGGTCAGCAGAAATCTCCGCATAGAGTGGGCACAAGTTGCCTTGGCTGGTCATCTGTTGCATATCGGCGAGTGCTGGTACAAACTGCATGGCGCGCTCCTTCACGAATCGGGTATGTGGGGGCGGTACCACCGCCCCCACGTGGTGTCATTATGACTTGAAATACAGCAACCCCATGGCTTCGTCCATCATGCGGACGGTTTCTTTCGCCACGGCACGGGTTTTGGCATTGCCGGCCGCCAAGATTTCGTCGACGAGGGATGGTTTGTTTTCGTATTGCACACGGCGTTCGCGCATCGGTTCGAGGAAGTTGTTGATGGCGATGGTCAGCTTCTTTTTGACTTCTACATCACCCACAGTACCGGTGCGGTAGCGGTCTTTGAGGTCGTTGACTTCATCTTTGTTGGGGTTAAAAATATCATGGTAGATGAATACCGGATTGCCCTCGACACGACCCGGAATATCGGCACGGGTGCGGTTGGGATCGGTGTACATACCACGCACCTTTTGCTCGACCGTTTTGGCGTCATCCGACAACAAAATCGCATTGCCGAGGCTTTTGCTCATTTTGGCTTGGCCGTCGGTGCCGATGAGCGTGCCCGTTTCGGGCACAAGCACATCGGGTTCGGGGAAGACTTCGCCGTACAGGTAATTGAAGCGGCGCGCAATCTCGCGCGTAATCTCCACGTGCGCCTCGTTGTCTTTGCCCACAGGCACCAAATGTGCGCGCGGCATCAAAATGTCAGCCGCCTGCAACACCGGGTAGCCCAGCAAGCCCAGTGGTAGCTGCTCGTCGTCGATTTGGGCGGCACGTGCCATGTCTTTGATGCTGGGCAGACGGCTCAGACGTGCCACTGATACCAGCATTTCGAAAATCAGGTTGATTTGGTAGATTTCTTTGACCGACGACTGCACATAAAATGTGACGTTGTTGGGGTCGAGACCACAGGCGAGCTGGTCGATGACCATGTCGCGAATGTTTTGCTCGACCTGCATGAGTTCGCTTTTGCTGGGTTTGGTAGTCAGCGTGTGCAGGTCGGCGATGATGAAAAAGCACTCATACTCGTTTTGCAGCCGCAGTCGGTTGGCAATTGAGCCCACATAGTGACCCAGATGGTACTTGCCCGTAGGGCGATCGCCCGTGAGAATTCGTTTCTTGGTGGTCATGACACTCCTCTGCGCATGGTTTTGCGACACAAAAAACCGCCCCCCTCATTGATCAGGGGACGGGCAAAAACCCGCGGTGCCACCCCACTTCGCTGCAATGCAACGCCCTCGTGGTGCATCCTAGCGGCAACTAGGGCAACACCATGTACCATGATAACGGTGGTACGCTCCGACGGATGCTACTTGGGTTGCCCCGTTCGGTCCGTAGCTCCAAGGCCCATTCATCACCCGCATTCGCACCGACCTCACACCAATTTGTCGGCTCGCTGTTGCGTTGGTCGGGTGACTACTCTCCCTCTTCATCGCTGTTGTGTGCATGATAGCGATTGATACAGCAATTGTCAAATACCGCTCGCTCGTACGAGCCTGCACACTGGTCGCTAGATGGTGTGCCGTTGCCCTTTTTCACATAATCGTATAGGATAAGAAGAAGCATGAATATTGTGGATGGAGATGCTGTGATAAAGTGGTTGGTACGCATAATCATATTTGCATGTATTGTTGCGACAGTCGTAGCAATTGCACAAGATGCTACCGCAACAGTTCGCAAAAAGAAGCCACGTGTGGTCATGGCAACGCCGACGGCGACACCCGTGCCGCCGCCTACGTTGCGTGTGGATGCAGTTGCACAACCGTTGCAACCACTCACCGTCACCGTGTCCATCCCAGACGGTCCGACTGGCGGTGCAACACTGGTGGTCGCAGATAGCAGTGGTCGGCAGATTGTAGTCATACCGGTGGTGCTCGAATACGGCAATGCAGCAGTGAGCATCGTACCACGTGGTGCCCGTGGCTGGCATAGTGGTGTGGTCGTAGATAGTTTTGGTCAGATAATCGCACAAAATGGTCAGCTTTACCTGTATGAGCCACAAACGAGTCTGACTACCGGTATTCCTCAGTACGATCAATTTATTCCGGCGGCAATAACCATTATGCGTGGTGCTATGCTGGATCAGACATTTGCGGATATGGCGGTACATGGCTACCGCTCACCAGATAGTCCATTGATTTGGTTGCGCGACTACGTCTACCAGATGCGTGGGGCGCGTTATTTCGATAGCGATATTGTCTCCCCCATGAATGCATTTGCCCGTGAGCAATATGCTGATGGGAGTTTTCCTGACTTTTTGCCGCGTGCGCCATGGGCCGACACAGCCTATCGCACCCCTGTTGAAGCAGATGTGGAATTTTTGTTTGTACAGGGTGTCTATCAGGCGTGGCAGGCTGGGGCAGGTGATGATTTTGCCCGTACACACCTCGGCAGTATGCGCCGCGCCATGACCTATACGCTCCAAGACCCCATTCGTTGGGATGCCCAAAAAGGCTTGGTTCGTCGCCCATTTACCATTGACATGTGGGATTTTGAAGTGGCGCAATCAGATGCACCACGGCACGGGATCGATGCATATACGCGCTGGGGGATTTTTCACGGTGACAATACGGGCATGATTCAGTCATTGCGCATGCTGGCCACCATCGAAGAACGAGTCGGCGATGCAGGATTGGCTGGGGTGTGGCGGTCAGTCGCCGATGGAATGCAGGATCGTCTCAATCAACTCAGCTGGAATGGCACTTTTTATCGCCATTTTGTCTTTGATCAGCCGACCACGTTGCCTGGTGTGGATGTGGAGCAACAATTGAGTTTATCCAACGCCTACGCCCTCAACCGTGGCGTGCTCAGCGATGCACAGGCACAAGCAATTCTCGACACCTATATTAGTCGGCGTCGTCCTAATGCCTTTGCCGAGTGGTATAGTATTGACCCGCCATTCCCCGCTGGGACGATTACCATGGGAGGACGTGCAGGCGAACAGCCGGGCACCTATGTGAATGGGGGCATCATGCCACTGGTGGGTGGCGAGCTGGCACGTGGAGCCTTTCGCAACGGGTATACCACATACGGCTTTGCTGCAATCGACTATTACTGGGCAGGGATGCTAAGTCGTGGGCGTAGCTTTCTGTGGTATGCACCAGATGGTGCCGAAGGTGTGGGGACACCAGATACGCTCAGCACTGACGGTTGGGGTGCTGCGTCCATGCTTGATGCGTTTATCGAGGGTGCGGTAGGCGTGGTTGATCAGAGTGACAACATGCGGGCTGTGCTCGTAGCGCCCAAATGGTACTATGCTGCGGGTATCCGTGATGCGTATGCGGTTGTACGATATGCACCAGGCAGTGGCTATGTGGCCTACAAATGGCATCATGGGCAGTGTAGTGCGAGCATCGAGCTGACAGGTATCGCAGAGCGCTACCAGGTCGTATTGCCCATCCCGGTGGCCAGTGAGATGGCCGGATGTAGTGGTGTGGTATCGTCGCCCCACGGTGTGGTCGAGGTGCAAACGCGTCATGATGGACGTGTGGCTGTCCTGACCGTTACTGGTCCCGATGCAACGGTGGTCATCAACTGGTAGTGACTAGTGCAGTGGCCGTGGTTGGCGTGTCGTCGTACTTGTACGAATCAGTGCCTGCAAGTGATGTATCGCTTGCAGGTATGTAGCGTCGTTGCTACTGCCTTGGAGGGCCCGTTCGGCATATTCATTGGCATGGTGCATGTCGCTGTTGCGCCGGTAAAGATCAGCAATAATCAGACATTCTTCAGCGTTGTGCTGACCAAATCGCTGCCCCTGTTGGTAGGCGTTCACGTAGTGTGTCAGCGTGTCGTTGCGACATATGCGCGCGAGTGGGTGCTGCATGTCCTCGCATTTCCACGTGGCACGGATACTATGCCACCCTGCCTCTGCATGATTGTGGTAGAGGGTCGCAATGTGCGCAGCAGCGCGATACTGACGTGCCATGTAGGGAAAACTTGCGTCGTTGAATATTGCCAAATATGCGGCAGTTTTGCAGATGGCTGCTAGATTGTCGCCCGCCTGGCGGATGTCACGTGCGCAGTACTTGCACCCACCACAACACTGCACCCAGTACGGCAGTGCTAGTAAACTGGCTTCGTAGGGGCGCCCATCGAGATCGTAGCTCTCGAGTATGGGGCGCAGTGTAACGACGGTTTGTGTGGTTGTCGTGCTACACACTGCGCATTGACGTGTGTCGCGTGTGAGTAATGACATGGCGATATCCCCTCCGTGTGTGAGTATGCATGAATACTTGGGTACGTGAGGTGGGAATGCCTGTGGATTATGTTGACGCATGCGCTCTGCATCGTCTACAATGTGACAAATATACCATATGTTGCATACATGCGTGTGACGATGTATGTCTACCGGAGCGGTCATGAAGAAACTGTCGAGTAATCAGATTCGTCAAGCGTATTTGTCATTCTTTGCTGAGCGTGGTCATACCATTGTGCCGAGCTCGTCGCTCATTCCTGGCAACGATCCCACACTACTCTTTGCGAATTCAGGTATGGTGCAGTTCAAGGATACCTTTCTGGGGTTGGAGAAACGCCCATATACGCGTGCCACCACCGCCCAAAAGTGCCTGCGCGTGTCAGGTAAACATAATGACCTCGAGGAGGTCGGTCCATCACCACGCCACCACACCTTTTTTGAAATGTTGGGCAATTTTTCGTTTGGCGACTACTTCAAGGCGGATGCCATCCCCATGGCATGGGAGCTATTGACCAAGGTCTTTGAACTGCCTGTCGAACGCTTGTGGTTTACCGTCTTTCAAGGCAACGAACGCGTCCCTGCCGACGAAGACGCGGTGGCCATGTGGGTCAAGGCGGGCGCCGACCCCAGCCGTGTGCTACGCTTCGGCGAAAAGGACAACTTCTGGGTGATGGCCGATACCGGACCCTGTGGCCCCTGTTCCGAAATCACCGTCTATCTGGGTGATGATCTCAGCAAAATGAACGCCAAAGGCGTCAACAGTGATGACCCCAATTACGTCGAAATCTGGAATAACGTCTTCATGCAGTTTGAACGGAGCACCATGCAACCCCTGCCCCGCCCATCCGTTGATACCGGCATGGGTCTCGAACGCATGGCCATGGTGTTGCAGGGCGTGCACAACACCTACGACACCGATTTGTTTGTTGATCTCATCGACCGCATCAAGGGGTTGGGTGGCAAAAGTGAGCGCGACTATCGTGCCAACTTTGCGCCATACCGTGCCGTAGCCGATCATAGTCGCTCAGTGGCGTTTTTGATTGCTGATGGCGTGCTTCCCGGCAATACGGGGCGCTCGTACGTGCTTCGGCGCATTCTGCGCCGTGCCGTCTACCAGGGGCGCACGATTGGCTTCGAGAAGCCGTTTTTCACCAATGTTGTTGAGCGTGTCGTTGACCTGATGGGTGATGCCTATCCCGAGTTGCGTACGCGTCGTGACTTTATTTTGGAAACCGTGGATGCCGAGGAGCAGCAGTTCCTCCGCACGCTGTCAGGCGGTCTGGTTAAGCTTGGCGCCGTCATCGAGCACGTCAAACAACAGGGGAGTACGGTCATCCCTGGTGCTGAAGCCTTTAAACTCAAGGATACTGATGGCTTTCCCCTCGATCTCACGGAAAAAATCGCTGCCGATCAAGGGATGAGCGTGGATGCAGCCGGGTTTGATACGGCCATGAACGAACAGCGTTCACGCTCCCGTGCAGTGGCACAATTTAAAAAGGGTGGCGATGTCGACGTCTGGGCTGAGCTCGGGTTGGTTCCAACCACCTTTGTTGGGTATCACCAGTCGAGTGCTGACGCCAAAATCGTTGCGATTGTCAGTGCCGACGA
>JACCDO010336537.1_pt1 | contig 10909 bp, 14 predicted proteins | sample 7446101 | NCBI WGS metagenome assembly JACCDO01 (sample SAMN15323440, study PRJNA562643) | freshwater metagenome | isolation source: river surface water | place: USA:Blue River Watershed | collected 2017-08-16
ACAATATAATTCTATTAATCCGCTAGGAAGATTATCTAGACTTGTTAATTTATTATAAGTACAACGTAATTCTTGTAAACCAATAGGAAGATTATCTAGACTTGTTAATTGATTACCAGAACAATATAAATCTTCCAAACTGCTAGGAAGATTATCTAGATGTGTTAATTGATTATAACAACATTCTAATTTTTCTAAACCAGACGGAAGATTATCTAGATGTGTTAATTGATTTTCATTACAATCTAATTCTTCTAAAGTGCTAGGAAGATTATCTAGCTTAGTTAGTTTATTAGAAGAACAGTTTAATTTTTTCAAATTAGGATAGATACTTAAATCTGGTAGTTCAGATAATTCACGTTTAAACAAATCCAATTCAGTAATGCTAGTATCCATTTTCTAAGAACAATTTTGAGCGTATTTATTCTCTATATTTGTTTACTACAAAAGATATCTCAATTTTTTATTACGTTTTTACTATCTTATTGACACTTTCCAATAACATTGAAAAAACAAAAATGCCACTACAAATTTCCTTTATATTACATTTTTTATTTAAAAAAAAATTGATTTAAACATAGCGTTTCTAATAATTAGTATTACAACATTTGCAGAAATTAAAATATGTCTAGCAAAACGAAAACAAGTACCAGCGCAAAATTAGAGAATGTGGATAAGACAAATGTGGATAAGACATATGCGGATAAGACGACTGAAAATAATAAGGCAATGCTAGATAGTATTCTAGATAAAAAGTTAGTAAAATTTGATAATAAGCATCAAATGTCTATGTTCTTCATTGCTTATAAATCTATTGATGCTCTTTATAAAGATTTATCAGAATCGGCAAATTATACAATTCCTGATAAAATTATTAAAAACGTAGTGTTAGAAACTGTTCCTAGCCTAATTAAAGAATACCATAGCAATCTACGAAAACGTTGCCGTAATAATAATAATAATAATGATGGAATGGATGATACTATTTGTTTAGGACGCAAGATTGACGGGGCACAATGCACCAGAAACAAATATAATAATAATGATTTTTGCAAGAATCATATTAAAAAATTACCTAATGGTCGTGTTGATATCCCTCTAGAGAAATCAGCTACAGAAACACATAACGATAAACACGCACCTATAATTAATAAAAACGCAAATCAAGCAAATCATACAATTACTAAAGCAAATAGTGCAAATATTGCAAATAGTGCAAATAGCGTTAAGCATAATTTAGAAACAGTAAATACAATTACCAAAAAAACAAATGAAAAAACAAATGAAAAAACAAATGAAAGACCAGATGGTAAATTAGCTGGTAAATTAGATAATAAAATTAATACTACAGATACAAATTCAAAACCAATAAAATCATCTAAACGTGGTCGCAAGTCTAAAATTCAATTTGATCCCCGTCAATATGATAATGAATATATTACACTTTGGGAAGATATTGTAGAAGGTGAAAAAGTTTTAATAGATAATGCTAATAATATATACACATTTGATTTAGAACATCCAGTTTATATCGGAAAGAAAGATGTCACCGTTAAACTAAATATTCGAAAATTTATGGATTCATTAGCCACTCAGAAAAACACAACATAACATAGCATAACATAGCATAACATTATAAAAATTGATTATTGTTTTTCAATTCTTTTTTTTTATTTTATTTGTCGTTTTTGATTGATTAATTGTTTGTATCCACAATGGATAAAATAAACTTTCAGAAAAAAAATATAAATATTCCCAATAAATTTGAAGATATTACAAATGATATAAATATTCTTCTAGATAAAAATGAAGAATCAATTCGTGCATATATATCACGTTATATATTTACATCTAACATTGCGTCCGATACTAATAAAAAACTAGATGAATTATTCAAACAAATTCGCACAAACTTATTCTAGTAATTCATAATTCTAGCATTACCATCTTATAATCATACTAGGTGTGATATATCTCTTTACTAATTCACTATAATAAGCTCGCAAATGATGACTCCATTCTTTTGGTAATGAATCATTCTTAGTATATAAATCAAAATTGCTAAATTCTTTAACAATTTTTTTCATCTTTTCATCTTCTTTATCTTGTAAATAATCATATGCATTGCTAGAATGCCAGGCATAGAGTGAATGATATCGCACAATATATTCCGCTTCAGGTGGCATCTTATGCCCATTTGCAACTAGAAGACGATACATATATTCATCATGCCCAAAAGAAACACTAGTATTCTTCAATCCACAACCTTGTTTATATATCATAATACCATCTGCATGGTCTGAATTTAACACATTATATTCTGGCAAAACGAGAGAATCCGGCAAAGGTGCACCAGTTATAAAAGTATCCCCTACTATCGCCCATTGAGTATCACGACTAGTACCATCTTCACTACATCCATTCATAAAAAGAATTTTTCCCATATCATGTATCAAACCAATTAGTGGCATCCATTCTGGCCATCCCCTCGTAATATCTAGTCTAATAGCTTCTGCGGTTTGCAATGCATGAATACTATTTGGCAGTGTAGTATCCGGATCACTCAAATCAGTAATGCTATCTAGAAGGGAAAAAAGAGACCAGAAGCTAGAACGAGTTTGAAAACTACAATATTTATCTATTAAGTATTGATTGAAAGCATAGGAAATCTGCGCACGTTGATTTTTATATGTCTTGTGTATAACTTCTAGACGTGCCTTTTCATTGTCTTCTAGTTCATCAGAAATAGTATAATTACGATAACATTTTTCTAATGCCATATTTCTTTCTATTTCTAAGTAATACCTATTATCAATTATCAAAAAAATAAACAAAAAAATAAACAAAAAAACAAAAAAACAAAAAAATAAAAAAATAAAAAATAAAAATTAATAAGTAAAAACAATATGCTTATTTAGTATAGTTGCAATATATTAGAACAACAGGCAAAATGCTAGATGAAAATCTCGTATTTATTACACTAGTAATAGTTTTTCTAATCTTTATAATTCGTAAACAACCAGAACTAATTGCAATTCTAGTTTTATTGTATCTAGCGTATCGTTTCTATAATGCCCGTTTTACAAATCCTCGTGAATTTATATTATGGTTACAATCCAAGATAACAGAATCATTCACATCAAACCCTTGTACTAATGATAATCAAGTCTACTGTGGAGCAGATACTAATTCTGATATGACATTTTACCCTTCATACCTACGCGGAATGGCCTCTAGTAGCAATTCGATTAATCAATCAGGGGTAGTCAATCTCAACCCAGAAGATTATAATCTAGATAAACGATTCAAAATGCGGCTAGGAACTAAGGATATATCAATTGAAACTATGATTATTGCCATACCAGTATTGCTAGATTATAAATTATTTTTAGAGAAAGTTATTAAATTCACACTTGGTATTAAAACGGATGACCCTATCCAAAGGGATTTTCTAGCTCGCAAATTACAAGTTAAAATGTCCCAAATATTCTACAATGCTTATAATACGGTTGTTGAAAAAATATACCCACAACAATCATATAATGAATTAGTTCTAGCGGAACGACAATTTGATGATACTTTAAATATATTCATCTTCCTAGGTTTAGATGATACCACTAATTATACCCTAGCAGAATTACAAAAAGACTTTGCCAATCTAAATAATAAATTAAATACATTCGTTTCTGCCAAAGTAAATGAAGTGACACCAGAAGATTATAATATGTTTTATAACAAAATACCAGAAACATACGAACCCCAACCCGCAAATAGCAACACTATTTGATGGTAATATTTGATAGTAATATTCGAAAAGTAATATTTGCAAATAGTAATAAAAAATTGAGTATTAATAGTTTAAAAAGAAATACAATTAATATATAAGTAAGCACATATAGAATGATTATTCCAGTTCGCTGTTTTACTTGTGGCAAATTGCTATCTGATAAATATGAATATTATGAACGTGAACTACTTCGAAAGAAACTAGCAATGAAAAGCGATGCCGACCCTCTAGTAATCAATATTAATATTCAAGATGTCAAAAAAACAATTGCAGGCGAAATTATGGATGAACTCGGCCTGCATCGGCTCTGCTGCCGTAAGACAATGCTAACTAGCATTAATATTATTGACGAAATATAAAATATAAAATTTCTTCTACCCCCAACTCCCCATTTTTGAAATTTTTTTTTTATTTGTTATTAATAGAATATTTGTTAAAGAATTAATTTAAAAATGCTACGCACACTATTTTCCAACAGACGCAATACTATAATTACAATTATAGTCCTATTAGTTATTATTGGCTTAGGTTTAGGCTTAGGTTTAGGTTTTGGAGTAAAGTCTTCATCTAGGGGTCAAGCAATAACTAATACACTCATTACCAAACAAATGCTAATTAATAACCCAACTGCAACATCGAATCCACCTGCTATGTGCGCTGGATTAATTAACGCCTGCAATACTTATCTTACAGCACAAGGATTAACTGGTGCAGACTTGACCAATGCTGTTGCACTCTGTGTTAATAATAGCAATTCTAGTTGTAAATTATAATTGTAGTGCATAAAGATGTAATATAATTTTTTAATGTTTTATCCTTTTAACCTCCTAAAGATTTAACAAAAAATATAAAAAAGATTAAAAAAAATGTATCCAGTATTTATTTACTAATAACCAGCAGATGAGTTCTCGGCCATCTTTGCGCGCCTACGGTTCCTCTCTCGATTACGAGAATTTCGCGAAGAAGAACCAGGGTTGGCTTTGTATTCGGCTCCTGTCTTGGACTTGTGAATATCCAGCAACACATTCACAGCAGCTCGGATATCACTCTCAACACGCTCTGCAGTGAGAACCTCGGCATTTACCACTGTATCGATTGGCGGCTTTCCAGTCTCAACGCAAATGTATAGATTTCTTGGGATGAACACACTAGGAGAATAGTAATCCCAGCCGAACTCCCACCAGTACTTGTCAGTAGCCATAAAATCAGAGTACGTTGCGTACAAACCTGGGATCATATCATAATTAACTCCGAAGAGTACATGACGACGGGGAACCGCAATGTAGAAACACCAAAAACCGCCGTAGTCATCATAACGAACGCGGATTCGTAGACCGTTGAGATTGTGCCAAGGGAAACGCCTGTCAAGCAGAGTAGAAATGTTTTCACGTGCAGTATCATATGCGATGGCCTTCTCAATTAGGGTTTGTTTTTGTGTTTTGTTAATGTTGTGCAAATAATACCTAAGCATATAGTCGGTGAACTCAGTGGTATTTATCCTGCCACTGAGATATAATTTCCAAATTATGTCCGGGTAACACATTTTTGAAAAATGTAAGTTGTTGTAATAATACCTATATTTACAATTACTTTTCAATTTTTATCATTTTTTTCCATTATTTCCATTATTTATCCTTTACATTCCTATCGTTCTTTAAAGAACGATTTAAATTGGAATGATATCCACATAACCAACTAAGATTTTTAAGAATCTTTGAACGGTTAAATGATATGTGGCAGCCTGTAATTAAGAACTAAACATTAAACCGGCCATACCAGATTGTATGCGTAAAATATTATAATTTCTAGCATAGATATAAATCTGGCCGTCTTGTAAGTTTGGAGCACAAGCAAAATTCATTGTTACACTATCTAGCTTACTAAAATTACAAGTACCAGATGGTTGTACCCCCTCTGGTGTAAGTGCAAAACTGTATACATGAATAAATTGGCTCGTTCCACACGAATGCACCCTATATGGTTGATATAAGTAAAAGAAACTAGATGGCAACATTTCAAAACGGTCATTACCATTGAATCTTATCTGTAAAGTATCAAAAGGTGCATACTTAATTTCTTGAGGTGTAAAATAATTTAATATATTAGCATAATCATAATAATCATTCGCAGCAGTAGCTTCCGTCGTTCGATACATCCAAATGAGTTCCTTTACAGGATGATTAAAATTCACTTGCGCGACATAATTCATTGTATTTGCAGAAATACCACTTACCGGTGCAATTTGAAATTGTTCTATCAAATATTCAAACATAGGATTAGCAGCCATCTTTTGACGTTCAAATACATCTAGATAAACATAATTACAAATAAGATTAGCACGAGTTATACTAGGCGTACTAGTTGGAGTTGATTCAGTAAGTTGCCACCAACATTGACTAAAAGGTTTAAATATAACCACTACTCGTACATCTATATATTGCATTGATATCAACGGCAACGCTCGTTCAATACTACGAGTAAACCAAAATGGCAATGGAACTAGCAGCTTCAAAATACCATTTTGTGAATTCTTATTGAATGATGTTTGCTTACCAATCATAGAGTATAATGTGTTCTTTATTCCGAGTTGTGTGGTAAGTTCCATCCAAGCATCCATAAGGTCACCACTAATTCGATCAATAGGTTCACCACCTAATTGCAATTCAACAGTATCTATCATAAAATAACCAATCCCATTAGTCCAACTAACATTCTGCTCTAGAGCAGGTAATTCTATTTCTAGAAGTATATCACTTAATAAATCACCTTTCTTTTCAATCGTACATACAACACGTTTTCCAAAATCAGGAGATTCACTAAATATCTGGCGCACTGGTTCAATTGCAAAATTAGTATGACGACGATAAACCGATTTGAAATATGAAAATTGGGGATTACCTATTAAAAATGCATCTTGATTTCCACGGGCAATAAGCTCAACTAATGTTCCCGCACCCATTCCAATTTAACAAGATATCTATTATATAAATAGCTTTTTCTAATTTTTTATAAACCGTCCAAGATTCATAAAAAATTAATATTAGTACATCACCAATCGTTCTTTAAAGAACGATTTAGATTGGGATGCACTACATTCAAAAACACGTTTTCGGGCGATATCCGCATAACCAACTAAAGATTTAAAAAAAATCTTTAGGAGGTTAAAGGATATGAATATTATCAATCTTATTAATATATCTAAATATGCCTATCCGTTTTAATTTTGCCATTTTCTTATACATCTAGAATAGTTTGCTCGATCTGCTAGAATAAAATGAATTCATCTATAGCATCACAATCAATAAAATCTGCAAAACGGTTAGCAAGAGAGGCTAAGCAAGCAAAACAAGAGGCAACTAAGCGAACAAGAGAAGAGCGGCAGCTAGAGGTAGATAAAATAATGGAAAAATTACAAGAATTAGGAATACCAGAAATAATGCTAGGCGAATTCCCAAAGATTACAAAACAATTTATTGAATTAGGAATTGGTTCTAGCGGTATTATTAAAATCCCAGATATTCAACGTGAATTAATCTATTTGCTAAGTAATAACCGCCGGCATCAATGTGCAAGTATGTTAAAAGCCTTATAATTTACACTTTTTTATTTTTCTTTGAATATTTTAAGTTCTAGGACACAGTAAAATAATTTTATATGGATACAATTATTATAGTTCTGCTAGTTATCATAGTTATAATTCTAGTATATTTCGTTTTACACTCGGATGCATCAATGATACCATTACCTAATACCTTTTCTAATAGTTTGCCAATGACTACCACAACATCAATGAATACATTACCACAGGCAACAGATGCACCAGTAGTGCTACAACCTATCGAAGTTCTAGCACCCGGTTATCCTCTAGATGAAGAATATTATTACGATCCCGCATTATTCTACGACCCATACTGGTGGTGGGGTGGTTGGTATGGTAGCGGTTATAGCGGTTATAATGGCGGCTATCGCAGATGGCATCACCAGAGACCTCGCAGCGGAGACATAGTTCATGGCGGTATCCAACCCGGTAGTGTTCATATGGGCGGCCGTAGCGGTGGTAGAATGGGTGGCGGCGGTCATCATTAAATTATTTATTTTGTTTAAATTTTTTCTATTTAGTAAAGGATAAAGCATAAAGTATAAAGTATAATAAAGAGAATAAGCTATTATAAAATAGAATAGAAGATGGAATCTGTGGTAGTATCGAATAAGCAAGATTTGATGTGGACTGAAAAGTACCGACCCAAAACACTAACAGAATATTATATGCAAAAGAACCAGATAGATAAAGCTAAGGAATGGCTTGATGATTTAAATAATAATGTTGATGCCGCGCCAAAACCATTTTTAATTTTGTATGGATCAGCAGGTGTTGGTAAAACTACTCTAGCACATCTAATTTTGCAAAAATACGGGTATGAAATTATAGAATGTAATGCAAGTGATACCCGTAGCAAGAAACAGATTCGCGATATGATTGGTGGAATATCTGGAGTTAGTGTATCTGTAGATAATAAAAATCGCTTTAAAAAGACAGCAATTATTATGGATGAGATTGATGGTTTGAATGGCGCGACCGAATCATCTGGCATTCAAGAATTAATTGATATAGTAATATCCAATCCCACATCTAATAAGCAACAGGGTAAAGGCAAGAAATCTAGCCCAACCGCTAAAGATAAGGAAAAAATAAAATGGGTATGTCCTGTAATTTGCACTAGCAATAGTATAAAAGAGAGAAAAATGCAGGCATTAATTCGGTATGGAGTTTTATTACGTATTGAGAAACCATCTCCTAATGATTTAAATAAATTAATTACACGTATAACAAAAGCAGAAGGGTTTCAAGTAGATAATAATGCTAGAGAGGATATAATAAAAGGCGCAAATGGTGATTATAGACAAGTTATTCATTTATGTTATGCTTATTATAATAAGTTAAATACTGTTAATTCACAAGCGCTTTCTTGTCCTGAAATAGACATTCATCGACAGGAAGATAACAATCGACAGGCACTTATAAGAACAATTAATGATGTTGGTGAAACACCACTAGATAAAATTAATTATTTTCTAACCAATAATACTAATCTAGATATAATTCGATATTTCTGTTCTGGTGATTCAAACTTATATTTTATGAACTTTTATAATAATATAATACCAGTATTATCAAAAATCCAAGAAAAAGCAAAAGAACCTAAAAATAAAGATACTTTTTTAAAAGCTTATAAGAATCTAGTAAAATCATATCAATCAATAAGAAATGCAGATTTAATGAATAATTCCATATTTATAGATAAAAATTGGGAACTTCTAGATTATTTTGATTTATTCAGTGTAGCCACACCTGCAAATATTATAAACCAAACTAATTGCGAAGGTGCAAATATTCGAGAATTTAAACTAACGCATCATACACAATATAATTTTATGCGACAAGAACAAGTCTGTTATAAAAAACTTCTTAGTACAGATTACCTTACCTCATTCGAAGGCGATATTTCCAATGTGTATTATAATTTAAAACGTTTTCAAAACGATAATCAAGACTTAATAAAATTATATAGCGGTAGTAATAAATCAAAACGTAAAACAGATAATCCAGATGAAGCTAAGTATATTCTAGATAAATCATATTGTAAAATTATGGATAAAATCAACGAATTATTAAACTGATTCGATTCAATTTGATTAAAATTGATTTTATAAATATTTTAATTGGCATAAAAATATACATATGAATAAAAAGTAATTAACACAAATAAGTAAAATATGTTCGCAGGAGGTGTAATAAATAAAATGTTCGCTAATATTGCATTAAAAACTTATGTAGCAGGTGTTGGGGCCAGTGGATTATATAGTTTATATTTATCTAGCAATGATTTTGAAGCCAAGAAACGGCTAGAAAAAGAAGAATACCCAGATATATTTGAACCGAAACTAAGCGAATTTTTACGATATAGTGGTTCTTGTGGAACTGGTTTTGCACTTGGTCTAGCCTTTGGCATAATGTGGCCGGTTGCTTTAATTGGCAAATCATTTTTATTCATAAATCAATTAGATATTATAAGCAAAAATAATTAAAAAACAACTAAAAAAATAGAAATAAATGGAAATAAATTGAAATAAATAGAAAAATGGAAAAAAAAGTTAATTAATTAAAATTAATTAAAATTAATTAAAAAAATTGAATTTTATAATGATTTTAATAATGAAGCATTTGAATATCAATAAAATACACACAATGGATCCAGTTTTAATATCAGAATTAATTAACTATCTCGGAATAATGTTTTCCGGTTTCTATTTTGCGTACTTGGGTTATCATCCGCTTGATAATAATAATGATATTTTGGATTTTATTGGCCAAATTATTACTACGAGTTTTATGTTATCAATTGGAACACTTCTTGGAAGTATTGCGTGGCCGATAATTTTAGCGCTATGCCTGTTAAATTTTATTACAAAAAAGAATGAGACTACTTAAATCTGCTAGCAATATTTGTTAACAGATGGATTTTTTTTGCGCCGGTGAAAGAATAATAAATAAAAATAACTAGAAAAATATTATTCTAAATCATCTAGAGAAATCTCTGGTACATCTTCTATTTTTGAATTTTGATGTTTATTTGGATAATAAAAATAAGTATTTAGACATTGGTTTCTTGTAAAACATTGTTATTATTGTTTATCATTGGAATCGATTTCAAATTTAAATGTTCCAAGAATTGGATTATGGTCGCTAACAGAAACAAAATCCAGAGAAACAATTGGTCTTACTGATAGAGGCATATTTTTATCATTATCTATATCAATGTCTTCTATCAAAAAAGGTTTTAGAACAATATCAGAACCAGAAGAATATCCGAGTATGCGGTCGCAATAACTAGGAAAACGAAATATTGCTGATTTTGTTTTTTTAGTCTTAATTAATTCTAGACATGATAATGATTTTTCAACATTTTTATTTTTAAAATTTGTTTTACATGCTTCAATTTTAGATTTGGTATTATTCGATTGAATATTTTGGTTTGCCTGGATTGGACGGATTTTTGTTTTTTTGAATATTCTAGAAAATTGTCTTACCATTGAAGATTTTGATGATTTTGAATGCTTAGC
>JACCDO010009819.1_pt1 | contig 10907 bp, 8 predicted proteins | sample 7446101 | NCBI WGS metagenome assembly JACCDO01 (sample SAMN15323440, study PRJNA562643) | freshwater metagenome | isolation source: river surface water | place: USA:Blue River Watershed | collected 2017-08-16
AATCTTTTTTAGTGCGCTTTAAATCTTCAAGTTGTTCAGACAAAAACTTCAAGCGCTCTTCTACCGAGTTGTACTCTTCTAACGCAAGCGGATTGATTTTGCCAAGTAAATTCAATTGCTTTTCAGTCTGCGCAAGACGTTTCTCTTGTTGGTCGCGGCGATATGGAACATGCTCACCTTCGATAATTTGTCCATCTTCTGTTTCAAAGAAAGTAGGCACATCTTTATGTGGACCATATTCGTTCTGAAGGGTTTCGACATCTACACCAAAATCTTCAAGAGCTTTCTGTGCAAGCGCTTCGATTCGCAGTCGCTGCTCACTTCTAGCTAATTCATCGCGATGGACACTTGAAGTTAACTGTTCGAGTTCTTGAGTTAATTCGCGATTGCGAGTACGAACTGCAAGAGTTTCGCCTTCTCGATTTTGCTTAGATTCTTCTAGGCGCGAACGCTCTGCGCCTGCTTTGGCAATTGAACGTTCAATATGCACCAAAGTTTCGTACGCTGCTTCTCCGATTGCTTGTGAGATCACTGCACCTTGTGCGCGAGTTGCTCTGCGTGCGATGGCATTTTCATTTGCAACGCGTTCGGATTGAGCAGCCACTTCAAGAGCTTGAGCTCGTTCTGCAATTGAATTTACACGTTCTTCAGCTGTTCTTACTGCTAAGCGAGCTTCAACTTCGATACTACGAGCTAAGGTTAATTTCTCTCGAAGCGCCTCTGCCTGAGAGTGATCTGGTTCTGAGATTTCACCATGTTGACCCAATTGACTCTTTGCAATCTCAAGTTCTCGCTCGTCTGAACTTCGTTCATTATCTGCTTCATTAATTGCAATATTTAAACGTTCAACTTCTGCATTTGCAGATTTAATATTTTGACCAGCGACTGCTAATTGTTCCGTTAAGGCTGAAATTCGTGCATCTGAATCATTTAATCTAGATAAAGCCTGATCGAATTCGCTTTGGCGATTATTTAAAGCATGTTGCGCATTCTGGATTTCAAAATTCAAGCGTTCGCATTCATGATTTGCTGTCGTAAGCTCTTCTGTAAGTTGGCTAATTAAAGCTTGGATTTCAATTAGCGAACTAGAATTCTTTGATCCTCCTCGGACACGAGTTGATGTGAAAGCATCTCCATCTCTGGTCACTACCTTCAAATTTGGATTTGAATTTAAAATTTCAGCTGCATTGATGGCATCTGATGCAACTGCGGTATTACCAAGCAAGGCGGTAAGCAGACTTGAAATTTCACTTCCATGCACGTGATTTAGAATCGGAGTCAAACCGCTTGGAACTTGAGAGCCGAAAATATCTGCATTGTTTGAAACTAGTATCTCAGCTTGACCAAGATTTTCATTTCTTAATGCACTAATTGCAGTTACTGCCGCATTCATATCTTGAACTACAACTGAATCTGCCAAGCTACCAAGTGCCGCTGCTACTGCTGCTTCGAAGCCTTGGTCAACCGTAATCAAAGAAGCTAAAGATCCAAGAATCTTGACACCTCTTGAATCATGAAGCAATGCGCTTGCGCCATCACGATTTGCTGTTGTCAATCGAATTGCCTCTAATTTGGATTCAATTGAATTACGTCTGCGATCGGCATTTCTCTCAGAATCAGTCAGCTTTGCAACTAATTCTTTAGCCTCTGCCAGCGAACTCTTTGCTGATTCGAAAGCGGTATCTAAACCAATTTCTCCACTACCAGCACTAGCAATCTCTAGTTCATGTTGTGCATATTCGGATTGCGCATTGGTAGCGCGAGTTTGTGCATCATCACGTGCTTTTGTAAGGCGAGTAATTTCTTGCGACATCGCATCGAGGCGAGCTTGAAGCGATTTAATGTGGCCTTCTTGGCGGGCAGTTCCTTCGCGTTGATCGGCAATCGCACGTAACGCTGCCGCTATTCGGTCTTCTTCGGCTTTTACATCCGCTTCTAGAGAGCGCATTAATTGAATGGCTTGATTTAATTCATCTTGTTTTGAATTCAAACCAGAACGTAATTCGTTTTCTTCTTCGCGCAGAATTAAAGCTTCCGATTCCAAAGCTTCGGGATCACGTCCTGCAGTTATTTCTAGTTCTTGGGTCAAGAAACGAGTGCGCTCTTGTGCTAGCGCTGCAACCGCGCGTAATTTTTCGCGGATTCCAGTTAGAGCGTAATAAGTCTCTTGCGCAGCAGAAAGTAGCGGACCTTCAAATGCAGCTTCCGCATCAAGCGATTCTTCGCGAGCGCGAACGCCTTCAAGATCTGCTTCTACGATTGCACGACGTTCACGGAGTGCATTTTCATCAGCAACTTCAGTTGAAAATACTTTGTTCATTGAGATGTAATCATCTGCAAGTAGTCGCAGCTTTACATCTCGGAGATCTGCTTGGATTGTTGCTGCTTTCTTTGCAACTTCTGCTTGTTTACCCAAGGGTTTTAGTTGTCTACGAAGTTCTACTGTTAAATCCTGCACTCGCGCCATATTGGCTTGCATAGAATCTAGTTTGCGAAGTGCTTTCTCTTTGCGCTTACGATGCTTTAGTACGCCAGCTGCTTCTTCAATAAATGCTCTTCGTTCTTCTGGAGTTGCCATCAAAATTGCATCGAGCTGGCCTTGTCCTACAATCACATGCATTTCGCGGCCAATGCCTGAATCGGAAAGTAGTTCTTGGATATCTAGTAAACGTGCACCTTCTCCGTTAATTTGATATTCACTCTGTCCATTGCGGAACAAAATTCGAGAGATCGTTACTTCGCTAAAATCAATTGGTAATGATCCATCTGTGTTATCAATTGTTAAAGAAACCTCTGCTCGACCAAGCGGAGCGCGACCAGATGTACCTGCGAAGATAACATCTTCCATCTTTCCACCGCGCAGAGATTTTGCACCTTGCTCACCCATTACCCAACTAATCGCATCGACAACATTTGACTTGCCAGAACCATTAGGGCCGACAACGCAGGTGATGCCTGGTTCGAGCAGTAGGGTCGTTGAAGAGGCAAAGGACTTAAAGCCCTTAATGGTCAGACTCTTCAAATACACGCGGAAAACCTATCGGGTCTGGCAGGCAGGACAGAGGCGCGACGAGCGGTTAGCGAAGGCAATTCTGATAATTTCTCCGCCGCAGGTGCGTCGTCTGCGACATGGCTCACCCTCTCGGCCATAAACGGCTAAAGATCTTTCAAAATATCCACTCTCACCATTTACGTTGATGTAGAGCTCATCGAAACTAGTTCCGCCAGCTACCAGGGCCCTCTTCATCACTTTTTGAGCGGCGGTTAGCAAATTTAGAATTTGAGTCGGCGATAATTCTGAAGCAATTGATTCTGGATGTATTCGAGCATACCAAAGAGCTTCATCAGCATAAATATTACCGATACCGCTAACTACTTCTTGGTCAAGAATCACTTTCTTAATTTGCCCACGTTTTGCGTTAATTTTCTTCACAACATTTTTTTTATCTAATGTTGGGTCGAATAGGTCAATTGCAATATGTGAGACAACTGAAGGAATTCCCTTTTCAAGTTGGTCAACACATAGCCAACCAAAAGTTCTTTGATCAATAAAACGCATCTCTTTGCCATTTGAAAGCTCGAAGTTTGCACGTAAATGGGCTTCATAATCGCTCTTCGCCCTTTGAATCTTAAATTGACCACTCATGCCTAAATGTGCAACCAACACCTCCGGCCGATCAAATTCCAACCACATGAATTTTCCTCGGCGCTTAACAGCTTTAATTTTGGCATTCTTAAATACAGCCAACTTATTTAGAGAGTCACTTCGAAGCGCCCGAGGGTGAAATTGCTTTACTCCAATAATTTTCTTGCCGACTACATGTTTCTCAAGGCCAGCGCGAACAGTTTCGACCTCAGGAAGTTCTGGCATTAAGAAATTAATTTCTCATAAGCAAGGCGAGCGGCAATTTGCTCAGCCTCACGTTTACTTTTACCTTCTCCGGTGGCAATTGCATCTCCACCAACAACAGCAATTGCAACAAATGTTTTATCGTGATCAGGGCCAGATTCTGTTATCTGATATTCCGGAGGAGAAATTTTTCTAGCTGCTGCTAACTCTTGAAGCGCTGTCTTCCCATCTAAACCCGCGCCTTTATCTTTTGCGTTTTCCATGGTTTGGCTTATCAATTCTCCAACTATTTTCTGACTTGCTTCAAAACCATGACTTAAATAAATTGCTCCGATTAGCGCTTCTAAAGAATCTGCAAGTAAAGAATTCTTGTCGCGACCACCGGTTACTTCTTCGCCTTTACCAATTCGCATGTATAGACCAAGTTCTAGCGAGCGCGCGATGTCTGCTAAAGCTCGCATATTTACAATGCCTGAACGAAGTGGCGAAAGTCGAGATTCGTCTAAATCTGGATATTTTTTATAAAGCTCTTCTGTGACAACTAAACCGAGAACTGAATCGCCAAGAAATTCTAAGCGCTCATTGGTTTCGGTTAATCCGTTTTCATATGCAAAAGAACGGTGAGTAAAAGCTAATTCGAGAAGCTCTTGCCTTATCTCTAAGCCAAGTCGCGCTTGTAATTGCGCGAACATAAAATCAAACCTCTACGACTTGGCGACGGTTATATGTACCGCAGGTAGGGCAAGCAGTGTGTTGAAGCTTTGGCTGCTGGCATTGAGCACAGGTAGAGATCGCTGCAGCAGTTGTTTTCCATTGGCTGCGACGTGAACGTGTCTTTGAACGCGACATCTTTCGCTTTGGTACTGGCACTTTTCTCTTCCTTTGATCAAATCCCTGATTGCAACGCTTTGGCGTGCGGGGCTAAGTATCGCTCATTACCGCCTAGGGGGGCAAATTAGTGAAATCGAGTTAATTCTCTTCCTGAATTAGCCCTTTTAGCGCTGACCAACGGCTATCAACCTGTTCGTGGGCATGCCCCTCAGGTAACTCTGCCCATTTTTGGCCGCATTCAGGACAGAGCCCCTCGCACTCTTCATCGCAAACTGGATTGATAGGTAGCGCCAAAACAATTGCATCTCTAATAGGTGACTCTAAATTCATGACCTCGCCATCCATTAATAGCTGGTCTTCCTCAAGTTCTTCAGGGTCATCGCGATTTGGTTCGTATGCATAAAGTTCTTGAAAATTACGATTCAACACAAGCGAGATTGGATCTAAACATCGAATGCACTCTCCCTCTGCTACAACTTCAAATTCACCAGATGCGAGTATTCCCTCAGCGACAGATTCAAGGCGTAAATCTAAATTTAAAGTTCCGGCAGGAACTGCAATCACATCAATTCCAATTGGCTTATCAAAGTCAATTGCAAGCTGATATTCCTTCATTTCGCCTGCGCGGCGAGGAAGATCATGTGTATTAAGCAGAAATGCTTTAGACATCGAGAAAACTACTTATCAGATAATTGAGATAAAACATCTTTGTCTGAAGAACCAGCTAATCGCTCTCTACCACGAGTAATTGCTTCTTGTGTTTTATTGAGAATTACTTCTAAAGTTGCAAGTCGAGAATCAATGTATTCTTCTATTTCTTGCTTCTGTTCGGAAGCTTCTTGGCGAGCTTGCGCCAAAATATTCTTCGCTTCTTCACGAGCTTGTTGCATGATGGCTGTCTGCTCAATAAGTTGTGAAGCTTCTTCACGGGCCATAGCAATCATTTGCTCTGCTTGCATCCTACCTTCGTCAATGACTTTATCTCTATTTGCAACAATAGATTCAGCTTTTGCGAATGATTCAGGAAGCGCAGCTTTAGCTTCATCCAAAACGCCAAGCATCTCTCCACGGTGAACGACACATGAAGCAGATAGCGGGACACCACGTGCCTCTTCAACCATCTTTATAGCTGAAGCTAATTTCTCAACTGCATCCATTTTCAACCTGCAACTTTCTATGACAGTTTCTTAACAAGCGCGGCTTGAATCGAAGGTGGAACCATCTTTGAGATGTCTCCATTGTATTTGGCTAATTCCTTGACTAGCGAAGATGAGAGGAAAGAGTGAGCAGGATCTGTGGCCATAAACATAGTGTCTACGCCTGCTTGTAGATTTACCTGCGCTTGCTGCAGTTCGTAATCGAAGTCTGAAACAGCTCGTAAGCCTTTAGTGATTACATCAATATTGTTTCGCTTGCAATATTCGACAGTTAAACCGCTCCAAGAATCAACCTTTATATTTGGTAGCTCTTTTGTAGTCTCTTTGATCATTTCTATTCGTTCTTCAACTGTGAAAAGACTCTGCTTTGTGCTGTTTATAAAAACTGCAACTACCACTTCGTCGAAATGAGCACTGGCGCGCTTGATGATGTCCAAGTGGCCAAAAGTCACTGGATCAAAAGATCCCGGGCAAACTGCGCGTCTCATGGGTAAAGATTAACGCATCTCTCCATAGTAAAGCGTTGCTACTCCATATTCTTTCGTGCGAAGCTCCTTTAAAGGCGCTGGCCAATTTACATATGAGCCCTTAGTTGCACGCTCAATTACGATTACTCCACCTGACTTGATGAAGTTATTTTGCAAAATCAAATTTAATAACTCGTGAACTGCTTGGTCACTGAAATCATAAGGTGGGTCAATAAAAATTATGTCGTATTGATTTCCTGTATTTCCCAAAAATTTTTGAGCACTCATCGCATATAAATGAAAAGTGCCTGAAGGTTTAGATTTCTCAACTATCTCTTGATTTGCACGAACAGTCTTGATTGCCGCATCATCTTTTTCAACTGCATGCACCAGAGTAGCTCCTCGAGAAAGCGCTTCTAATCCAACTGCGGCAGATCCCGCAAAAAGATCTAAGAATTTCAAATTATCGAATTCGCCAAATTCAGAGAGCAAAGTTGAAAAAAGCGCTTCACGTGCACGATCAGATGTTGGTCGGGTGGCACCAGCAACTTCAGCTAAGTTTCGCCCCTTCGCAACACCTGCAATGATTCTCACTTTTCAACCTTTATCTAAGAATTCAACTTCACGTTCAGCCAACAACTTGCTTATTTCGCGCGCTAGCGTAGGGCTAATTCCGGTATCCAAGGTAATTTCTGCTGCGCTACGAGCTTTAATAATTATCTCTTCATCGCGTAACACTCGAAGTAGTTTCAAGTGAGATCGAGTTCCGCTTTGGGAAACGCCCAAGACATCTCCTTCGCGACGTTGATCTAAATCAATTCGCGCTAATTCAAATCCATCTAAAGTATTTGCTACTGCATTCAATCTCTCAAAGGCTAGTGAATTCTCGGGAACTTTCGTTATCAAAAGACATAAACCTGGCGCTTGGCCACGGCCGATGCGTCCACGTAATTGGTGAAGTTGAGATATTCCGAAACGATCGGCATCCATAATCACCATAACCGTAGCATTAGGAACGTCAACGCCAACTTCGATAACTGTGGTAGCAACCAGCACGTCGATCTCTTTTGCAGAGAAGGCCTGCATAGTTGCTTCTTTCTCGTCAGAATTTTGCTTTCCATGCAATTGCGCGACTCGCAGACCCTTTAAAACCCCAGTTGCAAGTTCAGGAGCTAACTCAGTAACCGCAGCCATCTCTTTGCTTTCAGTGCCGAATAAGAAGTCCATATCAATATCTTCAGAATTGCCCGCGCTTATTCGAGGAGCAACTACATATGCTTGATGCCCCGCTGATACCTCTTCTTTTATGCGCTGCCAGGCACGTTCTAGATAGTTGGGCTTACTTAAAGCATTTACCAAATGCGTAGTAATTGGAGTTCTCCCTAAAGGTAATTCACTCAATGTTGAAATATCCAAATCACCAAAAACTGTTATTGCGACTGTTCTTGGAATCGGAGTAGCGGTCATTACTAGCAGATGTGGCGGAGTTTTTGCTTTGGCACGCAGTGCATCGCGTTGTTCGACTCCAAAGCGATGTTGTTCGTCAACAATAACTAAACCTAAATCTTTAAATTCGACAGCTTCAGATAGCAGCGCATGTGTACCGACTACTAAATCTACCTCTCCACTCTTGATTCGAGCTTGAGTTTCTCGTTTCTCTGATTGAGACATAGAACCAGTAAGCAGAGCAACATTAATGGCTAACTCCGGTGCTCCTAATTCCCCTTTTGTTGCAAGTTCTCCTAATTGCTTTTTAATTGTTCGATAGTGCTGCTGTGCCAAAACTTCGGTTGGAGCTAGAAATGCAACTTGGGCACTTGCATCAATAACATTTAAAGCCGAGCGTAATGCCACAATAGTTTTACCCGATCCAACTTCTCCTTGTAACAATCGATGCATTGGATGTTCTGCAAGCAAATCCTCAAATATTTCTTTGGAAACTGAAATTTGTCCTGGAGTAAGTTGGAAAGGCAATCTTTTATCAAATTCAGCAAGTACACCTTTTTCTTTTGGAATTCGAGCTACTGTATAAATTTTTGCTTGCTCTCTCTTTTGAGAGAGCATCGTAAGTTGTAATAAGAATGCTTCATCAAAGGTCAGGCGTGCTCTTGCCAAGTCAGCTCTTTTGATATCTGTTGGGCGATGCACCTCTTTGAAAGCATCAAATAAATTAGGAAATTCGTATTGCTCTCTTATGGTTTCGGGCAAGAAATCTTCAACTTGATCCAATGAATCAAGCACGATTTCCAAAGACTTCGCAATTTTCCAAGATGGAAATTTACCGGTAGCCGGATATATCGGTAGATACTTATCAGCAAAAGATTCAATTGCATCCTCTACATCACTATCCCCTGGAAGCCACTCAAGTTCAGGGTGTGCTAACTGTCTTGCTCCTTTGAATGTTCCAATTTTGCCTGCAAATAATCCTTGGCGACCGATGCGCATCTCTTTCTCGCGCCATGCTTGATTGAAGAAAGTTAATGACATTTTCTCTCGGTTGTTATCTTCAATAATCACTTCAACAATTACTTGTTTTCTATTTGCCATTCGGCGGCTTTTTACTGAATGGACTTTTGCAAGCACTGTCGCTTCTTCGCCTTCGCGCAGTTCGGCAATATTTGTAAGTTCACCACGTCTTACATATCTTCGAGGGTAATGGTGAAGAAAATCTCCGACTGTTTTGTAGCCTAATTCAGAGGCAACGACTTTGGCACTTCGATCGCCAATCACGTCGATTAATTTGGTCTCTAAATTTGCCACGGCCTATTTTCTAATGTTTGAGGGGAATAAGCCCTCTTAGCCTTTCTGCGGCAAGCCTTTAAGACGAAATTGACGCCTAAATTGGGCGTGCTAGGTGAACGCTAAGCGCATTATTGGACGATTTCTCTCACACGCCAGGTTCAAGTAACATCAGCCCCTGTAAATAGTTCCAACAAAGAACCCAACTTAAGGAGTAAGCAGTGGCATCTGTATGCGAAATCTGCGGCAAAGGCCCTAGCTTTGGAAATAACGTTTCTCACTCACAGGTAAAAACTCGTCGCCGTTGGAATCCTAATATTCAGCGAGTCCGTGTTTTTCTAAATGGCCGTTCAACTCGTCAGAACGTTTGCACTTCATGCCTTAAGGCAGGCAAGGCTGCTCGTACCAAATAAGTTCGTTTTTAAACCAGACTTAAAAGCCAATTAACTGCTTCATCAGCGCCATACCCATCTGGATGACTTTTTAGTAGAACTTTTGCACCTTCAATATCGCTTCCCAAGGTGACTATTGGCGCTTCAACGTAACCATCTTTACGCGCTTGTGGAAGTCCAATATTTGCCATTAAGCCATTGCAGAGACATTTACGTCCATCAATATCTTCTACTGCCCCACCTTTTTTGATGAATTGATCATCAGGTTCGGACGGGCAACGATAAATCGTACGTCCTGTTTCTGAAATTGCAGGTTCTCGTAGATAGCCTAAATCGCAAAGTTTTGGACGTGCAGCAAAACCTTCAGTTGTAGAAGTGTGTCCTTCGAGTTTTGCAATTTTAATTGGAAATGAAGTTGGCGAAGCTTTTACATCAGTTTTAATTTCTAAAGAGTTACTCTTTAATTTATCTAATAACTGCTTTCGAGTTTTACCGCTAAAGCCTGAGTGATTAGAGATTGCAAACAAAGTACCAACTTGCACTCCAGCTGCACCTTGATTAAGCGCAGCTTTCACTCTTTCAGGAGATCCATAAGTTCCCGCAAGCCAAAATGGCAGACCCAATTTCTTCATCTTCTCAATATCAGCAATATCTTTTGGTCCGTAAATCGGTTCGCCGTTGGCATCAAATTCCCACTTACCACGTGGTGGAGCATTGTGACCGCCTGCAGAATTATGTTCGATGATAAATCCATCAGGACGAGTCTCTTCATCACGAGCTAAATAAGTTCCTAATACATCTACAGAGATAATCGCCAAAAACTTTGGTTTCTTAATTTTGGTTCCGGAAGGTACAAAATCAAGTGGGTTGATTGTGGTCTGCGCAGCTGGACCACCAATTACATCTACAGGGACCGAGCCGACTTCTAATTTTGAAATTTGTCTAATTAGTTTTGGCAATTCGCGAGGAATGCCTGCACCCATGATGATGTAATCAACTCCAGCCAGCATTGCACCTAAAACACTAGCTGCTGTGGTCATTTGAATTTTATGTAAGAAATTAATTCCGACAAGTCCATCGTGGCCCTCTTTAGCTAGCCAAACTTCAACGAAATTTGCCACTATTAAAATCTCTTGGGCATCGCGTTTTTGCTCTAAAGTTATTTTCGGAACCATGATGTATGGAGTTTCTGGAGCTTTCCCGCCATCAATAAAATACTTAGCCAGAATCTTCTGCACTATTTCCTGATTAGGAAAAGCGGCTAATGCTCTACGGGTGTTTCCAGATTTATCGCCATCTTGTAATCGTCTTGCCATCACATTATCGATTGCAGTACCCGATACAACACCAAGTTGGCCTTTAAGAGAAACTGTTTTTGCAAGTTCCCAATTTGAAACAGCAATACCCATTCCACCTTGAATGATTACAGGCAAATGTTCTGACATCCAACCTGCCTCTCTCCGTGGGGCTG
>JACCDO010691386.1_pt1 | contig 10906 bp, 10 predicted proteins | sample 7446101 | NCBI WGS metagenome assembly JACCDO01 (sample SAMN15323440, study PRJNA562643) | freshwater metagenome | isolation source: river surface water | place: USA:Blue River Watershed | collected 2017-08-16
AAAATATTCTTCAAATTTTTAAGATAATTTATTTCATTTAAAATAATTGAATGTTGAAAATGTAATAAATGTGTTGAATCTTGCAATTTTAAATGGATCTTATTAACTAACATCTCAATTTTTTTTTTTATTTCATTTGATTTTTCAATTAAATTATTAATATTATCATCTATTTTTTTAATATTATTATTTAATGATTTAACATTTTCATCAAAATCTCCCATAATGTCTTTAATGTCTTTATTTTATGACTTTTACTTTATATATGATATTAAAAAAATTGATTTTTTAAAAAGAGAATTACAACATTAATAAAAGTATTAAAAAATGCGTAACATTTTCCAATTACTTAATGCAAGATTGCCTAAGTTACCAGAATCTAAAATATATGCATATTTTAAAAATGCAGATATTGATCGTATAAGTCACATTAAATTTATTGGAAATTTACAAGCTATTTATGAAAAAGATATGTCACAACCAACTTTAAATGAATTAAGATTGTATAGTTTTGCTTTAAACATTAAAAATATGCATTTAAAAATGGTAGAAATTGAAGATAAATCTATAGATTTCATAATTAGTAAAATTAAAAAAAATACAACACAACTTTTAACTTTAAGTTCTTATCAATTACCAAATGATCGTACAACTCAAACATATGAACGAATTATTAAAGAAATTGATGCATTAGTTTATTTTAGAAAAAGATGTATCACTTATATGGAAAAAGAAATTAATAATAAAAATTGGCAAGCCGTCAAAGGATTTTATATCGCTATAGCTAAAATAGTTTATAAAATATACAACCTTGAAACTACGTTAAGAAAATTGATTATCATATAATATTGTTAATATTTTTTTAATTAAAATGTCAGAAAAATTAACAATACCTGATCTACGGGCAGAAGAAGCTGAATTAGTTGTAACAATTAAAAAATTAAAAAAGGAAGACTCTCCTTTTGATTATTATAATAAATTATATGATGTTAGAATTAAATTATTAGGAATGTATCATCAAAGACTACCGAAAGATATAATTCTAGATAATTTTAAATCTAAAGAGGAAGAATATGATTTTTTCGCCCAACAACATCAATATTTTAAGAAATATTTAGACACTTTAAATGGACATCCGGTATTTTATGAAAGTAATACATTATTTGATATGCAAAAAATACAAAATGATATATTGAATGTTAAAAATAGTATAACATTTATTGAAAAACAATTAGATCTTATAAAATTAAAGTAAATTTAGTTACATTAAAATAAAAAAAAATTGATTTTTTTAGTTAATTTATACTTGGATTAAAAATGGATTATAATTATATGTTTTATTATAATCAGAATGCTAATACAAACACTAATCAAGATAGTTTAGCACAATCAGTTGAAAATGCAAAAATGTATTTAAGAGACCTTGAAATGACAAACGAATATCAATCACATATAATAGGATACTCTAAACAACCTATACAATATTATACATATCAACATCCATTTCAATATTATATACCAGTACAATATTACATTCCTCCTAAAAAATTACATACTAATAATAATACTAATAATAATACTAATAATAATACTAATAATAATACTAATAATCATAATAATAATAATAATACTAATAATCATACTAATAATAAAAAACGTGGAAAAAAAAAATCTTCGTTAGAAACTATCCCTGAATAATAATCTTTATGCTATTTTTTATTTTTTAATATAAAAAATCATTAATTTTATATTTACACGGTACAAAATAAATTAAAATATACATTATAATTAAAAATAATGATAACTCTAAAATACAATACTGAAAAAACACATCGTGGGGTTAAAAAAGAAAATTATCAACAATTTAGACAATTTTCTAAAAAATATAAAAAAAAATATATACAAAAAGGTGGTCAATTTGAGAAAGAAAAAGCTGATATTGAGAAATTACCTACAAAATCATTAACTAAAACCGGATTAATTATTGATATTTTAACTGAAAATGGGTTTAGTTTAAAAAGAAAAGATTTACCATTAACTATTCAAAATTTCATTGAGGGTGAAAATCAAGTATTAAAAGAATTATTAGTTAATCAAATAGTTGAAGAAAAAGACATAATACAATTTATTTCTTTTTGTCTTCTAGGAACACAATTTAATTTTACTGAAAATGATAGTAAGTCAAAAAATGAATTAGTATCAGATACTATAAAGTTTTTGGAAAAAAGTCAGATATATAAAAAGGGATTACCATTAAAGACAGGAGAACCTGATTCTAATGTAAATGTTACAATTGATTATAAAGAATACACTTATAAAGGTATTAATTTTAAAATTATTACTGGTTTAACATTAAATAAAAATTATAATAAACTATATAATGAAGCTTTGACTGAAATATTGGAAAAAATTAATAACAAACAACACGGAACTACTCCTTATGATTCATTAGAAAAAATGCCACATACAGTAAAAATGTATGATTTTATAAAAATAACTGCAACACCGATTGGTCAAACAGAACCTGAGAAAAAAGTTGTTGAAAAAAATTTAGTTACTTTAATTAATTTTTATATATCTGATCAAGAATTAATTAAAAACATTTTAATAAGACATTTAACAAATGTCACAATGGATAATCCAAAAGATCAAGATTATCAAAAATCAAAAGAATCATTAATATATTTAATCAGAAATGGTAATTTACCTCCAGATGAATTACCAAAGACTGATAAAAAAGGTCCCACACAACCTTTGCCAAAAAATATTCCAGCATCATATGTTCAAAGAGTTGCAATCCCTAAAACTGCAGCATTAGCTGGTAAAAAAATTGCACCTGCAAAAGCATCATTTATTGCTAGAAACAAACGACCACCTTTAACGAGACGTCCTATGGTTAGAGGACAAACATATCCTCAAACTAATCCAAAAAACCCCCGTCTTCAAGGAAGACGACCACAACAAAAAAAACAACCAATAATACCACAAAAAACACAACAACCACTACAACCTAAACAAGGACCTCCTCAACAACAACAAGCTGTTAGAACAACAGGTCCTCAATATCCGCAACCATCATATACTTCTACTATTGGTGCATTAGGTTTATTAGGTTCAAGTCCATCACAATATCGTGATGGTTCTAGATCATCTAAATCAGACAATTCTGGTGCTACTGCAGCATTAGCCAAAGCAACTAAAGATGCAGCTGATTTGAAAAGACAAATGGAAAGAGAAGAAAGGGCACGGAAAGCAAAGGAAAAGGAAGAAAAAGAAAAAGGTAAACCTACCACAGATCCAAATGATCCACTCAATAAATTATTTCCAGGAGCACAAGAGAGAGAATCTAAACATATTGAACAATTTCAAGAGAAATCATCTGAAAAAAATTTTAATTTAGTTAAAACATATGATGAAATAAAGATATTATTTAAATGGAACGATATAGTTAGTAAAGAAAGAAATATGTTAGCTTTTTTTGTTAGTGACAATGTTACTCTTCAATTAAAACCATTTCTTGGTGAAACAATTGATATTAAAATAAAGGCTGATTCTGAAAATATATTTAATAGATCTATTGGTTATTATGCTGATATAAATTCACCAGACTTTTTACAAAAAGTTTATGAAGATGAAATGAAAAAAATAAGTACATCTGATAAACTAATACATAATGAACCTACATTGGCTCTTAAGATACATAAAAATATGAATAATGATTTTAATAAATGTAAGAGAAAATTAGACATATTTATTAATCCATTTGCATATTCTGGTATTATTTCTCAAGCAATTGACTATGTATTAACACAATTTGAACCCAGTGTTAAAAAAATTAAGGCTAAAAAAGATGATAGTTATACTCCAAAAGACCAAATACCTGAATTACGTGAGCGTCTAAATATATTAAGTCAAAGTATATCAGATGAAACAAATACTCATACATATATTATTCCAGATTTACCAAAACCAATATTAAAAGTAAGCCCCTCAGATGCAGAGCCTATTGAAAAAAATTCTTGGGGTGCATTTAAAAAAGAAGTTCAAGATTTAATGAGAAAAATATCAATTACTGAAATTGACGACAATCTTAAATGGAAACCAGAATTATCTAAATACATTGAAGATAAATTAAAGTCCGATTTTGAAAAATTAAATAAAATATTTGACGATTATAAAAATATAACACTTTTTGATAATTCAACAGATTTTTATAATGCATTAAAAGATTTTATTACTACTACCTATAATGATAAGATATTCAAAAATATTACAAAAGATAATATAAAAACTATTATGATTACACAACCAAACAATGACAATGTTAATATTAATTTTGAAGATATTTACACCAATAAAGACATATCAAGATTAACAGATTTAGAAACAGCATTAAATACATTTGTTACATACGTTAATGGATTCTATAATTTTTACTCAAATCAAGATAAATTTAAAGGGTTAAAATCAGATAAATTAACAATTGAATTAAATACTTATAACGATATTATATTGTCTTTTGTGTATTTGGTTAAGTTTTTAAATTATAATTTTTGTTTAACTGTTGATCAGAAACAAAATCCAGCATCTAATCCGGCTGCAATAATAGACAAAATGATAATAAAAATAAATGAGTTTGATAATACTAAATTAAAACCATCAAAAATTGCTGCTGAAAAAGAATCAAAAAAACAATACTTAACACAAGAAGATCAAAAATTTGTTGATATGTATAAAAAAACAGATCAAGTAGAATCAACTAATTTTGAGGAAAATTATACACAACCTTTTAAAAATTTAAAACTATTTTATGATGTAATCATAAAATTTGAAGGAAATTTTAAAAAAATAGATGAATTTATTCCTAAAATAAAAACAATATCTACACCGTCTGAATTTTCTAAAATAAAATCTGTATTTCAATTGAAGCCAAATATTATACCTCCATTTAATAATAACATAGAATCATTAGAAAAATTAAAATCATTATTTAAACAAACTGAAACTAGCTTAAATGAATTAGCTCTATTAACAGGACAGGATGTTGCTAAAGCTCAATCAGATACAATTAGATTAGAAATAAAAGCATATCAAGAAAAAGTTACAGACTTAGCTGCTAAATATAAATCTGAGTCTGAAAGATATTCTGATCAATCCCAAAGAGATTCAATGTTTAATAATATACATACAAAATTAATAGCAGAAACAAAAGAACAAAGAGCTCAGATAGAAAAATTAATAAAAGATGTCAATGCACTTTTATCTAAAAAACCAGACGATACTGTTAAAGCTATTATTACTGGTTTAGAAAAAGAATTTAATGATATATCAAAAGAATTACCACCATTATTTAATATTAATGAAAATATTGTTAAAATTGATAATCTTTATAAATTAATAACTGAAGTTTTAGAAAAAGCTACAGCTTTAAAGGCAGAATTAGATAAACAAAAGAGTTTACCATCAACTAATACAACACCACATAAATTATTAAAGTTATTCTTAGAAAAGAATGAAGTACAAATTAAAGAATTAAAAACTAAGAAAGAAGAAATTGATAAATCACTTACTAAAGACGATACTTCGTATATTGAAACAGATCCAAATAATACTACCGATCCAGATATTAAACGTAAATTATTAGAGTATAATATTAAAAGTTTGGTTGATAAATTAAATGGTATAATGAAGGAATTTAATACACCAGATAAGAGCATTGATGATTTAATTGAAGAAGGTAATAAATTAATTAACAATATTTATATATTAATTGATATAATAGGTAAATCATTATTAGATACACATAAGACTCAAAAAGGTGGTACAGGTACAGGTGCAGTTGCATCTGTAAATTTCTTTGGTCAACCGCAACAGGGTATAGCTCAATCTAATTCAACTACAACTACTTCAGCTCCAACTACTTCAACTACAACTACTTCAGCTCCAACTTCAACTACAACTACAACTACAACTACTTCAGGTTTAGCTGCGGCTCCAGCTACGGCTCCAGCTTCAACTGCGGACCCTGCTTCAGCTGCGGCGGCTCCAGCTTCAACTGCGGTCCCTGCTTCAGCTGCGGCGGCTCCAGCTTCAACTGCGGTCCCTGCTACGGCTTCGACTACTGTGGCAGATGCGGCTGCAGCAGCAGCTATAAGTACTGTAACAGCGAATAAACAAGTTCCTTTAAAAGAAGCAATAGAAAAATTATTATTAGAATTAGAATCTAAAAAAGACAATATAGATCACAATCCAGTGAAAAAAAGTCAGGAATCTATCATACACAATTTATTTGAGGCTGAAAGATTATTAGAAGGAATTAATGAAAGTATTAAAAAAATTACATTAGATCCAGTAATTAATATTGATAGTATAAGTAAAAAGTCCACATTTACATCACTATATAATGCTACAAAAGATATTATTAAAAAGATAAAAGAATACGGTGATATTACTGCTGAGAATGATCCATTTGAATCAAATAAAGCAATACTTAATAATATAAATAGTATAATAAAAGCTATTGATGAACAATTAACACCAAATGAGCCAACTGCACCAGCTCTACGATCAATATTAAAACAATTATCTGATGATATGACACAACATACCAAATATAAGGATGTATGGGAATTATTAAGATCTATACAACAAAATGATTTTAAAATAAATAAGACTGATATTCAAAATGATGCAGATGGAAAGAAAATGGAAAATATTTTAAAATTGTTAAATGAGTTACATAAATCAATATTAGATTCAAGTATAACAGATCCATCTCAACCAACACCCGCCACTATTAAAGTTTCTGATCTATACGATAAATTACCAAAGTTCTTCACACCAGATAATGAAAGATTATTTAGTAAATATCGAGAAATTAAAGAAATATATGATGTCAATAAATTAAAATATGATGACATTAAAGGTAAGATAGATTTATTAAATGAATTTAAGGACAAACCAATTACGGAAAAAGAAGATACATATAACCGCCTGCAAAAACTACCTGCTGTAGCATATGATGATTCTCTAAAACCATCAAATTTACTTGTTCCTAGTAAATTACCCACATCATCATATAATTCAGGAGCAGCAGCTGCACCTGGTCTACCACCTGCAGCTGCTGCTCCTGAATTATATGAAAATATGAAACCAGCTGCACCTTTGGGAGCAACAATAACTGATACAAAAGGTGGAGTAGCTGGAAAAACCTGGACTGATACAGAAGGTTATTCTAAAATGCCTCAAGTACCTGCTGCACCTGCTGCACCTGCTGCACCTGCTGAAAATGAATATCCTGTTTATGAAGTTCCAGAATATGAATAAAAATAATAATTTAAATTTTTAGTTTTTTTATAAACCATTCATCATAATAAAATTGATTGAAAGTATCTAAATTAAGTAATAAAAAAAATGTCACAACTTGAGTTTATCATCGGTGGTGAAAGTGTATTGGTTGATGATATTCCAGATGAATTAATTAATATAAATTTGAATAATATTCGTTTCCCCCCACAAGATATGTATTATGTTAATCTACCAAGTAATAAAATGACTGTTCCGGAGATTAAAAAACATATTATACATAATCTTCCAGAACTAATTGTATCTAAAATAGATGAAACAATTGAAATATTAACACAGAATTCTTTAATAGAAAAAGAATTTGGAGAATTTAATACCAATCCATTACTGATTGATCTTCAATATAATTTTATGTTAGAATTGTGTATGAACCCATCTAAAGAAATAATCGAGGCTTATTTTGGAACAAAAATTGAACAATCTTCGGAAAAATCACGATTTATTTGCAATGTAATTACTCTTTATAATAAGACTATTCGTGATTGGAAAGAAACATACCAACAGTATAAAATTATATCTGCAACGAATCCTGGAATACCTCCATTTAATATTGAAAAATGTAAAAAACAAGTATCGTCTCTTATGTGTTTGTTATGGAAAGAATTAAAATAATTGCGGGTATTTCGTTATCATTTTTTCTTTTCAATTTGTAAAATGGAGATACAGTGTGATACTTGTTCATATATTTTTACCGATAAAATATCATATGATATACATATTAAATTATTAAAATGTGTAGAAGATAATAAAAATAATAAAAATTATTATTGTTCAGTATGTGATCGTCAATTCAGATTATTAAGTAATTTACAAAGACATCAAGAAACAATTACACACCAGGATGCATTGGAACAAATTATTAAACAAGAAAATATTACAAAAGAAGATGATGATGTTAAATCAATAGTAGTAGATTTAACTCCACGTAGAAAAGAGCTTTCATTAGAAGATATGGATAAATTAAACCAAGAAAAGCAAAAAAAATATGATGATGATGATACTAATACTATTAATGATACTATTAATGATACTAATAATAATACCACTAATACTACTAATAATACTATTAATGATACTACTAATAATGAAAAAGAAGACATTGATATTTTTTTAATACAATTAAAAAAGCAGAGAGAATTAGATTTATTACCATTACAACATCCTACACCAAAACAAAAAACTATCACAATAGAACAACCCATATTAATTCAAAAAAATCAAACAAATACTAATACAAATATAAATAATTCAAATATGTATATTGCAGAAGATCCTGGATTTAATCTTGCATTAGAAATTGAAAAAACAAAAATATTATTAAATGATAAAAATGAGAATGATGTATTTTTAAATAGTAATCACGAAGATGATTTTTTAAATATTTTTAAAATTAAGCAAAAAGAATTACTACAACAATCTAAAGAAAGAGAGAGTGAGAAAGAAAAAGAAATACCATTAATAATTCCTAAAAAACATCAACAAATTACAAAAATTAATAATACAACTCAACAAAATAATAAATTATATCCTCCTGAATTTAAAAATACACCTGTTTGGGAAAAATTATCAACATTAATCAAAAATAATATATCTAAGTCAGATATAAATATCATAGCTGCTAGGTTTATTTTAACATTATTAGTTAATTCTCCATTATCTGATTATTTAATCATTTGTACTTATGTATATTATTCAGAAGATCTAGATAATAATAAAGATTTAAGGGCACATATGATTAAAGGTATGTTAGAAGTTTATAATAATTATATTAAACTATCTAGAAATCGTCAAATATTATGGAATAATAAAAATGTTGCAATGGCTATTAATATGATGAATAATTGGAAAATAGAATCAGTCTTAAAAAACTTTCTTTAAATTTAGATTATTTAACAAATTAAATTGAAATAAAATTGAAAACATTTACCATTAATTATAATAATAAATCAACAAAATGGAACCTACCACACCTATTCGTCCTACGATCACTATTGCTCCCGAGCCCATCACCCCTGAGATTCGTTCACAGGTGCCCAAGTGTCCTCCTGCTCCGCGCAAGGTTCGTCGTGTTATTTCAATTGACCATACTAACTCACCTGCCCGTCGTTCTCTTCTTTCTCGTCTGGTCGAGGCTGGATACATTTGCCCAAATGCTCCGTTTCGTCCTGTCCAAAATGAAAATGAAAAAGTTGAAACTGACGACATTGCGAAAGTTCTGTTTTAAATAATAAAAAAAATTTTTGTTTTTTTACATATTTTTTTGTTTAAGAAAATTGATTATATGTATCAATTTATATTAATTTAAAAAGTTTCTATAATGGAAGAAAGCAGAATAGTTAATATTGAGAATATATTTATGGCTAATTTGACAAATATTGCAAACATTGATCCAAAAGAGTTAATTATAAGAATTAATAACGTATATACACTATCTAAAAAAGTGCCAATGTATTCTCATATTACATATGCATTTATTGATTTGTATTATACACAATTTAAAAAAAGTAATTGTTATATTTCGTATAAAAGTAAGATATTTTTAGATGAGTTAGTTAGAAATGTTAGACTTGTTAATAAATATGCAAAACTAGTTGAAATTATGGTTGATGATCCATCTGAATATCTTATTATTGTTAATCATTCAGTTAGTCATCTTAATCAAAATATATTTTAGAGTTATGGAACTATACTGTACGTTTTTTATTTTCTTTTATTTTATAAAAATATGTTATAAAACAATAAATGTCAGACAAAACCACTCCAAGAATCCACTATGAAGAAGATTATTATTATATAAATATTAATGTTCCTAAACCTGTACCTAAACCAAATTATATTATTATTAAAAACGATAAACCAGATAGTATTTTATATGAGGAGAATGTATGGTAATTTTAAATATAATATATAAAAAAGACTATAAAAATTAAAATAAGTAATATATTACATATATAATAAAATTAAAGTTACATAATGGTTGGCAAGATTGTTCATTGCATTTCGACAAACCCATTGTCATTTTTGAATGATCCTTTGTGGGTCAAAAAAAATGCCAAAATTCAAAATAATGTCTTTACCATTGATGACAAAGAAGAGAGTTTTTACCAAAGCAATACACCTTTTGTATCTGATACATCAGACTCAGTTAATGTTATGTATTATGGTACAATAGAAGTACCACGTGTTTTGCACGTTGGACCTTTATTTGTGGTTGGTCATCTTGAAAAAAGTGGAAGGTTCCACGTCGAACAGAAACTGATTGATATGTACAATTGGAATTCTTATCCAATCACCAATTATCAAGCAAATGAAAACAAACGAGTTTACTATATCAGGTTACAAACTATTTAGAACAATCTAATTAATTTTTTTTATTTTTTTGTTTAATTTTTTGTTTGTTTTTTATTTAATTTAAGATTAATTGTATTATTATATATATGAAAATGTCTGAAGAAATTCCTTTTGCCGATTTAGATTATCAATCTAAAATAGATAAAATTTATCATATTTCTGATATTCATATTAGACTTCAAAAACGCCA
>JACCDO011215553.1_pt1 | contig 10906 bp, 8 predicted proteins | sample 7446101 | NCBI WGS metagenome assembly JACCDO01 (sample SAMN15323440, study PRJNA562643) | freshwater metagenome | isolation source: river surface water | place: USA:Blue River Watershed | collected 2017-08-16
GAAGAACTCACCAATCCCAAGATCAAGCTGGGCAAAAAGAATTTGTCGCCCGATCAGATGGCCAACAAACAAGCCATCCTCGCCGTGCTTGATACCGTGCGCGACGAATCCGGTCGCGATGCGCCGGTGCGTTTGGTATTCGAGCCGAAATCCAAGAATCAGGATCAGGAAGAGTTCAGCAATCTGCTGCTCGCGCACACCTCGCTGGAGAACAACGTCGGTGTGAATCTGGTCATGATCGGTAACGATGGCAAGCCGCGTCAGAAGGGTCTGGGCGACATTCTGCGTGAATGGATCGCGTTCCGCTTTGGCACTGTCACCCGTCGCACGCAGCACCGACTCGCCAAAGTAGATGATCGCATTCACATTCTGGAAGGTCGTGAAGCGGTACTGCTCAATATCGACAAGGTCATCAAAATCATTCGCGAGTCTGATGAGCCCAAGCCCGCATTGATGAAGGCCTTCAAACTATCCGAGCGACAAGCGGAAGACATTCTGGAAATTCGCCTGCGCCAACTCGCGCGACTGGAGGCGATCAAAGTGCAGCAGGAACTCGCCGAACTGCGCAAGGAAAAAGCCACACTGCACGAGCTGCTCGACAATCCGGCATCGATGAAAAAACTCATCATCAAGGAAATCGATGCGGACGCAAAACAATATGGCGATGCGCGCCGCACCCTGATCAAAGCAGCAGAAAAGGCTGTTGCCGAGATCAAGGTCATTGATGAACCGGTGACCGTCATCATTTCGCAAAAGGGCTGGGTGCGTGCCCGTCAGGGTCACGGCCATGATGCGCAGCAGTTCAGCTTCAAGGCCGGCGATAGCCTGTATTCGACCTTTGAATGCCGCACCACAGATCATGTGCTCGCGTTTGGCTCCAACGGCCGCGTGTATTCCGTGTCGGTATCGCAGTTACCCGGAGCGCGAGGCGATGGTGTCCCCATGACCACGCTGGTTGAAGTGGAAGCCGGCACGCGTCTTGTCCATTACTTTGCCGGCACACCTGAAACACCGCTGCTATTGGCATCGACCGGCGGCTTTGGTTTTGCTGCCAAAGCCGGCGACATGATCAGCCGCCAAAAAGGTGGTAAATCCTTCATGAGCATGGACGAAGGTGATGAACCCGTGATGCCCGCCATCATAGGCAAACAAGCCAGCGCGCTGGTCTGCCTGTCCGAAAAAGGACGCTTGCTGGTTTTCGGCATGGATGAGATCAAGACACAAGCCAGCGGTGGACGCGGTGTGACGCTGATGGATCTCGATGCGAATGAAAAGCTGCTGGCAGCGCAACCGATCTCGAAAAAAGGTGTGCGCATACTGGGTACCAGTGCACGCAGCGGCAAGCAGCAGGAAAACACGCTTAGCGGCGCTGATCTCGCACATCACTTCGGCAAGCGCGCTCGTAAAGGCAAGCTGCTGGCGTCGCGCATGAAGGCAACGCGACTGGAAGCCATCGAGTGATGAGTCTGTCGTTCATGGCGAATACCTGTTCCAAAAAATATCTGCATGACGCCTGGCCAGCGCTTGTTTGACAGAATTTCAATTTCCATCATTAGTCATGGAAATTATTCTTTGAGTCATTGAGCGCTGGCAATGCGGTCTTTAGAATGAGTCATATTTGCTCATCAAGAAGGCCTCATGAAACGTCGCCCGTACTTCGTCTTTATTCAATCGCTATTCATCCTTACCGTACTCGCCCTGTTCACACGACAAGCAGACGCACAGGTACTTGATGCATCCATCAACGAGCAAGTGCTCATGTTGCCAGTCACCGAAAACGGCAAGCAACTGCAATTCGAAACCACTCTCTACAAACCGCCGGGCGAAGGTCCCTTCCCTTTGCTGCTGATGAACCATGGCAAGGAACGCGGCAAACCTGCAACACAAAAAAGAGATCGCTTTCTGGCCATGGGACGGGAATTCGTTAGGCGTGGTTATGCTGTCGCCGTCCCGATGCGCAAGGGTTTTTCGAAATCCGAGGGTGTCTACAGCGACTTCGGTTGCAACATGCATGACAACGGCATGCTGCAGGCAGAAGACATCGAAGCCGCTCTGCGTTCGCTGACGAAAATGTCCTGGGTAGACCATGACCGAGTCATCGTTGCTGGTCAATCCTACGGCGGACTGGCGACCATGGCCTTTGGCACACGGCAGTTCCCCGGTGTGCGAGGCTTGCTCAATTTTGCAGGTGGCCTGCGTATCGATGGTAATTACTGCGACTGGAAAGCTGCACTGGTGACGGCGTTTACCAGTTATGGCAGCAGAACATCACTGCCCAGCCTCTGGTTTTATGGCGAGAACGACAGCTACTTTGATCCTTCGCTGGCCCAACGCCTGCAAACTGCCTATCAGTCAGCAGGCGGATCATCGCAACTCATTGCCTATGGCAGCTTCAAATCCGATTCTCACGGTTTGATCAGCAGTCGTGACGGCATTCCCGTCTGGTGGCCAGAAACTGAACGTTTTCTGCAGCGCATAGGCCTGCCAACCGACATCAACACGCCGATTGGTGAAGCCGCTCGCATCCCAGCAAGTGGATTTGCAGCACTCGATAATGCAGATGCTATTCCCCATCTGACAGAGACAGGTCGCGCGGCCTATCGGCACTATCTGAGTCAGTCATTACCGCGCGCCTTTGCCCTGTCGGCATCCGGTGCCTGGAGCTGGGCTGAAGATGGTGATGATCCACCGTCACGTGCTCTGGCAGCCTGCCAGAAGAACAGCAAGCTGCCCTGCAGTTTGTATTCAGTCGATCAGGACGTGGTGTGGACAGCACCAAAGAACACGGGCGCTGTCGTCGCAGCGGCGCAATGATTAATTCAAGCCACGAGGTCTGTCAAACCGCGCAGGGATTACGCTGGATGTACGCGTGGCTTGAGCATCTGCAAGTCGTTGCCGTATCGCGCTCAGATCCTTCAGATCATGACCGAGAATGATGCGTATTTGCGTACCTGTCTGCTGATTATTCAGACGAAATTTGGCGTCAATCCCCAGAGCGTCAGCCAGAATTCTGGCATCTTGGGCGAGATTGCCTACATATTCGATGCGAGTAAAACGTACACCAAACTGTTCATGATTCCTGGCGCGCACTACACGCCAGCTTTGTCCATTCAACAATCCCCGCAAGGACCTGGCAAGACCTTGCACACCATTCCCATTCGCCACCTCAATAGCTAATGCAGGTAGTGTGTGCTGTGGCTCACCGTCTTTGGAAACATCAGATCGATTATCTGGAGCGGCGATCTGGATCGCGCTATCGATGACATTCTTGACTTCGCCATTCAACACAACGACTAACGTCGGAATTGCAGACGTGGGTTCACTATCTCCGAAAAAATCAGGCGGAGTGTATGACACAGCGATCCTGGTAGCGGGCTCGGTCAACTGCTTGACTTCGCTGTTAAATCCAATGGCTAACGTCGGGACTGCGCGTGGAGCATCACTGTTTTCCAAAAAATCAGATGGCGTGTGGGCAGCCGTGTTTTCGGCCGCGGACTCGGTGGTGTTCTTGAGTTCGTGATCCAGTACGACATCCGCAGGTTTCTGCACCTTTTGGGGCAGAGGTTCGGGTAAGGTAACGCTATAGCGCAAGACGTATAACCCATCACTCAGGCGCTCTACAGGGTTCACGGATGTGATCGAGACGCTTGGATCTGCCACCGATGTATTTTGAGTTGCCTGAGCAGATGAAGGCTCGTTCAGTGAAAGCAGCAATGCCATTTTCTCTTGGGCAGCCGGATTGGCCGGATCAAGCTCCAGCGCGCGCTCCAGTGCTCTGCGCGCCTCAAGCAGCTGCCCTTTTTTCATCCAGGCATGGCCCAGGTTGATATAGACTTGTGGCAGCTGCGTGTCCGACTGCGCCATGCTGCTCAAGAGCGCAATCGAACGGTCAAGGTCACCGCGCGCACCTATCAGCGCTGCCAAACCGTTGCGCGCTTCTGCATGATTTTTATCCACGGTGAGCGCACTGAGGTAGGCCTGCTCAGCTTCATCGTATCGCGCTTGCAAATGGAGTAGTTTTCCACGAAGGTACTCGCTGTCCGGGTTGATCTGAATTCCCGAATTCATCGAAACCAAAGGCTGAACCGTATCATGAGGCGTACTGACGCAGGCCGGTAGCAGGCTGCTCAGAAGTGCGAGCCACAGCGGTGATGCTCTATTCATTTTGATCTCCTATGATCGGATCATTGGCTCATGGCAGGTAGCAATACCCGTTGTATCTGAATCACAGCAGGTCCGAGCAAGACCAGCATCAGTGTGGGAAAGATCAAAAAAATCAAAGGCATCAGCAGCTTGACCGAGATTTTTGCAGCCGATTCCTCAGCGCGCTGTCGCCGTTGGGTACGCAGATTATCCGAGTGCACACGCAGTGCATCACCGACATTGGTGCCAAATCGATCGGTCTGTATCAGCATCGCGACCAACAGATCGATATCCTCAACCCCCGTTCGCAATGCCAGATGCCTGAGTGCGACCTCCTTGGAAAAACCTGTCCTCAATTCGAGCAAGACCAGCTGCAGCTCTTGTGCAAGCACTTTACTCTTGAGCTCGATTTCTCCGGTCACTCGCAAAAACGCCTGATCCAAGCTCAGGCCGGCTTCGATACAGATGGTGAGCAAGTCCAGAACATCGGGGAAATTTTCGAATATTTCCTGCTGCCGCTGCCGTATGGCGCGATTGAGAAACAGGTTTGGCAAATAAAAACCTATCGCAGCCAACAGGATGAGCAGCAACAGCAAGCGTGCCCCTTCGATTGGCCGCACTGTCTCGTTGGCAAATAAAATTATCAGCGCTGGCATGCTCAGGGCAAGAAGGGTTTTCATGCCAAAGAAAATAGTGGGAACCATAGCGCCACGCCAACCAGCATGCATGAAGCGCAATCGTATCGGTGATTCCTCCCAACCCTCGGCCGGCAATGCGAGCCTGGCCAGTGGTTGCATGAACCGAAGGAATTGCTGACTCCCCGACTCCGAGGTTGGAGAAGCCTTATCTGCGATGGCTTGTACCGATAAAGCTGCAATTCTCTGCTGCAAGCGATCCGGTAGCAGGAACCTAATCGCCAAAGCAGTAATACCAGCCACAATAAAAAAAATGAGAACGAGAAAGTAAAGGGAGAATTCAGGCATAGTAGTCAAACCCTGATACGAATAATGCGATACATCCAGAACCCGCCAAGGATTTGCATGACTGCACTTGCAAACAGGAGCTGCATGCCGGTGGGATCTTTGGTCAGCTTGCCAATGTAATCCGGATTGCTAAACGACAGCAGCACAGCCATGACGATTGGCAGACCGAAAAGAATCCACGCTGAGAGTTTTCCTTCTGCCGACAGTGCACGTATCTGCCTCAAGAATTTCAATCTCTGGCGTACGAGTGAAGCGATATTTCCCATAAGTTCAGAGAGATTGCCACCCGTCTCCCGCTGTATCAATATCGAAATTACGAAGAATCGCAAGTCATCCAGCGGAACACGTTCAGCAAGATTCTGCAGTGCCTGCTGCAATCCAGGTCCATAATTTATCTCGCTCGATACGATGCGAAACTCGTCGCTGATTGGTGCTGGCATTTCATCAGCGACCATCTGCAATGTGGATGGCAACGCGTGGCCAGCGCGCAAACTGCGTGCAATCAGATCGGCAGCTTCCGGTAGCTGGCGTTCGATCAGACTTAATCTTTTTTCACGCTGCCGTGCTAGCAACAGCAATGGACAGGACCCGCAAGCCAAACCACAAGCCAGCGCAAGCATTGAAGACTGCAGCAATACCAGGCTTGACAAGCATCCGATGAACATGAGGGTAAACGAGCGCATCAATAGCTGATCAACGCGCAAGGCGCTTCCTGATTGCCGGAGAAATCTGTCCATCCAAGCGGTACCCGGTATCTTTCTTAGCCATTCTTCGACGACCGAAGATGCCGCCAATGGCCGCTGTAACCACAATGATCCAGATACTTCGGCCGCCTGAGCCGAGGGTAACGAAGCTTGTAATCGCTGTTTGGTCCTTCGCGCCGCCTTGCTTTGCGAGGAAAACCACCACTGCCAGCTTGCCTCCACAAAGAATGCTGCGGCGACAAAAATAAGCAGCGCCATCCCGATAAAAATTTTATCCACCATGACGCTGCCTTAATCAAAAATTTGTGTGGGGTCATAGACGGAATCTGGCACACCCACACCAAATTCTTTCAAGCGGTGATCAAATTGCGGGCAAATACCAGTTGCAAAAAACTGCATTTGCACCTTGCCATCACTACTCACACCAAGCCGCCTGAATCCGAAAATTTCCTGCATCGTGATGATGTCACCTTCCATGCCGGTGATTTCCTGCACACTGACCAGACGCCTCGTACCGTCAGTGAGTCGATTCAACTGAAGAACCACCGTGATGGCCGATGCAATCTGCTGCCGCATGGCGCGCACACCTAACTGCGGTCCGGCCATACCGACCATGTTTTCCAGTCGCATCACGGCATCTCTGGGATTATTGGCGTGAATGGTTGCAAATGAGCCTTCATGTCCGGTATTCATAGCCTGCAGCATGTCCAGCGCTTCATCGCCCCGCACCTCTCCCAGAATGATGCGATCCGGCCGCATTCGCAATGCATTCCTGACCAGAGCCCTCTGGTTCACTTCGCCTTTACCCTCAATGTTGGGAGGACGAGTCTCCAGCCTGACGACATGCGGTTGCTGTAGCTGAAGCTCTGCCGCATCTTCAATGGTCAGAATGCGCTCTTGAACCGGTATGAAACTCGACATGACATTGAGCAGAGTGGTCTTGCCACTGCCAGTGCCGCCGGAGATCAATACATTGATACGCGCCTTGACCAGCGCCTCCAGTAGCTGCGCCATGGGTGGCGTTAAGGTCTTCAGGCGTAGCAGATCGTCGATGGTCAGCGGCTGCCGCGAGAAACGTCGTATCGATAGCACAGGACCATCCAGCGCCAGCGGCGCTATGATGGCATTGACGCGTGATCCATCAGGCAGGCGTGCATCTACCATGGGGCTGGACTCGTCGATACGGCGACCCACTCGTGACACGATGCGCCCGATGATTTTCATGACATGCTCAGCATCATGAAATCGAATCTGCGTCAGTTCCAGCTTGCCATGTCGCTCAACATAGACCTTGCCAGGCGAGTTCACTAGAATATCTGACACCGTTGCATCGTTTATCAGGGCCTCAAGAGGCCCCAAACCCAGCATTTCATTCTTTATGTCCTGAACCAGATGTAATCGCTCGGCATGATTGACCGCAAGATGATCCTCATCAAGAATACGATTTACCAGCAAGGACATCTCTCGACCTAGTTGATCCGGATTGAGTTTTTGCATCCGCTCCAGATCAATTTTTTCAAAAAAACGCTGGTATACATGTTTTTGCAAAACAGTGAAAGCATCATTGAAGAAATCGCTTTTTTCCTCATTAACTTGCGATGGCGGCTCCGTTACCAATGTAAATCTGTCCAAAGCCATGGGAGCAAGATCTTCTTTTGTTTTTTCTATGTACATGATAGTCAAATGGATTTATTACGTACAAAAAGTCGCCGGATGATGCTGGCGTTTTCCGGTTTTTTGACATCCACAAATTCATGGGTGATTTCTATAAGTGCTTTCGTTACATTGCAGCTGCGCGCCAGCTTCAAGACAGGCACACCCTGATTGATGGATTCGTTGACCACATCGAAGTTGTTAGGCACCAGAAAGGCAACCGTCTGCCCGAGTGAACGCTCTATCGCCTCAACGGAAATAGTATTGGCCTCGTGCCGATTCACGATGACGCGTATTTTTTCCTTGCGATAGCCCAGCATGTTGAACAAACCAAGCAGGCGAAGCCCATTACGCAAATAAGGCAGTGATTGCTGAATGATCGGAAAAATATGATCACTCTGATCCAGAGCACGAATCACGATGCCATTGATCTGCCGCCCTAGATCAATGAACACAAAATCATATTCCTGTCGCGCAAGATGCAATATGGCGTCAATCTGCTCAGGGCGGATAGTGTCGTAGGGATCAGGCTCGACCGATGCAGGCAAGATGCCGAATCCCGGAGTGACATGAATCAGACTGGATTCAAGCAAGGCAGCATCAAGACGATGAATCTGGCGACATAAATCGGCGAGCGTCATGGATGGCTGGGCATCAGATAAAAAGAGTGCAGCATCACCAAATTGAAGGTTCAGATCAATCAACAGCACCTTCTTGTTTGATACTGAAGCCAAGGCATAGGCCAGATTGTCCGTAATGAATGTTGTACCACTCCCGCCCTTGCATGAAATAAAAGAGAGAATCTTTCCCTCTTCCCGGCTGAATTCTCGTTGTTGAGAAAGAATGCGATCCACAGCCTCGTGCAGACTACCTTCGGAAAGCGGCAATTCAACTACCTCACGAACACCGCTCCGCATTGCGGCCAATAACAAGGTTGCTGACTGCAAAGACGTCAGTAAAAGAATCGCGGCCTGCGGATACTTGGTCGCTGTATTTTCAAGCAAGGGTAAAACTTCCTTTTCTTCACCCTGCGCATCAAAGAAAACAAGGCCGGGTTGTACTGTAGCGATTGCGCCTATTTTTGAATTCATTCCTGGAAACTCACTGACGATATGAATTGCAGGATGATGACTGGCACAGTACTGCGTGATGGTTTTACGGAGATTGGCATCCCGGCTCACAATAATTGCGTTCACTGAAGATTGCCTCCGTCGCAATTACGGCTATCCATGGCTTCCCTGGTCATCGTCGTGGTAAACGGTGGAATGCTCACGGCAAGGGGTACAAAAGGAATCACGGTCGTTAGTTGTGCACTTGAGTTCAGAGATACCGTGACTGAGCTACACGCCGCACGTGCAGCAGTCGCTGAAGAAGCACAGCCGGCAGGCTGGTAGCTGATATCGATATGCTCCGCTCGAAGTGACGGCAGCAGTGCAATCATGGCTGACCTGACGCGCTCGTCCCCGGAGTCACACACAATAGCGGTACGAGCACCCAGACGGGTCGCCTCACTTGCGGTATTAAAGGTATACGAGATCCGTCCCAATTCGAATATACCGATCAGCACCAGCAGAAATCCGCCAAATGCGGCCACGAGTGCGAATTCGACCGTGCTGGCCCCTTGCTGTCTTAGACGTGATTTCGCAGCTCTCACAGACCTTGCCTCATGACGGATTGGATGGGTTGAAATACCAAACTGCTACCCGCGCCTGTAAAGGGTAATCCGAGAAATCTGAACTCATAGCCGGTGATGCGAACTATGACCAGGTTCAAGGTACCTGTATCGCTTCCGGTGGAGACATTTTTGACATCATTAATAGACAAGCCATCGCAATCGTTCACGGAGCTTCGGTCACAAATCCTGACATGTGAAAGTTCCAGCCCAGGCACAAGTGGTTCTTGATTTTGGGTGCATTGAAGTACGCCATAGACGGCGAGACAACGCGCTTCGGACAAGGCGGTTGTATAGCTGGATGGTTCGTCCGGATTTCTCTGTGCAATCAACCTTGCGGCGGCACGCGCTGATTTGACTACCGTGTCGTAGTGATACAAAAGACGTCCGTACTCAAGCACGCCAAAGGCGATAATGAGCAAAGGCACCAGTAAAAGCGCAAATTCAATGGACGCCACACCCCGCTGGCGACGATGATGGAGAAATGAAGGATGGCGCATGGACTTATCGACTCAGCGTCGGTACCAGGGGGCCGGTACCATTAACATCACCGGGCAAACCCGTTGAGGCGCATGGGCTGTCTGGATCACTGGCCTTGCCACGATATTCAAGATACATATAAGCATCATTGGCCGGCGGGTTGGCATTTTTTCCATTACCCTTGCTGCTGTTGTCGCTGTTGCCTGCGCCAGCACCACGGTTGATGGGATGCAGCATGAACATGCAGGCCCAGTACTGTACTGGGGCTTTGTGGGTTCCGTTCTGCAGTTCACTGCAGTTAACAACCGGTGCCGGTGCTACTCGCCGCAAGCTGCCGTAGCTCGCAAGTGTTGTACTCATTCCTGATCCGCTACCGGTTACCAGCCCTGTCAGCGCGTCTCCTTGATAGGGCGTGTTGGTTGATCGCTTTGCAATGAAATCCTGAAAAGCATTCGATCGGCTACCATCTGAAGCAGCGGGCCAGGTGGTCGTGGTGTATGCATAGCCTGAAAGATCCGGGGGATTTTCCTCGACCGAATAGGCGCCACCCTGATAAATTCCAAAGCGCGTATTCCATGCACTGGACAGACCGAGACGGGCGCCGGTAGCACCCACCTCCATTCCGGTGACGGGCACTTCGCACACGCCGTTTCCAGACAACATATCAGCGATATCGCGAGTGCTGGAGTTCTTGCTACCAAGGTCCAGATCTACCCAGCGGAAGCTACTGGTACTGTCATCACTGGGAGAGCTAACTCCCCTGATCCATTGACCCACTTGGCTGTTCGATGTCAATTGCTCTGCACAAATCGCCACGGGTATGGCACAAGTGGTTTGTGAATTGAGCAATGAAGCAATGGCGCTGGCAGCGACTTGTTGCGTGCCGATTGCAATACCTGGCACCGCATTAAGCACATGGATGAACCAGGTTTCGATGCCGCTTTCGGTAATCGTGCATCGTGCGTGGCGCATTCGCAATATGCCAGGATCGCCAGGGCCCAGCGCATTTTTAAGTAGCCAGGGCCCATTCACAAGCTCTGCAAATGCGATACTGGCATTTTGTTGCAGGCTTGTGGTGTTAGCTTGAAACTGCACCTTGTGACGCAGGCCGGTAGTCAGACCTGCTGCTTCGGCTATCTCGAGCTGACGCGTTGATGCACCATTGAGCGAGTGCACAGCAGCAAGAGCACAGGCATCCGCAGCGTTCTGCAATTCGGCGCGCGCAACATATAACTTTCCAAGATCGAGCGCCAGACCAACGATACCCACCA
>JACCDO011532414.1_pt1 | contig 10906 bp, 11 predicted proteins | sample 7446101 | NCBI WGS metagenome assembly JACCDO01 (sample SAMN15323440, study PRJNA562643) | freshwater metagenome | isolation source: river surface water | place: USA:Blue River Watershed | collected 2017-08-16
ACTTAAATTTATAATTACCTGACATAAACATTATACTGAACGTAAATTGTATTAACTTATTCCAAGATAAATCAACACAATTCTATATCTATTATAAGTTATTATTTTTTTGTAAATTACTTGTAATTAGAACAGAAATTTAAAATAAATTAAAAATTAATCTTAACTTATAGTAACCAAAAAAATCTCGAAAATAATAAATTAAATAAAATATTTCCTTTTATTCATGAAATATTTTATTTAATTTAAAGCGGGCAGAGGGAATCGAACCCTCATCACTAGCTTGGAAGGCTAAGGTTTTACCACTAAACTATGCCCGCAGTTAAGATAATAATAATTAATTTGTTGCTCATAATGATAACATAAAAATAAAGAATCTATCTACATTTTTTATAAACCTTCTAAAGGAATATTTAAAAAATTCGCCAAATCTACAGCTTCTTCTTCTATTTGAGACAGCAATAAAGGTTCACCTACACGAGTTAAAGGAATTTGCCTTTGGTCTTTTGTTTGTAAATAAATTTCCCTTTTTGGATTAATTCCTTCAACGATACTCAATTTAATAGATTTAATATCTTGAAATTTGTATTGTAACAAAATTTTTCTGGTTCTCCCAGGGAATCCTAAGCGAAATACTTGTATAAGTCCTGACATTTTATCATAAGAGTTATATCCTCCGCCCACATCTAAAATTATATTAAGAGAAAGAAATAAACTCAGCAAAATCCCAATAGTTCCATAAAATGTCATTACTATACCTTGAGGAATAAATACAAGTGTTTGAGAATCAGTAAAAGGAAGTAACTGTATTCTTAGATAACTAGATATTCCTGCTAATAAGAAACCTAATCCGCCCAAAAAAGCAACACTTGCCCAAATGTAATTACTGAAACGACGAGAGCCTAAAATTAAATCATATCTAGTTTGCATAGTTATTCAAAGTTTGTAATAAAATATGTGTCAATTTAGTTTAGTAAACAGTTAATTGATAAAGTATTTTTCTTCATATGCATATACTTTACCAATTCAACTGAAAAAAATTTACATTAATTTGATAGCTGAAAGACCAAAGAATAAACCTGCAGCTAAACCAAAAGCGCAAGCTAAAAGAATAATGTACCCAATCAATATACTCATTTTATTTCAAATTATTTCAAGATTTTAAATAGTATTTCAGTATATTTAGTATACTCTATTAATTGTCTATATGCTTTTTTGGTTCTAAATAATTTATAGATTTTTTTTACAACCTAATCTATAGAAGCAAAAAAATATTTAATGTAATGTATTATAGAAAGACAAAACATAATAATTTCAATTCTGAAACCCAGACTTACTATGTCACAATTTATTAAACCATATAATAACGACCCCTTTGTAGGTAATTTAGCAACTCCTGTAAGTACATCTAGTTTTACTAAATCTTTATTAAGTAATTTACCAGCTTACAGAGCTGGTTTATCTCCTTTACTAAGAGGTGTAGAGATAGGTTTGACGCATGGTTACTTTTTAGTAGGCCCTTTTTATAAACTAGGTCCTTTACGCAATTCAGATGTAGCTTTACTATCAGGATTTTTCTCTGCACTAGGATTAATTATCATTCTTGTGGCTTGTTTAACTATATACGGAGTGGTGTCTTTTGAAGAAACAGAAGAAAAAGACCAATTACAAACTGCAAAAGGGTGGAGACAATTTACATCTGGCTGGTTAGTAGGCTCTGTTAGTGGAGCTAGTTTCGCTTACATTCTTATTAGCAATATAGCTTTCCTTCAAACCGCTGGAACTAACATGTTAAAATAAAACATTCAATTGATTTAAGTAATTATAAGTTCTCATTTACCTTGAAAAAATTTCTTGGTAAATGGGAACTTATAATTACTTAAATCAATTGAATGTTTTTATTCATTCATATCTTTGTAAGTAGCTACAGCTGAAGGAGAAACCTGATTTAAATATCTAAAAATCCAATACTTAAATACTGTATCTAAAACAACAGGAAAAGTCGCTATAAAAAGGAAAATTAGATCTCTATTTTCTGGTAGTCCAAAATGGCGTAAACCATTTTCTAAAACAACTTCCCAACCATGTGTTGAGTGGAAGCCTACAAAGATATCAGTAAAAAGAATTATAAGAAATGCTTTCGCTGTATCACTTAAACCATAAATAAGTTCATTCACAAAAGATTTAAGAACAGAAATTTGACGTCTTCCTGTAACTATTAAGTATACAAATGTTACGAAAGCTAAAACATCTGCTAATAAATTCTTCATAGCATCTGTACTTTCTTGTACATAATACTGAGCTAATTCGACAGCTTTATGCTTTATTTCTTTATCTATAGATTCTTGAGATAAAGGAGGAGACTGACCTATTAATATTTCAAAATGAATTTTTTCCTCAAATCTTTGTAATTCACTAAAAGCTCTTTCTTCTTGAGATTCATTCAAAAATATATCATTTTGATTATCATTCCAAAAATAATCAACAAAAGGAGAAAATACAAAGCTCTTAGACACTTGATTAACAATTAAAGGAACTGTTATTAATAAAAGTAAATATTTAATTGAAGCTGCTGTCTGATATCGAGATACTCTAAATTCTTCTATAACTTCAGATTCAGAATTAGGGTCTAATTCTTTTTTAAACTTTTCAAAAGTTTTTGTTATAGATCTAGGAATAGGTCCCGTTTTCTCAAAAGCAGAAGGAGTCACATTGTTTAGACGCCAGTTTTTCATTCTAGTTAAAAATTTTTATAACAAATTATAATTAGTTATTTTCGTTAACAGAAAAAATTCTGTTATTTTATATTAGTAAGCATTAAAAAAGAAAACTTAATTATTATTATAACAAATCTAAGAAAAGTTAATAAAAAGATAAAGAAGAAAATAAATCCTAAAAAAATTCTTTTTTTTTTTTATTTTTTTGATAAAATCCTATAAAAAAATTACTATACAAGAAAAATAAATCTATTCGAACTACAAATTAAAGAAAGTAACAAGTATCTAAAACCAAATGAAAAAGAATAACCATATGCTTTCTACTTACTGATAGATAACATCTGGTCATTCTTTTTCATTTCTAATCTATTCTAAATCTTTTCTACTTGGATTTCTTGATGCATCGTTAGATAGGAAACCAAACATAAAAAGAGATACGAAAAGACTCACCGTAGTATAAACAACAATTTTTAATGTGAACATTATTTTATCTCCCAAAAGTATTTTTCTGTCTAGTAAAATTAGTCTATGATTGATCTTATTATATCTTTACTTTCTAATTAAAACTAATTACAAGAATAAAAATTTCATGAAAATCTATTAAAAAAATTAATTTTTACAATGAGCGTTCTTTTTCATCGCTCAATTCTTTTAATCTCCTTAAGATTCTACCAAAATAATCCTGCATATAACTTTCAAGACTTATAGTATCTTCTCTGTCAAAAGCAAAAAGATCATATGTAGGTTTCATTTCAGCTGTAAACATATTACCAGTAGATAATACCTCAGCAAAGGCTAGCCTCTCAGATATATTAACCCCCCACTCAAACAAACCTGTGATAACTTTTAAAACAATAAGCATGACAAGAGGAATTTGTGTAATTTTTGCTGACTGCCCTGACAACCTTTCACACAATTGAATTATTTCTTTTGAGTTCCAAGGTTTTAAACCAACTAAGGGAAATTCTTTGCATTCTGTCTCTTTTAGTGTTAGACTTCTTAGAGCAAACTTAGCTACATCTGACGTATCAATATAATTTATATTAGTACTTTCGCTAGTAATCCAGATAGGTTGTTTCTCAAGAATAGGAATAGCATATTGACTAATTAAACCCTGAAAAAATCCTCCCAAACGGAATATTGTGTAATTAATTCCAGATTGTTTTAAATAGTCTTCTATTTTAATTTTCAAACTTATTAAAGGTACCTCAGAATAGCTTTTGCTATTTAGTATTGAGAAGAAAATAAACCTCTCAATTCCTGCTACTTTAGCTGCTTCTATTAAAGCTACTTTACCATTTAAGTCAATTACTTCCGCATTATATGGGTCAGAAGGTCTTGCAGTCGAAGCATCTATAATAGCTGTGACATTTTTTAAACTTAAAGGTAATGTTTCTGGTAAACTTAAATCACCGTAAATTAACTCAGCACCCCATTCCTTTAAGAAATAAGCTTTTCTTAAATTTCTTACTAGACATTTAACAGTATATCCTTCATCAATAGCCCTTCTAACAATCTGTCTTCCCAGTGTTCCAGTTGCTCCAATTATAAGTAAACTCATTTCTATAACTTTTTTATACTAACTATTTTTATAAGAAGTGTATCAGATTATTTGAATTCCTAAGGATCTTAATTACTTTTATAAATAAAGATGAGTAGAAAGGGACTTGAACCCTTATGACCAAAGTCGACACATTTTGAGTGTGTTGCGTCTACCATTCCGCCATCTACCCTAATATGAATAATTATAACCTATTCTATATTGTACGAATTAGATACTAATTTATCTAGTCTAAAAAAATCTTTTATATATAGTTATTCCTTTTATGAATATAATTTTTTCCTCATCAATTTGTTGATAAAATGTTTATAAATAGTACAACTTTAAATTTTTTATATGGAAGAAACAGAAGAAATTAGTAAGAAAGAATTAGAAAAAGTTGATTTTAATGTAAGGAAATTAATTTCACAACCTTATAAATATGGCTTTGTAACAAATATAGAAAATGAAGAATTTCCAAAAGGATTAAATGAAAACGTAATCCGGTTAATTTCAGAAAAGAAAAATGAACCATCTTTTATGCTTGATTTTAGGCTAAGAGCTTATTCTTTATGGTCTAAAATGATCGCTCCTCAATGGGCTTGTGTACAACATAAAGATATAAACTATCAAGATATTTTGTACTATTCTGCTCCTAAATCTAAGAAAAAATTAGACAGTCTTGAAGAAGTTGACTCTGATATTTTAGAAACTTTTGAGAAATTAGGCATTCCATTAAGTGAACAAAAGAGGCTAGCCAATGTAGCAGTTGATGCTATTTTTGATAGTGTCTCTATAGGTACGACTTTTCAAGAAGAATTATCCAAAGTAGGAGTTATATTCTGTCCCATTTCAGAAGCTTTGTTAAAGTATCCTGATTTAGTACAAAAATATCTAGGTAGTGTAGTCCCCATTGGTGACAACTATTTTGCAGCTTTAAATTCAGCTGTGTTTAGTGAAGGTTCTTTTTGTTACATACCTAAAGATGTTATATGCCCTTTAGAGCTTTCGACTTATTTTAGGATAAATAATCAAGATTCTGGACAGTTTGAACGCACTCTTATAATAGCTGATGCTAATAGCAAGGTAAGTTATTTAGAGGGTTGCACTGCTCCACAATTTGATAAAAATCAACTTCATGCGGCTATAGTCGAGCTAGTTGCATTAGAGAATGCAGAAATTAAGTATTCTACAGTTCAAAATTGGTACTCTGGAAATGCAGAAGGTATAGGAGGCATTTATAACTTTGTTACTAAACGTGGACTTTGTGCTGGTAAAAACTCTAAGATTTCTTGGACTCAGGTAGAAACAGGATCTTCGATAACATGGAAATATCCTAGTTGTGTCTTAGTAGGAGATAATTCTATAGGAGAGTTCTATTCAGTAGCTCTCACAAATAATTATCAACAAGCTGACACAGGCACTAAAATGATTCATGTTGGAACTAATACTAAAAGTAAAATAGTATCTAAAGGCATTTCCTCTGGTAATTCTTCTAACACTTATAGAGGATTAGTGAGAATATCTACAAAAGCTGAAAATAGTATAAATTACTCTCAATGTGACTCTATGCTAATTGGTGATAAATCTCAAGCTAATACTTTTCCTTATATTCAAGTTAGTAACTCTACCAGTCGTGTACAACATGAAGCTTCTACTTCTAAAATTGAAGAAGAGCAACTTTTTTATTTTTTACAGAGAGGAATTGATTTAGAGTCTGCTATTAGTTTATTAATTAGTGGTTTTTGTAAAGATGTTTTTAGTGAGTTACCAATGGAGTTTGCACTAGAAGCAGATCGTTTATTAAGTTTAAAATTAGAAGGTAGTGTAGGGTAATTATGATTTCTGATTCAAGCAAAACTATTTTAAATATTCAAAATTTGTTCGCTACAATAGGTACTACTCAAATTATTAACGGCTTAGATTTATTAGTAAAAGAAGGAGAGATACATGCAATAATGGGAAAAAATGGCTCTGGTAAAAGTACACTCGCTAAGATTATAGCAGGTCATCCTTCTTATACAGTTAATTCCGGAGATATTTTATTTGAAGGTAAATCTATTTTAGAGGTCGCTCCTGAGGAAAGGGCTCAAAGAGGTATATTTCTTGGTTTTCAGTATCCTATAGAAATTCCAGGAGTTAGTAATGCTGATTTTTTAAGACTTTCTTATAATTCTAGACGTAAATTCCAAAAGTTACCTGAATTAGAACCTTTAGAATTTTTCGATTTCATAAATAAAAAACTTGAAATAATTGATATGGAACCTAGTTTTCTTAATAGGAATGTTAATGAAGGTTTCTCTGGTGGTGAGAAGAAAAGAAATGAGATTCTACAAATGGCTATTTTGGATACGAAAATCGCTATACTAGATGAAACTGATTCTGGTTTAGATATAGACGCATTGAGAATAGTAGCCAATGGTATTAATAAGCTTTCTAGTTCTTCTAATGCTATCGTTTTAATAACTCATTATCAAAGACTTTTAGATTATATAAAGCCTGATTATGTGCATATTATGCTTAATGGTAAAATTATTAAAACCGGAGATAGTAATTTAGCTAAAGAATTAGAAATCAAGGGATATGATTGGCTTAAATAAAGAAGATTAAAACACTCGACTCTAAAGAAAATTTTCTTTAGAGTCGAGTGTTTTAATCTTCTTTATTTAAGCCAGTTTTATGCAAAACTTTGTTTAACATCTGCTATGGCAGATTTTAAAAGATCTTCTGCATCTGATCCAAAAGCTTTAGTATTACGAATAATTTCCGCGTACTTAGGCTTAGAATTTTTTAAATTAGTACGTAATTGAGTTACAAATTCTTTTACCTTACTAACAGGAATATCGTCTAGGAATCCGTTAATTCCAGTATAGATCAGAGCTACTTGTTCTTCTACAGGGATAGGTGAAGAAGCCGGTTGTTTTAATATCTCACGTAATCTTTGGCCTCTAGCTAGTTGGTTTCTAGTAGCTTGGTCTAAATCTGAAGCAAATTGAGAAAATGCTTCTAATTCAGCAAATTGAGCTAATTCTAATTTTAGTTTACCTGCAACTTGCTTCATTGCTTTGATTTGGGCTGCTGAACCTACTCTAGATACAGAGATACCTACGTTTATAGCTGGACGAATACCTGCGTTAAATAAGTCGCCAGATAAGAAAATTTGACCGTCTGTAATTGAAATTACGTTTGTAGGAATATATGCAGAAACATCACCAGCTTGAGTTTCGATTATTGGCAGAGCAGTCATACTGCCTCCTCCTAAAGCGTCACTTAGCTTTGCAGCTCTTTCTAGTAAACGAGAATGTAAGTAGAAAACATCGCCAGGGAAAGCTTCTCTTCCAGGTGGTCTTCTTAATAATAGTGACATTTGTCTATAAGCAGAAGCTTGCTTAGTTAGATCGTCATAAATAGCTAAAGTAGCTTGACCTCTATACATGAAGTATTCAGCTATCGCAGCTCCTGTATAAGGTGCTATATATTGTAAAGTAGCAGCATCGTCTGCATTAGCAGCTACTATAACAGTATAATCTAAAGCCCCTTTTTCTTCTAATTGAGTTACTACAGAAGCAACTGAAGCTGCTTTCTGTCCGATGGCAACATAAACACAAACAACTTTTTCTGTTTTTTGGTTGATAATAGTATCAATAGCAACAGATGTTTTTCCTGTTTGTCTATCTCCAATAATTAGTTCTCTTTGTCCTCGACCAATTGGGATCATTGAGTCAATAGCTGTTATACCTGTTTGAATAGGTTCACAAACAGATTTTCTAGAAATAATACCAGGAGCTCCTGATTCTATTAATCTAGTTTCATTCGAACTTATATCACCTTTGCCATCGATTGGTTGGCCTAAAGCGTTTACAACTCTACCTAGGTAGCCTTCGCCAACAGGAACTTGAGCTATCTTTCCAGTAGCTTTAACAGAACTTCCTTCTAAAATGCTTCTTCCCTCACCCATTAAAACGACACCTACGTTGTCGCTTTCTAAGTTTAGAGCAATACCAATTGTTTGATCTTCGAACTCTAGTAGTTCTCCAGCCATTACTTGGTCTAATCCGTAAACACGAGCAATACCGTCTCCGATTTGTAAAACAGTTCCAACGTTTGCTACTTGTACGTTTTGGTCGTATTTATCTATTTGTTGGCGGATAATGCTGCTAATTTCGTCTGGTCTAATGTTTACCATATCAATGCTTGGCTATTTTGATAAATTGTAATTTTTGTGAATCATTTATTCAGTTGTTAGTTAAACAACTGAAGCTCCTAAATAAGAAGAAAGTTGTTTTAGTTGATTTTGTACACTAGTATCTATAATTTTAGATCCTATTTGTACTGTAAATCCTCCAATTAGATTTTCATCCACTTTAGTTTCTAGCTTTATTTGTTGAGCTTTAGTCATTGCTTTAAGTTTTTCTACTAAAGCTTCTGTTTGAGTTGAAGATAACTTTGCAGATGAAGTTACATAAGCGATTTCGATAGAAGCTTGTTTATAAGCTAGTATCAATGCTGATTCAATTATTGAACTTAAGTATTGAATTCTTCCTCTGTCGCATAATACCATCATAAATTTGATAGTGTTAGCTTCTACGTTTCCTGAAAAAATGGATTTTATTATGTCCTTTTTTGCTGATGATGAAACTAATGGATTAGCTATAGCTTTTTGTAAATCTTTTGATTCACTTAAAGCGCTCCCTATGCAATTAAGATCATTAATAACAGTACTTTTGTTAGCTATATCTAGAAAAGCGTCTGCGTAAGGTTTTGCTACTTTAATATTTTTTGAGCTCATAGTTGACCTCCTAAATTAGCTATATTAGAATCTATGACTTTTGATTGTAAATTAGGAGTCATATACTCTTTAAGTTGTACTGTTACTTTTTGGATAGCAAGATCTGTAATGTGTTGCTGAATCTGTTTTTTTATTTGAACTTCAGCTTTTTCGATACTAGCTTTACCATTATTTGTAAGCCTTTCTATGTCTAGCTTACCTTGAGCTAAAATACTTTCTTTTACAGTACGAGCAGTTTTTTCTGCTTCTTTTTTTATTTGTTCTATAACCGCTTGAGCTTGTGCTAGTTGTTTTTCAGACTCCAAAAGTCTTGAATTGGCTTGTACTAGTCTTTCTTCAGCTTCTTGTATAGCTTCTGCGACTTTTTGTTGTCTAACTTCAAGTGCAGAAGTTAAAAAGCTACGTCCTAAATAAATAACACCAGAAAGTAGAATAGCTATGTTTATAACATTAGCTTCTAAAAAGTTTGGGTTGAAACCAAAACTTTTTTTAGCTTCGGAGGCAAGCTCAAACAAGCTATTGATAAATAAGAAATCATTCATAATTTGCATAATTCATAAGCTGCGTAATAATTTTTTTGCTCAGTTTGTGATTGAATCTTGATATAAGGTATCTTTTAGCCTGATAACTGACCACTTAAAAGCTTATTCTTGATTTGCTCGCTTAATGTATTTACTTGCTTTTCTAGAGCTTGTAAAGCTTTTTCTTTTTGCGAGTTTAGTTGACTAGTCGCTTCGTTAACTAAAAGCTCAGTATCTTTTTGAGCTTGTTTAATTTCCATGGCTACTATTTCTTGAGCTTCTTTTTGTGATGAAGCTATGATCATTTGTGCATCTCTTCTTTCTTTAGCTAGATCTTGCTCATATTGCTTAGTTATAGCTTCAGCTTTTGCTAAAGTTTCTGAAGCTTGAGTAAGATTTTTACGTATATACTCATCTCGTTCATCTAAAACTTTTGCAATGGGAGTATAAAATATCGCATTTAATACAACCATTAGTAGTAAAATTTGCAGAGCCATTAAAGGCAAAGTGGCGTTGAAGTCAAATAAGCCACCTTCAGCTAGTAAAAATAGGGAATTTGTCATTGTAATTATTTTTTTGAGTTGACCCTTAAAAAAATGTGATTCATCTACAGTTTAGCCACTTAAAGTGGCTAAACTGGCTGAAAAATATTTAGCTTGTAAAATACTACGCAGTAAATGGGTTAGCGAATAATAGCGCTAACGCTACAACTAGACCATAGATTGTTAGTGATTCCATGAATGCTAAACTTAGAAGTAAAGTACCACGGATTCTTCCTTCAGCTTCAGGTTGACGTGCGATACCTTCAACAGCTTGAGCAGCTGCTGTACCTTGGCCTATACCAGGACCAATAGCAGCTAAACCTACAGATAGACCAGAAGCAACAACAGAAGCAGCAGAAACGATAGGATTCATAATATTTGTAAATTATTTTAATTAATAAAGTTTTTAGAAAATTTCAGATTCCATTATACATTAGTTATTTTTTGATACAACGATTATTGTATATTTAGTGATGATCTTCTAGAGCCTCTCCTATGTAAGCTGCAGATAAAGTGGAGAAGATTAGTGCCTGCACTGAACTAGCGAATAATCCTAATGTCATTACTGGTAAAGGGATTAAGATTGGTACTAACAGAGCAAAAACTGATACCACTAGTTCGTCAGCAAGAATATTTCCAAATAAACGGAAACTTAGTGATAATGGTTTAGTAAAGTCTTCAAGTATATTAATCGGTAGTAAAATAGGTGTTGGTTGTACATATCGTGCAAAATAGCCAATTCCTTTTTTGCTTATTCCGGCGTAAAAATATGATAATGAAGTTAATAAAGCTAAAGC
>JACCDO012401196.1_pt1 | contig 10906 bp, 9 predicted proteins | sample 7446101 | NCBI WGS metagenome assembly JACCDO01 (sample SAMN15323440, study PRJNA562643) | freshwater metagenome | isolation source: river surface water | place: USA:Blue River Watershed | collected 2017-08-16
CCGGGTCGCGGCCGATGAACGACTCGGCAATTCGGAAGGCCTGCGCGATGCCTTCGGGTTTGGCCTGCTCCCGGTAGTCGATCGTCACGCCGAAGCGTGAGCCGTCGCCGAGCAGTTGCCGGAACCGTGGCAGGTCCTGCGGCGTCGAAATCAGGCAGAATTCCCGCACCCCGCCCTCCAGCAGGGTCGTGAACGGGTAGTAGACCATCGGCTTGTCGTAAACCGGCTGCAGCTGCTTCGACGCCACCAGCGTCAGCGGAAACAGCCGCGACCCAGCGCCACCCGCCAAGATGATCCCTTTCATGTGGTCGCAAGGCTACGGACGAAGTCCGCCATGGCAACCGGAAGCTTGTGTTGCCAGCCCGGGTTGGCGTTGGGTTGCCGGTAGCTGCTTGCAGCTGTTTTCGTGAAGACTTTGGAACGCCTTAGACTCGTCTGCCGCCGGGAAGGTTGGTTTCCCACCCTCCGCGGCGCCGTTGTCGTCATGGCGGTGGTTGGGGCGCTGGGGTTGGGAGTGGTGTTGCGACTGCATCCGTTCCTCGCGGTCACGGACCGGGTGGAATCAGACCTCCTGGCCGTCGAAGGCTGGGTGCCCGACTTTGTGCACGAAGCCGGCCTCGAGGAATTCCGGCGGGGCGGTTACCGCCTTTTGCTGGTGCCGGGCGGCCCGCTGGAAAAAGGGGAGCCGCTCTCGGAATACCGGACCTTTGCCGAATTTGGGGCCGCGGTGCTCGCGCGCTACGGCTGCCCCACGAACGTGCTCCGGGCAGTGCCGGCGCCCAAGGTTCGCCACGACCGCACCTACGCGTCCGCTTTTGCGCTGCGCCAATGGCTGGTGCGCGAAAAGTTGCTTCCGCGGCGCCTGAACGTCGTCACCGCCGACTCGCACGCACGGCGGACGCGGCTGCTGTTCCAAAAGGCGTTCGGCGACGAAACCGAGATCGGCATCATCGCCGTTCCCGACGACCGTTTCGATCCCCAGCGGTGGTGGCGTTCCAGCCAGGGGTTTCGGACGGTCACCGGCGAAGCCATCGGTTACGTTTACGCCAGGTTTCTGTTTTCACCGCCGGAGGAACTCTCCGCGGCGGCGCCTGTCAGCCCATGAACTCCCCATTTCGGCATCGCCTGCGCGTCACCTACGCGCACTGCACGCTCGGCAATCATGTCTATTACGCGCGCTACCTCGATTTCTTGGAAGCTGCCCGCGGGGAGCTGTTCCGCGCGTTGGGCACAACCTTTCAGGCGTGGCAGGATCAAGGGCTCATTTTTCCGGTGATCGAATGCCGACTCCAGTATCGTGGCCCCGCCCGTTACGACGACGAAATCATCGTCGAAGTCACCGTCCTACAAGCTGACGGCGTTCGTCTGGGCTTTGGCTACCGGATCGTGAGGCTGGATGGAACGCTCCTCGTGGAAGCCGAGACACGCCACGTTTGCACCAGCCTGGAGGAGCGGCCCAAGCGGCTGCCAGAAATTCTGCGGGCCGCCTTGGTGCCGTTCCGGCCGGTGGCGCCCAGCCAAGCCAGTTGACACGTCGCTCGCCAAACGGGCCCGCGAGTGCTTCTTTCGGAGCATGAAGTTCCCCGTGATCGCGCTCGGTGTCTTCGTGTCGATGGGCCTTTGGGCGGCCGCACCGCCGGTGGTCACCAAGGTCGAACCGCCCAACTGGTGGGTGGGGCATTCCCTGAATCCGGTGCGCCTGCTGGTCCGGGGCGAACATCTCACCGGCGCCCGGATCAGTGGGGCCGTGGGACTGAAGGTCGGCGAGACCCGAGTGAACGCCGCCGGCACGTATGCGTTCGTGGATGTTCGCATCGCGGGTTCGGCCAAGCCCGGAAGCCGCCGGTTCCAGCTCACGACCGCGGATGGAGTGGCCACGGTGCCATTCGAGGTCATGCCGCGGCAGGATTCCTCGGGCCGTTTCCAAGGCTTCGGGCCGGATGATTTTGTCTATTTCCTGATGCCGGACCGTTTCGCCAACGGCGACCTGGCCAACGACAATCCGGCCAAGGCGCCCGGCCTGCTCGACCGGAAAAAGGCCCGTCATTATCACGGCGGGGACCTTCGGGGCGTGATCCAGCGGCTTCCCTACCTGAAGGAGCTTGGAGTCACCGCGCTGTGGATGACGCCGTGGTATGACAACAACGACCGGCTGAACGATCGGGAGAAATACACCGCCGACAACCGGCTCGACACCGCGAGGGGCGAGGCCATAACCGACTACCACGGCTACGGCGCCACCGACTACTACGCGGTGGACGAACATCTCGGTGACCTGGCCACCCTACGCGAACTGGTGGACACGGCGCACCGCCTCGGGCTCAAGGTCATCCAAGATCAGGTGGCCAATCACGTCGGTCCGTATCACCCGTGGGTGCGAAATTCACCCACGCCGACCTGGTTCAACGGCACCCTGGAAAACCATCTCGCGAACGGGTGGCAAACCTGGACCATCCCGGATCCCCACTCGCCGCCGGCCCACCGGCGCGCGACGCTTGAGGGCTGGTTCATCGACCTGTTGCCCGACCTCAACCAGGATGACCCCGACTGCCGTCGCTACCTGATCCAAAATGCGCTCTGGTGGGTTGGCATTACCGGCGTGGACGGCATCCGGCAGGATACGCTGCCCTACGTGCCGCGGACCTTTTGGCGGGATTGGTCGGCCGCGCTGAAACGTCAGCATCCGCGCCTGACCCTGCTAGGTGAGATGTTCGACGGCGACGCTGCCAAGGTCAGCTTCTTCCAGGGCGGCCGGGCGCGCTTTGACGGCGTGGATTCCGGCATCGACGCGCTGTTCGACTTCCCGCTGTTCTACCAAATCCGCAACGCCTTCGGTGAAGGCCGTTCGTTGAAACCAATCGCCGAATCCCTCGGCCGGGACCACCTCTACGTGAACCCGGACTATCTCGTCACCTTCGCCGGGTTGCACGACGTGGACCGCTTCATGAACGTCAAGGGAGCGGGCCAAACCGGGCTGAAGTTGGCCTTCACGCTCCTGCTGACCACGCGCGGAATCCCGCTGCTTTACTACGGCGACGAACTCGCCCTGGCCGGCGGCGGTGATCCGGACAACCGGCGCGACTTTCCCGGCGGGTGGGCGGAAGACGCTCGCAACGCCTTCACGGCTGCGGGTCGCCTTGAGCCGGAAAACGACGTTTGGAATCACGTGGCCCGCCTTGCCCGGCTGCGCCGCGAAGTGGAACCGCTGCGCCGCGGTCGCCTGGTCCATCTGGCCGTCACTGACCAGACCTACGCCTACGCTCGGGTCACGGCCTCGGACCGAGTCGTGATCGTTCTCAACAATTCGTCCCAACCGCAGACCGTGGAGATTCCGGTCGAGTCCCTGCCGTTGCCCGGACGAACCCGTCTGACCGACCTGCTGGGTGGTTCTGGCGCTGAAGTTCGGTCCGGAAAAATCCAGCTCACGGTGCCCGCCCGTTCGGCGGCACTGCTCCGCTGACTGGTGGGCAGCGTTAGCGATCGGCGGCGGTATTCGGGTGCCGGCAGCCGTTTGGCTTAAGGCTAGGGCGGGCCAAGTCGGGGGTGAGTGGGGCGGCCGGGACAATCCACGATGGGGGCGATGGTTGCAGCGCATCCAGGGTGAGATTTTTCACTGCTTTCCAAGGTGCCGACGCTTACCTACCGTCCCGCCGCTTTTCCAAGCGCAACACCTAGTAGCGAACCGTTATGGCCAAGTCGTTCTTCCCGAAAATCGGGAAAATCCAGTTCGAGGGACCGCAGTCGAAGAATCCCCTCGCGTTCAAGCACTACAACGCCGCCGAGATCGTCGAGGGCAAGTCCATGCAGGAGCACATGCGCTTCGCCGTGGTCTATTGGCACACCATGCGCGGTGCGGGCGGCGACATGTTCGGCTGGGGCACGGCGCAGCGTCCCTGGCAAACCGGCGAAGGCACGGTGAAGGACGCCATCCAGCGCGCCCACGCGATGTTCGAGTTCACCAGCAAGATCGGCGCGCCCTTCTACTGCTGGCATGACCGCGATGTGGCCCCGCACGGCAAGACCCTCGCCGAGTCGAACAAGAACTTCGACGCCGTGGCCACCGAGCTGAAGAAGCTCCAGAAGGACACCGGCATCAAGCTGCTCTGGGGCACCGCCCAGAACTTCGTCCACCCGCGCTACATGCACGGCGCCGCGACGAGCTGCAACGCCGACGTCTTCTGCTACGCCGCCGCCCAAGTGAAGAAGGCAATGGAATGGACCAAGGAACTCGACGGCGCCGGCTACGTTTTCTGGGGTGGCCGCGAAGGCTATTCCACGCTGCTCAACACCGACATGAAGCGCGAGATGGACCATCCCGGCCGCTTCATGCACCTGCTCGTTGACTACAAGAAGAAGATCGGGATGAAGGGACCGTTCTTCATCGAGCCCAAGCCGAAGGAACCCACCAAGCACCAATACGATTCCGACGCCGCCGCGTGCCTCAACTTCCTCCGCGAATACGGCCTGCTCGAACACTTCCAACTGAACCTCGAAGTGAACCACGCCTGGCTCGCCGGCAAGAGCATGGAGCACGAGATGGAAGTCGCCGGGGCCGCCGGCGCGCTCGGTTCCATCGACGCCAACATGGGCGACTACTTCCTCGGCTGGGACACCGACCAGTTCCCCACCGACCTCTACCTCACCACGCAGACCATGCTCCGCGTGCTGAAGTATGGCGGCTTCACCGCCGGCGGCGTGAACTTCGACGCCAAGGTCCGCCGCGAAAGCTTCGAGCTGGACGACCTGTTCCTCGCGCACATCGCGGGCATGGACGCCTTCGCCCGTGGCTTGAAGGCCGCCGCCGCCATCCGCAAGGACGGCCGCGTCGCCCAATTCGTGAAGAACCGCTACGCCACCTGGGACAGCGGCATCGGCGCGAAGATCGAGGCTGGCAAGGCCAGCTTCGCCGACTGCGAGAAGCACGCCCTGAAGATCGGCGAGGTCTCCGGCCTCCAATCCGGCCGCCAGGAACTGCTCGAATCGATCATCAACGAGTTCATCTGAGCCGGCTCAAGATTGTGACAGCGGCCGCCGTGCTACCACGGCGGCCGTTTTCGTTTTGCACCTTGTCGCCTACGGGAATTAGCCGTTGCGGGCCTTCCCCAAAGTTGACGCCGGCCATTCCCTGTCCGTTCATACGCGCCGGCACATGAGCTACTGTCCGTCTGTCTGGAATTATTCGCGCCGTCCCACCCGCGAAGTCGTCGTGGGCGATCCCGCCCGTGGCGGCGTCGTCATCGGGGGCAACCACCCGGTGGTGAAGCAGTCCATGCTCACCTGCGACACCATGGACACCGCGGCGTGCATCCAACAGACACTCGACCTCGTGGCTGTCGGCTGCCAGATCGTCCGCATCACGGCCCCAACCGTGAAGGACGCCGCCAACCTGGAGAACATCGTCCGCGAACTCCGCGCCCGCGGCTGCCTCGTGCCCATCGTCGCCGACATCCATTTCAAGCCCGAAGCCGCGATGGAGGCCGTGAAATGGGTCGAGAAGGTCCGCATCAACCCGGGAAATTACGCCGACTCCAAGAAGTTCGCGGTCAAGGAATACACCGACGAGGCCTACGCCGAGGAATTGAAGCGCATCGAGGAGAAGTTCAGCCCGCTGGTGCTCGAAGCCAAACGCCTCGGGCGCGCCCTGCGCATCGGCACCAACCACGGTTCGCTCAGCGACCGTATCATGAACCGCTACGGGGACTCGCCCCTCGGCATGGTCGAGAGTGCCCTGGAGTTCGCCCGCATCTGCCGGCAGCACGACTTCCACAACTTCGTGTTCTCGATGAAGTCATCGAACCCGAAGGTCATGATCGAGTGCTACCGCCTGCTCGCGGCCCGCCTCGCCCAGGAAGGCCCCGACTGGAATTACCCGCTCCATCTCGGCGTGACGGAGGCCGGCGAAGGCGAAGACGGCCGCATCAAGTCCGCCATCGGCATCGGCTCGCTGCTCTGCGACGGCATCGGTGACACCATCCGCGTCTCGCTCACCGAGGACAGCCCGCGCGAAATCGCCGTCTGCAACGACCTGCTGGACCAGATTCCGTCACTGGCGAATTCCGCGATCCCCGTATCGCAGTCCGCGATTTCCTGGGACCCCTTCCACTTTGAACGCCGGGAATCCGCCGAAGCCTCGCTCGGCGACGTGCGCTGCGGCGGCGAGCGACTGGTCCGCGTCGTCGTCACGCAGGCGACCTTCGAAAAGGTGGCGCCCAAGATTTCGCCCAAGGCCGACGTGAAGCCCGAGGGCATCTACGAAGACCTGAACGTCCTTGAGCTCGATCCCACGCAACCGCTCGCTATCGAGCAGATCAATTGCGACACCCAGCTCGTCACCGTCGCCGATGGCGTGGCCCTGCCCCCGATTACCGCGTTTCGCCTGCTTGCCGTCCGGTTACAGCAGCTAGGCCGCAAAAATCCCATCCTGCTGAAGGATTGCCTGAGCTTCGGAACGATTCCGTTGGCTCCGGAAGTCGCCTTGCTCCGCTCCGCGGTGAACCTCGGCGCACTCCTCGCCGACGGCATCGGCGACGCCATCTTGGTCCGCAATGAATCCGGCTCCGGCCAATCATTGAGGCTCGCCTTCAACATCCTCCAAGCCGCTGGCTGCCGGTCCTTCAAGACCGACTATGTGGCGTGTCCCAGCTGCGGCCGCACGCTCTTCAATCTCCAGACCGTCACCGCGCGCATCAAGGCCCGCACCGATCATCTCAAGGGCGTGAAGATCGCCATCATGGGCTGTATCGTGAATGGCCCGGGCGAGATGGCCGACGCCGACTTCGGCTACGTGGGCGGCGCGCCGAACAAGATCAACCTCTACGTCGGCAAGAAGCCGGTGAAGTTCAACATCCCGGAGGATGAAGCCGTGGATCGCCTCGTGGACCTCATCCGTGAACATGGCAAGTGGGTTGAGCCGCAACTCTGAGCAAGGTGGAACGACCACCATTTTGAATCGTCCCGCCCGGCTGAGCTGGTCATCTTCGTGCCGCAACCCCCGTGAAAACGCCAATCGCTCCCTCTCGTCCGGCGAGCCGTCGGCTACTCCATTTGGACGTTGTCCGCGGCGTGGCGATTCTGCTGGTGCTGCTCTACCACACCTGTTTCCCGGTTGTTCGCCCTTCTTGGTATCAGCCGGTGAAATGGGTGGCCGGATCCGGGTGGGCCGGTGTGGATCTTTTCTTCGTGCTTAGCGGATTCCTGATTGGTGGCCTGTTGCTTGGCGAGCGGGAACGCAGAGGAACAATAGATTCCGGTCGGTTCCTGATTCGGAGAGCTTTCAAAACACTCCCAACTTACTATGTGTTTCTCGCGACATTTGCGGTTACCTACGTGGTTTTTGCCACCAAATGGGGGGCAACGCCGGAAGCACGATTTCAGGAACTTGCCAGTGACCTTTGGCCAACCTTGATTCACTGCCAGAACTACTTTCCAAGAACCGCAGAAAGGCTTGGTTGGCTTTGGTCTTTGGCAGTGGAAGAGCACTTCTACCTGCTTTTGGCGGTTGTTCTATCGGCCTTGTCGCGGAGAAACCCAGACGCGGGCAGTGCTCGAATTCCAGGATTCTGGTGGCTGTTTGTTTTCGTCGTTATCGGTTCCACCGTTGCCCGGGCACTTAATTCCGTCACGCTGAACAGCCCCTCCGGCGCGAGTCACTTGCGCTTCGACTCGCTGTTCTTTGGCGTCGCGTTGGCTTACCTGACGAGGCTTTACGTAGACCGGCTCAAAAGTTTGCGTCGTTTTCGATTCATGTTTCTAGCGATGGGAGGCGCACTGTTTTTCCTGCACCGACTGTCTTCAGCACACCATTCCGACTTCTTGTTTCCCTTCGGGCAAACGGTATTGGCTATTGCCGGCACACTGCTAGTTTTGGCGGCCTTCCTGTCGGATAAGTCGGATGAACGGGCTGCGCCGTCTTCCAGCAGTCCAGTCCAACTGGCGCTCAGGGGCATTGCCTGGGTTGGAATTCGCAGCTATTCGATCTACGTCTGGCACGGATGGTTTTCCCGCCCCATCGCCAATCGACTTACCGAGGGAACGGTCATTGATCCCCAAAACGCCGGGATAACCGGAATCATCGGTGAGGCAGTCTTCCTTTCTGTGCCTATTGTGCTTGGGACTTTGTCCTACCAGTTCATTGAGTTGCCCTTCATCGCGCTCCGTGAGCGGTGGTTTGGTCATCGCCCCGAATTTAAGCCGGCGGGAATTTCCGCAGCTGTCGGCTTGGGCAAGAATCGATGAAACGCTAAGAATTTCTCATGTTCGTCAAAGGCCAGAAAGTCGTCTGCATCAACGACGAGTTCCCCGCGCTCGCGCTGGAGATGTATTCCCAGCTGCCGAAGAAGGATTCCGTTTACACCGTCCGCTCCGTGTTCATCGGCCGCGGCAACCTGACCAAGGCCGGCAGCGGGCAGCAGGATGGTGAAATCGGCATCCTGCTCGAAGAATTGGTCAATCCCCGTGACCCGGCGTTGAAGACTGGGCTCTCGGGGGAGCTCGGCTTCAACTCCGAACGCTTCGCCCCGCTGGAATTCAACACCGACTCCGAAGTCCTGACCGAAAAGAAGGAGGACGAGGACTTGGTGCCGGCGTAAGTCCAAAGTGTGAGCCTCCGCGTCCGCAGGAAACTTGGCGTTGCTGTCGCGGGCGCGCTGGTTGCTTTGATGCTGCTGGCGGCGGTTACCACGACTTTGCGAAGTAGCGGTGCTTTCTCCCGAAGTTTTAGTTGGTTTGCCGGGCCGATGGGTCCGGCCGAGTTCGGGGATTCGGCGAAGTCCGCGCTCAACCCCGAATCACTTCGCCAATGGGCCATTGCACAGCTCGAATCGGCCGAAAGCGGACCAAACCTGCCCGTGCCACTTTCCCAGCTCCCTCCGGACTTAACCTCCTTGGGCGCCCGCGGCGGCGGGTTCGGACCCCAGGCGAATGTCGGCGGAAGGGATGATCAACGTCATGTGCGGGTATTCTGGGGCTTTTCGTTCGGCAATGGCTACGGGATCTTGATCGGCCGCACCAACCTGACCCTGTCCACGAACCGCTTCTGCCTCCGATGGGTGCCGGGAATCTACTTCATCGATCCGCAGCACCGCTAGCCGCCGGCCCAACGGTTGGATCAGCCAGCCGCAGGTCCGCCACGCACTCGACGTGCTGCGTCTGGGGGAACATGTCCACCGGCTGGACGTCCACGAGGCGGTAACGTCCGTCGGCGCACAGCAGTTTCAGGTCCCGGGCCAAGGTGGCCGGGTGGCAGCTCACGTAGAGGACTTGGGCCGGGCCGGCTTGGCGAAGCACTTCCAGCGAGGGCGGGCGGCAACCCACGCGGGGCGGGTCCAGCAGCACCGCAGTCTTCGCCGGGTTCAGGCGGTTGAGCAGGGACGGCAGGAGTGCGTCCGTGTCGCCGGCCACGTAGTCGCCGTTGGTGATGCCGCGCTGTTTCTGGTTCTCCCGGGCGGCGCGGATCGCGGGCGCGTCGAGTTCGACCCCGAGGAATGAATCCACCGCGTCGGCCAAGGACAGGCTGAAGAAACCTACCCCGCAGTAGGCGTCGATCAGGTGGCGCGAACCGGCGTCGCCCAAGCGGGCCCGCACGGCGGCCAGCAGCGCCGGCAGCACGAAGAAGTTGTTCTGGAAGAAGCTATGCTCCGGCACCACCCAGCCTTCCGCGGGAATCCGCAGCACCATCTTGATGCCGCCCTTCGGCGGCGGATTGCGCCGCCATTCCGTGATGCCCTCGTTCAAGGCGGGCTCGGCGATGGCGCAGGATTCGATGTCACAGACCAGCCCGCAGTCCTGCCGGATGAAGCCTAGGTCCAGCTTCTGGGCCGGCCGGTTCCACTGGCTCCGGACCAGGATTCGGTTGCGGTAGGCGTAGGGCTTCGGACACGGGATGACTTCCCGGACGAGAGTCCCGTCAAAGCCACCCACCCGCTGGAAGAGGTCGGCGATCTGCTTCCGCTTCCAGCGAAGCTGGGACGGGTAATCCAGATGCTGGTATTGGCAGCCGCCGCATTCGCCGAAGTAGCGGCACTCGGGTTCCACCCGTTCCGGGGCTTGGGTGAGCAGCCGGGTGAGCACGCCGCGGGCGAAGTTCTTCTTCACTTCGGTCAGCTTCACCTCGACCCGTTCGCCCGGGCACACGAAAGGCACGAAAACCACGAACTCCCCGACGCGCCCCACACCTTCCCCGCCGAACGCGAGATCATGGATGTCCAAGGTCACCCGTTCGCCCACTTTGGGCACAACGGTCGGCAAGGCGGCGGAAGCGGTATCAGTCACGGCGAATAGAAACGGTCGCGCAGGCTACGGAGCAGAACACCCAAAGCAATCCTGCGGAACCGGGAACTGGACCGTTTGCCGTCATTGCAGCCGAAAAACCCGGTAGAATTCGGTGACGCTGCCCGGCGGGAAGGTCATCCGGTTGGTCGCCCGGGTCGCGGTGGCCTGCACCCAGGAACGCAGGTCCGTGGATCGTTCCACCCGGTAACCCACGCCGGCGTCCGCCTCCCAAGCCAACGTCACCAGGCCGCCGGCTTCGAAATGTTCGGTGATGCGAAAGAGGATCGGGGTGACCACGCCGAAGGTCGCCAGGACCGGCAGGTGGTCCGACGCCGTCGCGCTGTCGGTGCGCAGCATGCCGTCCGGCAGCGGGTTCACGCGATCCGACCGGAACACGATGGCGCTGCTCACCTCCGAGGCCAGTTCCCGCGAGGCCAGCACGTAGTCGAACCGCGTGTTCAGCGAAAACCGCGACGACCACGTTTCCGGACGCAAGGTCACCGGGTTCGTCGCATTCAGCATCACCAACCTTGTGGCGGCATTGGTCAGCCGCGGGATGGGATTGCGCACGACTTCGCGCGGTTTTGCCGCGTCCTCGTTGAATTCGGCCATCAGCACGAACGGCCGTCCGTGATAC
>JACCDO011252509.1_pt1 | contig 10905 bp, 13 predicted proteins | sample 7446101 | NCBI WGS metagenome assembly JACCDO01 (sample SAMN15323440, study PRJNA562643) | freshwater metagenome | isolation source: river surface water | place: USA:Blue River Watershed | collected 2017-08-16
ATCATATAACTATCACATGCAATAATTGTAATAATAAATCGCATAATTTTGATTATTTTCATATATTACAATTAAGTTGTTATGATTCATTATATGAATGTTTAGATAAATTTACTAAAGAAGAAGTTGTTGACAAAGATAATATGATTAAATGTGATTTCTGTGGGAAATATAATAAATCAACTAAACAAACAAACTTTTGGAAACTTCCTAAAATTTTAATTATTCAATTTAAAAGATTTCATAATAGTCGAACTAAAAATAATAAAATGATTGATTATCCAATGACTCTTGATATGAGTAAATATTGTGAAACTAAAAGTTCAAATAATTATACATTATATGCAGTAAATAATCATCATAATATGGGTCATTCTATTAATAGCGGACATTATACATCAACAGTTATTAATAGATTTGATAATAAATGGTATATATTTAATGATACACATCAATTAGAAGAAACTGATAATATAATTAATAAAGATGCATATAATTTATTCTACATTAGAAATGAATAAAATTTATTTTTAATGTACAATTTATTCTATATTAGAAATGAATAAAATGATTAATTTATAACATCAGTTGTAATTTCTGGAAATAATTGTGAAATAGAATCTAATTGTGATAAAGCATCTGATTGCATTGTTACATCTGGAAATGTAGGCATAGATGTTCCTGATAATAATTGTTTTACTGAATTATTATTAGCTCTTTGTAATGTTTGATATAATTGATTTAATTTTTGAGATAATTTTATATAAATATCATACATATGAGTTGTATCTATATTTTCTAAATCCATTAAAAATTTGGCCATTGATATATAGAATATATCATTTGTAAGTATTTTAGTTTCATATGTAGTACGTATTTTTAATAAATCTATTAAACCATTTACATTAATTGATTTTTTACATAATTGAGAATTCATATAACAAATTGATACATATTCATTATAATCAATTGCATCTTTGTAATCAACTGATTCATTTAATTTTGTTTTCAAATATATATTTATAACATCATTTGTTAAATAATCTTTATTAATAACATATTTAAGTGTAGTCGGTGTATCATTAAAATCATTATAAAATAAAAATTTAGTCATTGTAGATATTATAAACATTAATTTAATCATATTCTTAGCATCATCAATATCTGATAAATTTAATCTTGAACTAATATATGAAATATATAAAGGACTCATATCACCTTGAGCTAATATAGCATATTTATCAAGATTATTTTTTATATCATCATTTTTATGTTTTTCAAAAATTTCAAAAGCAGTTAAATTAACATTATTTTCTTTTAATATTTTATTTAATTCATCATAATTTAATTTAGGAAAAGCAAAATCAAAGAATGATTTTAAATTATAAATTATATCATTTGTCTTATTAAATACTAATGTATTATTAAATGTTTCAGTAGTTGATAAATTAAATAAAGGTATTATTATTTGTAATTTATTTTGAACTATTTGTTTTTCAGTAAGTGGTGTAGAATTATTTTTATTTTTTATAAATCCAATAACTATCCCGATTATAATTAAAATTAAAAAAATTGCTGCAAATAGTGCTCCAAATTTTTTAGGATGTTTTTTCATAAAACTATGAATTTTTGATAACATTATATATAATTCATTATAAATAAAATAATTATATTATTTATGTTTATTTTTTTAATAATACTATCTTTATTAATTGCATTCATATTATAATTAAATGGTAATTTTAGAACAATTAATTTATTTTTTGGAAGCATTAAAATAAATTCTGATAATTTTATATTTGATAAATATAATTCTATATTCATTGTTTTTTTATAATCAGGTCCTCCCCATGGTGGATCTATGAAAAAAACATCATAATTATTAATATTAATATTATTAATATAATTAATAGAATCATCATTAATTAATTCATAATTATTAAAAGGATACTGTGATAAGTTTCTTTTCAATATATTATATCGATTTGTATTTAGTTCTATACCAACAACTCTTTTAAAATATTTAATAAATGAAATCATATTACCACCACATCCTGCTGTCATATCAACAACACTAATAGTATTTGTTTCTAAAATGTCAATTATAGTTGTTGATATTAAATCTGCATCTTTGGGATGGGTTATTGAATATAATCCTTCTTCATCGTAATTCAATTCATTGTAATTATTCTCTTGTGGTTCTGGAAATATTTTTTTTAATATAGATATATTATTCATTGATATTATTATTTATATTCTCTTTTCTTTATAAAATTTGATTATTTTATTATAAAAATATATATGTTATAATTAATAATGATAAATGAAGTAATTATATCTCAATTTGAGCGTTTAATTGCATTTATTAGAGAAGAAGCAGATGAATATAAAGAAAATAAAGACTTTAAGAAATATCAAGTAAATCAGTTTAGAATTAAACAACTAACTGTTGTATCAAGTATATTAAAAAAATATCCAAATGAAATAACTTTAGAAAATATGGATGAATTAAAAGATATTTCTGGTATTGGTAAAGGTTCATTGGAAAGAATAAAAGAAATTTTATCAACAGGAACATTAAAAGAATTAGGTTCATTTGTTGATAGTAAGAAAGAAAAACGTCAAGCTATAGAAAATCTTGAAGAAATAGTAGGTATAGGTAGAGCAAAAGCATTAGAATTAGTTGATAAAGGTATTACTAGTGTTGAAGAGTTAAAGGATAAAATTAAAAAGAAGGAAATAGAAGTTAATGATAAAATTTTATTAGGATTAAAATATTATGGCAAATATAAAATGAATATTCCTAGAAGTGAAATGGACCAATATAATGCATTATTAAAACATCTTGTTAAAAAAGTAAATAAAACATTAGGTTTAACAGATAAAAATGAATATGTTTTTGAAATGTGTGGAAGTTATAGACGTCAAAAAGCATTTAGTAATGATATTGATGTCCTTATTAGTAAAAAAGATACATTTGCTAATTCTAAAACTCAAAATCATTTAGAACGATTTGTTAATAAACTAAAAAATCCAATGAAACATAATAATAATCAACCTCTTATAATTGATAGCATGACTGATAAAAAGATTAAAACGAAATACATGGGATTTGGTCGATATTTAGATAATCCACCAAGGAGAATCGATATAAGATTTATTAATTATGATTCATATGCTGCTGCTCTACTTTATTTCACTGGCTCACAAAATTTGAATACTAAAATGAGGAGTATTGCTAAAAAGAAAGGATATAAACTGTCCGAATATGGACTATTTGATAAAGATGGTAATATGATTAAAGTATCATCAGAAAGAGATATATTTCATAAATTAGATATGGAATTTATTCCTCCTCAATTGCGCTAAATATTATTAAATTAATTTAAACATTAAATAATAAATTAACTATATGTCAATATCAAGTATTGTATATAATAATCAATTTGAATGGATGCATGTTAGAGATAATATGTACGAAGTCATCAATAATAGTTTAATCAAATGTATTATTGATGATAAAAATGAATATATTCAAATGGGTATCATTGGTTTAACAGATAAACAACGCATATTTTTAATGGAAATATTAGAACAAGAATTATTTAAAATCACATTAGATGAAGAATGGTCTGAAACAACAACATTTAATATTTTATATGGTATTCAAGGTTTCATACAAGGTTTTATTAAAAATGATAAATGGATTTATATATTTAAATCTTTGGAACCAAGAGAATTAGCTGATATATTATTTGATAATATTAAATGGCAATTAGATGATGATTATCACATGCCTTGTTTATTAGAAGATATTCCTAAATATAAATGTGATAAATGTAATACTGTTGTTGATTATTTAGTTAATTTTAATTTATGTAATAATTGCACATAATAATTTATAATTAATATTATAAATAATATTAATGATTAACTTAAAAGAAATTATTAATAATTGTCATAAATATCATTATATTTATTTAAGTAATAATAAACCTAAATATTATAAATCATCAAATGAAAAGAAATCAATAAATATTAAAAATAATGATACATTAGTATTAATTAAATTAAAAACAATATCAAAAACATTATATAAAAAAGAAAAGAAATCACCAATTAAAGTATCAGGAGGACCATTATATGCAGAAATAAATACTTATATTAAGCACAATAATATAATAATTAAAGAACAACCAAAATATAAAAATAAAGTTTATTTTCCAAAAAAATATTTAAAAAATATTATAGAAAAAGATACTTGTAAAATAATTAAAAAAAATATTTTAAAAATATGTAAATTGTATGTAAATAATAAATTAAATAATGGATTAATTGCAATTAATAAAATAACTGATTTTATATAATAAATTTAGATTTAGTTTATACTTTAGGATATTTATATGTATAAATAATAGAAACAATTAAGAATATAAGCCATAACAATGAGAATGCTATTAAGAAACCTCCATATAAAATATTTAATTCATTTTTCTTTTCTTTTTTCTTTTCTTCAGAAACAATTATTGCTGAATTTATTAATGAAAAGAATACATAAAATGCAATCAAATACAAAAATACGAGCATTTCATATTTTGTAAAATTAATTATTTTAAACATATTGTAAAAACTTTCTAGTAAAGTAGTCATATATAATAAATATTAGATTATTTTTATTATATATTTATTATAATAAAATTAATATTAATATTAATAACAGTTGGTTGTATTGAATTGTGTTATGTGATATACGCTAACTAAAGGTTATGATTAGTTATGCATCTTATCCAATTATGTTATGATAACCTTCAGTTTAGTTCAAAATTAATATTATAAATAATATTATAAATAATATTATAAATAATCTAATATAATTATATATATGTTATCTACAATTGTTTTATGTATGCTTATTATACAAATAATATTATCTATTGCTAGCTCATCAATTTTATTAAAAGAAAATCCAGATAAAAAATCAATTAATTTTGGAGTTAGTCTAACCACATTACTAATTTCAATTATATGGTTAATTTTATCAGCACTCGCAGTATTAGATTTTTATAATATTTTTTACATATAATTAAATTAATTAAATTTTTTATATATTATATATATATATGGCATATGATTATGCAAAAATATTTGGATTTGGATTTCTAATAATATTATATATAGGTTGTGCAACTGCATCAGCTGCTCTTTTGGCAAAAAAAACAGAAAATGACACAGAGAAAACATTTGGTATTACATTTGCAGTAATATCAGCTATAATAGAACTAATACTTGTAATAATATATGGTATTTATGTATATAAATATTATAGAGAATATTAACCATTATTCACAAAGGTAATATTTATTTGGATGTATTAATATAATGATACTTCTCCCAATCTTTTGGATCATTATATAAACATTTAGCCCGTAATTCTCCTTCCATATGTCCAATGACAAAGGAAAGAGTATTAATTGTTTTTAAAATTTCTTTATTATGATTAATTGAATTATTATTATTAATATTATTATTATTATTATTAATATAAGTAATTAATGATTCTACATCATGAGATACCATATTATGAACATAATGATCTTGATAACATGAATTTGTTTTCTTACTAAAATTATAATTATAAGTGCATTCGTCTTTATAATTACAAAATTTATAAGAACATCTAGATATATTATTATTAAAAGTTTTATTATAACTTTTATTCATATTAAGTGGTTGTTGTTTAATTCTTATTCTTAAAATTTCACTTAAAGTTAATAAATATTTTAAACATGAAGAAATAAATGCGTATTCTAATTTATTATTTTGTAAAGAATATTTAGAAATAAGTTTAACAATTTCTAATTCTTTTTGAAGTATTTCAAGGGAATTCTTAGAACTATAAATTTGATTAATATCGTTGTTTTCAAAAGTATTTTTAATTTCATGCATTTTAGATAAGAAATCAACTTCCATTTCTTCAATTTTAGTTTCAATATTATTAATAAATTTATTTGATTTTATTATAATTTCAATTTCAGGCGTTATCTTTAAACTGTCTTTATTAATAAATGATTCTAACCAATTAATTTCTGTCATTATAATATCTTATCTTATATCTTTATAATATTATTTTATAATATTATAAAATAATATGGTTATTAATAATAATGACAACAGATAGAATTAAAAATATTAATAATTTTATTGATAGTATTATTAGTCAAAAAGAATGGGAAGATGAATATAATAAAAGGATTGATTTTTTAATAAATAAATATATAAAACAATTAAATAAATTTAATTATATTATTAAAGATGAAATAGATAGTTTAAAAGTAGGTGGTTATATTAAATATATTAATGATATGGATGAATTAATATGGGCAGGTGCTTTATACAAAATAGATCATAATTTTATTTATACTATTAAAAGTAATGAAATTATAAAAATACACAAATCGAATAATATAATATTTTATAAAAATCATATTACTCAACAAGATAAAAGACGTGATATATTTTTAACAAGTCTTGATAAATTTGGATAATAATAATATATATTATATATAATATTATAATTAATAATGTCAAAAGATGATAAATTTTTTGAAAAATATTTAAAATATAAAACTAAATATCTTGAACTTAAACATAAAGGAGGAGCTCCTCCAAAACAATTATCTGATCTAAAAAAAGAATTAAGCACATTAGATAGTAAAATAAAAGCATTAACTGAATCTAAAAGTAAATTAAATAAATTAAAAGAAAAAAAAATAGAGGTTGATGCGAATATTACTATATTAAACATGGATAAACAAAAATATGAAAATAAAACAGATGAATTAACCACGCAAATTAACGATACTAAACAAAAAATAGAAGATTTAGAAGCAGCACAGGTTGTCTTACAAAAAACTGAATCTGGAAAGACAAATACTCAAGAATATATTAAAAATGTAGGTGATATAAAAGAAGCTAGATTAAAACTATCTGCAGATGAAAATAAACGTATAAAACAAATAGAAAAAATAAGTTTGGATTTATCTACAAATGAAAAATTATCTACTAAAATAAAAACTGATATTAGTAGTTTGGAAGAAACTGAACAAAAAAATATAGTTATTATTAATGCTGAAAGAAAAATGAATAATGAAGCAGATATAAAAAATATAGATGAAGGTATTATATATTTGCAAACGAAGAAAGATAATATAACAGGTATAATTAGAAAAATACAATTAGCAGAACAAAAACGTAAACAGGCTGAACAACAACAAATGCTATTATTAAATGCACAAAGAACTGCACAAAATTTAGCATTACAGAATCAAATGAGTGCTAATGTAGGTTATGGTAGAAGTGTAGATGCTAGAAATGATATGTCTCGTATGATGAATGATGCAGGATTTGGTATGCTTGGTATGCCTGGTATGCAAATGCCTGGTTATGGTTATGGTTATGGTTATGGTATGCCTGGTATGCAAATGCCTGGTATGCAAATGCCTGGTATGCAAATGCCTGGTATGCAAATGCCTGGTATGCAAATACCTCGTTCTGGTATGCCGCCATCTCAATCAGCACAACTTATAGCTAGTGCTAATGCTAGACCAGCTGCTCCAGCTGCTCCAGTTGCTCCAGCTGCTCCAGCTGCTCCAGTTGCTCCAGCTGCTCCAGTTGCTCCAGCTGCTCCAGTTGCTCCAGTTGCTCCAGTTGCTCCAACTCCACATGTTGCTTTAGATGCTAGATCACTAAAACTTCAAGCTACCGCTAATGCTAGAGCACCTGCACCACCTTCACCAACACCAGCACAAGTAAAAGCAGCACAAGATGCAAGAGAAGCTGCTAGATTAGAAAGAGTAGCACAATACGCTACGAAGCTAGCGCAACGACCAATTGAACCGCAAACAGAACAAGCGAGAGCATTAGCAAAAGCAAGAGCAGAAGGAGCAACACGTAGGGCAGAATTTCAAGCACAAAGGGTACCAATCATAGAAAGATTAAGAACAGAAACAGCTGAAAAAAATAAAGATCCTGAAAGACAACGGAAATTAGCTGCAATTGCAGATGCAAGAGCAGATGCAAGAGGAATATCAAGCAGGGAGGCAGGTACACTTCAACGCCAGCGTAGTCCGATAAGTGTAGTACCCGCGCCTACAGCTAATCCTGCAAGCACACTACCCCGCTCGCCCCAATTATCGAGAAGACCAGTACAATCAGCACAAGCAGTATCAGTACCAGGACCACCAATTAACGCCCAACTAGCAGCATTACGATCTAGATTAGTTGATGCAAGAGGAGAAGCACCCCAACAAGTACCACAACCTGTACGCTCACTAGTACGCATGCCATCTATACCTAATCAAGGATCTCTACCTAGGCCAGGATTAGTAGCTCAAAGAGTTGCTCAATTTAATGCACTGCAAAAGCACTAAAAGATTATAACACATATGGGTAAGATGCAATTATAGCGAATCTAATTAATATTAATTAACACATATTTACCCAATTATATATAAATAGATTTTCTCTATAATATTAATATAAGTATGAATACAACTAAAAGATTATCTTCTGATACAGAATATAAAAAGACAGGTAAATCAATACAACAAAATTTATCACCTGATGAAATTAAAGAAAAATTAAAAGAATATATTCCATTAGAAACAATAGATGAAGTGCCTATTAATAGCCATATTAGATATTTTACTGTTAACAATGGTAAAAAACAATTTAGATTGGGTGGATTTTTAACAAAAATAGATACAGATTATGTTGTATTATCAAATGGTAAATTAAGTTGGTCTGTTCAAAAAAAAAATTCAATATTTTTTAAAAAAATGTCTTATGATGAATTAAAAGAAGAATTAATTGAAAAAATATCTAATAAATTTGAAAAAAAAATAATATCTTTAGAAAACGAAAATGAATCTTTAAAAAAAACTTTGAAAGATATTAAAAGAACAATTAAAAAATAAATATTATTTTTTATATAAAATTAATATATAAAAAAATATTAATTTTATTTTCTTGAATAATATATATATAATATGCACGAATCTGTACATGGATCCCGTAAAATCAAAAGAAGCAGCAAGAAAGGTAGCAAGAAAGGTAGCAAGAAAGGTAGTCGTATGGATTTCTCAGGTCTTTTAGATGAAATGGATAATGAACCTATGATGCAACAACAAAATCAAGGTCACCAAATGCCTGGTATGCAACAAATGCCAGGTATGCAACAAATGCCAGGTATGCCAGCTATGCCAGGTATGCCTGGTATGCAACAAATGCCAGCGATGATGCCTGGTATGCAACAAATGCCCGGTATGGCAAATATGGCAGGTATGGACCCATTAGCTATGGCTCAAATGGCTATGCCTCAAATGGGTATGCCACAAATGATGATGGGGGCTACACCTGATAATGTTGACCCTCTTCATCTCCAACACTTTGTTCCTCAAAATAACAATTCTCAAATTGACAATTATGGAGTTAACCCTAATCAATTAATGTCTGGTGCTCAAATGTCTCAACAATTCAGAGGGCGCCAAGCTCAATCTGGTGGTTCAAATGTTTCAGTTAAATTAGGAGAATATGTAGTTCAACCTGGTTCTATTGCTGGTTGGGTTTATGATGTAGTTTTCCAAAATACTAATGGAAAAGAAATTGCATTTGTTTCTTTTAGTCAAAACGGTAAACCTGGATATATGCCTGTAAGCTGGTTAAATTATAGAAGACAAGATAGAGAAGAATATAAACAATATAATGAAGAAGAAATTAAAACAATGGCTAAAGATTATGCTAAGAGCAAAGGTGTTAATGTTCAATAAATATAATAAAATAAATTATTAAATAATTTATTTTATTAAATCTATTATTCATATAGTTTAAATATAGGTATATTTATAACATGTTCCATTATATAAATATCCTTATCTAATTTCATATAATTCCCACTATTATCTTTTCCAACTTTACCAATTGGATAATCTAAATCATTATCATATACAGTTCCAGATTGTTCATAAAACCATGCTGTTATTTCTTCAGAATAGTTATTTTCATCTATTTTCTTAACAACTTTAATCTTTCTTACTTTAATCCTTTTTTTAATTGAATCAATTGCATTTGAACCATTATCCATCATACCATCTATTTCAACATCTTTATTATATGCTGGGCCAACATTTCTATCAAATTGTGATTCTTCATTAAATTTAAAGCAGCTATATTTTGAACCCATCATATTATGAGCTTTAAATAATTCACAATCAACTGCTGATTCTTTTATTGCTTCAATAAATGATAATAATAAATTGTTTTTTCTTCTTGATATATTTTCCATCATTTCGTCTGATGTTTCTGTTTTAATTGCAATTAACCTTTGGTTCTGTTTATATTTATTTTCTTTATCCTCTTTTGGCATTAATTTTTTAATATCTTCTAAATCTCTAACCATTTTATATCTAAATACATCAACTGTTCTTTCATTTAATGGTAATTCTTTATGATGACATTGACGAACAGCACGACCAATAACTTGTTCAATACGAACTTCATTCCAATATGGTTCTAAAATATGAACTTGACGACAATTATTTAAGTTAATACCTTCAGCACCTGCAGGTGAAATCATAATAATTTTAATAACATCGCCAAGTTTATTTTCTTTCATATTGAATAATTTTTTATTCTTTTCTCTTAATTCTTTATCTATAGCACCATGAAATTCCATAAAACGTAAACCATTCTTATGATTCTTTGAATCTTTTGTTTTATTCGTAATATTAGCTATATCAAATTCTTTATCATCATCAATTGATATGAACCCAAAAAATGCTAAATATATTTTAAATATTTGTAAGCCTTCCATTTCAACATAATTACTATAAACTAAAGCTGAACCAG
>JACCDO012394576.1_pt1 | contig 10905 bp, 9 predicted proteins | sample 7446101 | NCBI WGS metagenome assembly JACCDO01 (sample SAMN15323440, study PRJNA562643) | freshwater metagenome | isolation source: river surface water | place: USA:Blue River Watershed | collected 2017-08-16
AAAAAGATTGTGCGCTGGAATCATTTTTATATTTGAATGCGACCGACTCAAAACTTGGGCCAACAATTTTTTTATTGACTGCATGACATCCTAAACACGCATTTTGTTTTGCAACTATCAATGCCTGTTGATCACTACTTGCGGCATGAGTGGTGTGCACACAAAAAACAAAATATAAAAAACAAAAAAAAATTTTGACAATTCGCTGCAACACACTCATTCAAATTCTTTAGAAGAGATTACTGAAATTTTGGTGGGCTTGTTGGCTGTGACTCATCGGCTTTGCCGGCTTTTTCTAGGCGTGTTTTTTCTGCATTAGAAATGATGTCAAAGTAGGCGTAAACATCTTTTACACCGTTTGTATTGCTAGCAATTTTTTTAGCAAGGTCTGCTTCGTCTTGCGTCAAAATACCCATCAAATAGACGCTACTACCTTCAGCAACAATGGCCATCGAATTAGATGGCAACTGTTGCGTAAAGATCATCTGGGTCTTGAGCTTAGACTCTAAATAAGCATCGTTAGCGCGCATGGTATAGGTGCTGTTAGGCCCTATGATTAATTCGTTAAATACTGAGCGCACATTCTTCATGCCCTTGGCATATTTTTCTGCTTCGGCCTTAATGGCAGCACTTTTTACTTCGCCTGTCAGCAATACTTTCTGATTGAATGACGTGACATTAATGTGTGCGCTATCACCAAAAGTTTTATCAAATGAGCCGCTTGCTTGAAGTTCAATACCCTTATCAATTGCCTGCACTCCTGGCGTACGTCGATCGGCGAGTACCGTTGCTGAAGCTGCAACACCACCCACTGCAATCACACCACATGCAGAGAGTTGAGATACCGCAATGATGGCAATAAATAATTTACTAAGGGTTTGAATTTGCATGTAAACGCTTTCTAAAATTTAATCGAGCAGAAGATGGTCTACGCCATCACATAATCCGTGGAGCAAAACTAAATGGGTCTCTTGTATGCGCGCAGTTCGTGTGGAAGGTGCACATAGATGAATATCTTGCGCGTCCAAAAGGGTGCCAATTTTTCCGCCGCCATTACCAGTCAAGGCAATAATTTTGATACCCATCTTTTTAGCTGCCTCAATGGCTTTCACAACATTCTTTGAATTTCCGGATGTAGAAATCCCTAAAAGAATATCGCCTTTTTTGCCCAGACCTCGCACTTGTTTGCTAAATACTTCGTCATAGCTGTAATCGTTTCCAACCGCAGTCAGAATGGAGCTATCCGTAGTCAAGGCAATTGCTGCCAATTCTTGACGCTCTCTTTCAAATCGTCCAATAAGCTCAGCAGCAAAGTGCTGTGCGTCTGCGGCCGAGCCGCCGTTGCCACAGGCCATTACCTTGCCGCCAGCACGCAAACATTCCACCATCGCTACAACACCATGCGCCACTGATTCCGGAAGCACTTTTTCGGCCTCTTGCTTAACCGCAATGCTGTCTAAGAAATGTTGGGATGCCCTGAGGCGCAACCGTTCAATCGTGTTTTTATCCATAACAATATTATGCGCCAAAGGCTGGGCAAGTATCGATGTAAGCGAGACATACAAAAAGCAACGTATCCTCTTACTTATTGAATATTCTTGGATACAAAAGACCCTCATGGACGCCGCAGCATTTGAATTTCTAAAGCAGCAAGATTTACCGCCTGGGGCCCTTTATATGGTTGCCACGCCAATCGGCAATTTAGGTGACATTACCTTGCGTGCGCTGCATGTTCTAAACGCTGTAGATGGCATTGCTTGTGAGGACACCCGTCATAGCGCAGCACTCTTACAGCAATTTGATATTCATAAAAAATGTCTGGCCCTGCATGAGCACAACGAGATCGCCGGGGCCCAAACAGTCATTCAACATTTAGCCAATGGTGAGCGTTGGGCCTATGTCTCGGATGCGGGTACGCCAGGCGTATCAGACCCGGGAGCCAGGCTCGTCAACGAAGTAGAAAAAGCGGGCTATCGAGTGATTCCAATACCCGGTCCAAGCGCTGTGGCAGCGGCCGTTTCCGCCTCGGGCTCGGCAATGTTGAGCTCGGAAGGGCGCTTTCAATTTCTAGGCTTCTGGCCAAACAAAATCAAAGAGCGTGATGCGCTCTTACACGATATTAGTAGCAGCAAAAAAACCAGTATTTTTTTTGAGTCTCCCCATCACATTCGTGAAACCTTATTATTTTTAGCAAGCCATTTGGAAGTTGATCGCAAAGTATTAATCGGTCGTGAGCTCACCAAAAAATTTGAGCAAATTGTTGCGCTTGAGGCAGCTCAATTATCGCAATGGGTTGAAGATGCAGAGAGCTTAAAAGGGGAGTTTGTGATTTTGGTAGCGGGGCGCCAAGCCAGTGCTGATGAGGCTCCGAACCATGCCGCTCTTTTGAAGTGGGCAAATGCCCTAAGCCCTTATTTAGGCAGCAAAGAAATTGCGGCAGTTCTTTCACAAGCTTTGGGCTTGCCTAAAAAAGAAGCCTATCAAGTTGCGCTCGATGCAAAAGATGCTAAAAGCTCAAAATAAAAAAGCTGGCATATAACCAGCTTTTTCAGTGTATCCAAAAATTATTTTGGCGCAGGCGCTTTATTTAGTTGCTTTACCAGCTGCTGGAGGCTCGCTCGGGGCGCTAGCGTCCTGGAAGTTGAGTTGGCCTACTGGCTTGATTAATTGCTCGGCGGACGAAGAGGAATCACCACGTTTGCCGTTATTTACAAAAATCATTAACAACAAAATCACGATCAGGGGCACAAAAAAGCTGGCAAATACCATGATGATGAGTTGTTTTGGGTTCTTAATTAGACTTCCGTGCTCGTTGCTCATAGGAATTTATCGTTTAGCGTGTTTAAGGTAATTGCCGAGATTATAACTAGAGAGTAGGGGTATAGGCACTTACAATAGCGAGGTATCCGTTTTTACTACTGGCGCCCGTAGCTCAGTGGATAGAGTATTGGCCTCCGAAGCCAAGGGTCGCAGGTTCGATTCCTGCCGGGCGCGCCAAACAGTGGGGTGTTTTTGACCTATGTCATGCGAAAAATCATGAAAACCGCTATCATTTGCATCTAACTTATTGATTCTTATCGTGTCTACACATTTAAATTCCGTTCTTTCAGAGCCATCTTTAACTAACCCGCTGCCTCCTGAGGCGCCATTACCGCACCGTAAGATCATTCGGGGCTGGTTGATTCCAATGGCACAAGGAGAAACTGGGCGTGCTATTGCATTACTTGCAATTGATGCCGCTCTTTGGCTGGGCTGTATTGCCGGGACTATTTTTGTTGAAAGCATTCTGCTCAAAATTCTCTTTGGAATAGTGGCCGGCTTTGTCACTGGTCGCATTTTCATTTTGGGTCACGACGCATGCCACCAAAGCTTCACACCTAATCGCGAACTCAATAAAGTATTGGGTCGCATCGCATTTTTGCCTTCACTCACGCCTTACAGCTTATGGGATGTTGGCCATAACGTAGTACATCACGGCCAAACAAACTTAAAAGGCTTTGATTTCGTTTGGGCACCTCTATCAAAATCAGAGTATGACGCGCTATCCCCAGGACGCAAGGCCCTTGAGCGCCTTTACCGTAGCGGCTGGGGCCCCGTTTTCTACTACCTCCTTGAGATCTGGTGGAGGCGTGAATATTTTCCAAATGCCAAGAACAAGCCGGGTGATCGTCCGATTTTCTTGAAAGATAATTTACTGGTCACTGCCTTTGCAATTATTTGGATTGCCTGCTTAATTGCTGGTGCTATTGCGACTGGTCAATCCATTTGGGTTGGCTTGCTTACCGGCTTTGCTCTTCCTTTCCTGTTTTGGAACGGCATGATTGGTTTTGTTGTCTACGTACACCACACGCATCCCAATGTTTCTTGGTATGACAAAAAATCAGAGTGGTTACGTGCGCAGCCTTTTGTATCTACAACTGTCCACCTGACCTTTAACTGGATTTGGGGCTCTTTAATGCACAACATCATGGAGCACACGGCCCATCATGTGGATATGAGCGTGCCACTTTATCGCCTCCAAGAAGCCCAAACAACCCTGGAAACCATCCTTCCAGAGCGTATTTTTGTACAAAAGTTCTCTTGGGCCTGGTATTTCGATACGGCCCGCAAATGCAAGCTATATGACTTTGAAAACAAGGCTTGGCTTGATTTTGATGGCAATAAGACCGCAGAATCGGTCCGAGTTGTGCTGAGCCCAGCCCCAGTGGGACAAAACGGGTAAAATAGATCTCTGTACAAGATTTGCCTTACCCGGATTGCCCATGACTACCTCGACTCCAGCAGCTACCCAAGACACCTCCCAGAGCCTTAAATTTTGCTCTTCTTGTAGTCGCGAAAAACGACTAGAGGGCGGCACATGGATTCCGACGAGTAATCGTAAGCAGCGCTGGATTTGCGCAAGCTGTTTATACAACCGTACACACCGTACTGGCTCTGCAAAAACCTAATCAATCGTTTTTGCTGTTTTAAATCTTCAGCGCCATCTTTTAGGCGCCATCTCCAACATAAGGATTCGATTTACGTTCTGCACCGAACGTAGACATGGGTCCATGTCCTGGCACAAATTGCACATCATCGCCAAGCGGCCATAACTTTGTCTTAATGGCATGAATCAAGTCGGCATGATTGCCACGAGGAAAATCTGTTCTGCCGATTGATCCAGCAAACAACACATCACCAACAATTGCCAGGCGATCTGCTTTATCAAAAAAAACGACATGTCCTGGAGTATGGCCAGGGCAATGAAAAACCTCGAGATCTACATTGCCAACTTGAACATGGTCACCATCGCTTAACCAACGGTTGGGCTCAAAAACTTTGGCATGACCAAACCCAAACCTTACAGTCTGTTCTGGTAGTTGATCTATCCAAAACCGCTCTTCTACTTGTGGGCCTTCAATGGGTACGCCCAATTGGTCCGCTAAGTCTTTAGCAGCAGCGCAATGGTCTAGATGTCCATGCGTTAGCAAGATCTTTTTCACATTCCCACCCATTTTCTCAATGCCTGCCAGTATCTTGTCGATATCTCCACCAGGATCAATCACAGCAGCATCACCCGTTTCCTGACATACCAAGATAGAACAATTTTGTTCATAAGGAGTAACAGGAACAATTCCTAATTTAATGGGCATATTAACTAAACGAATAAAATGTTGCTAAAGGATAAAACAATGAATAGCCAAGATACATTTAAATTTGCAGAAACTCATGAATGGGCCGATATCGAGGACGATGGCTTAGTTTGGGTTGGAATAAGTCATCACGCACAGGAGGCATTGGGCGATGTAATGTTTTTTAAGGCCCCCACGCTTGGCCAGCATGTGAAACAGGGTGAAGCCATTGCAGTTATTGAATCCGTCAAGGCAGCAAGCGATATCCATGCACCAGTAAGCGGAGAGATTGTTGCCTTGAACGAAGAAGTGGATGCCGCGCCTGAATTGGTAAATGAAAAACCGTATGCAGTGTGGTTATTCAAAATCAAACCGAGTTCTGATAGCGGCCTCACATCCGAATTGAATCAACTCTTAAGCTTAGAAAAATATACTTCAGGCCCTGGGGCGTAAGCATTAGATTGAGATTGGGTCTCGTTCAATCAACCAACGAATATTCTCGCCTTTGCTAACCCGACCCTGGGATTGGCCTCGTAGATCTTGATCAATTGCCTCTAAGATTTCCTGTAATTGCTTACGATCGCCTGACTCGAGCAGCAATTGTGCTCGCTCTGTTCCTGCCACGCGCATCAGCGCTTTAGGTACGGGATCATAGGCCTTAAGCCCATTAGCTATAAGGCCCTTGACCTTTAGCCTCCCCTTCAGGGAGCTCAAAAATTGAATTGCTTTATCAAGACTTTTTGCTTCAGCGTGGACTAAGCCTTGATAAGAAAAGGGCGGCAGTTTGGCCTCTTCTCTTTCATTGGCGGTATACGACAAAAATCCATCTACATCGTGACGAAGTAAATATTGAAAAACGGGCGCCTCAGGATATTGAGTTTCTATATACATATCGCCCCCAGCCTGCCCCTCGCCACCGGATCTACCCGCACGACCTGCAACCTGCACTAATTGCGCAAATAATCTTTCAGCAGCCCGAAAATCTTGTGAGAACAATCTGCTATCCGCATCTAATGCGGCCACCAAACCAATATTTTGATAGTCGTGTCCCTTGGCGATCATCTGCGTGCCCACCACTAAATCCACATTGCCTGAATGAATTTCCTGAAATAACTCTTCTGCGCCTTTACTCTTTTTGCTTGAATCTGTATCCACCCTCAAAACACGGGCATTGGGCCATATCTCCTCTATAGAGTCTTCCACCTTTTGGGTTCCTTGACCCAAGCCTTTGAGGTCAGCATTCCCGCAGTCTGGGCAATGCTCTGGGATCGACTTTACTAGACCACAATGATGACAATTGAGAACTGCTTTTCGATTTAATGCGCCCGCTTTATGCATCACCATATAGGAACTACACTGCTGACACTTCGATAGCCAGGCACAAGCATTACAACTGAGGACTGGCGCATACCCTCTTCGATTAATCAATACGAGACTCTGTTTTTTACCATCTAAGTTTTTACTGATAGCGCGTACTAATGTTTTTGTAATGGGGCTCTTACTATTTGGTTTGTCTGCATCGCCGGGACTAAATTGATTTTGTGGATCTCGTGTATTAATCAAATGTACCTTAGGCAAACCAGCCCCTTGTGCTCTTTGATCTAGACGAATATATTCATAACGCCCAGCCTTTGCAGCCATCCAAGTTTCGAGTGATGGCGTTGCGGATGACAGCAGAATGGGTACCTTTACATCATGTGCGCGCCAGATTGCGAGATCTCTAGCAGAATAGCGAATGCCGTCTTGTTGCTTATAAGAAGGGTCGTGCTCTTCATCAACCACAATCGCTTTTAAATTTGGCATTGGTGTTAAGGCAGCTAACCTCGTACCCAAAATGATTTTTGCCTTACCTGTCATTGCTTCATACCATGCAACACCTCTTTGATTTTCTGGTATCGCACTATGCAGTACTGCCATATTTTTATTTGGAAAATAGGCTCTCACTCTACGCTCTAGTTGTGGCGTTAGATTTATTTCAGGAACCAAAATTAATACTTGCGCCTTTTCATCTTCTAGGATTGAACTAAGCCAACTTAGAAACACAGCGGTCTTTCCACTTCCTGTTTGGCCTTGCAATAAGATTGCTCTGAATTTTTTTTCAACAGAAGTATTGCGTAAAGAAACTAGGGCTGATTGCTGTTCAATGTTTAACTGCGATTCGGCAATCAAGCCTTCGCTTTTAATTTCACGGTCCTTTTTTTCTTTTTTCTTTTCTGCTGCAATCAGCTTCTTGGGTATCTTTTCCCAGTCAGCCGATTTTTTCCACATCTGCGGAATGGTGGGTACGATGGTTTCCCCAAGTGCATGAATGTAGTATTGGCTTGCAAAGTTCATCAGCCTAAGCACTGCGGAATCTAAAGGGGGTAGAGGGGCTAAGGCGGAAACCTCTTTTAATTTCTCGATATCAAAATCAGAGTGAGTGCTTACTTTTATTATTATGCCAATAAGCGAAGACCGACCGAATGGCACCTCAACCACCTGCCCGATAACGGGCTCGAGACCCAGTTTTTGGGCATCCCACAGGTAGTCAAATCCCTGAGCCAAGGGCTTATCAACAACTACTTGGACCACCGTTGGTGAGGGCATTTTCTACTTCAGTTTTCTAATTTTGCTTGTGGATAAGTCTGTGGATATCATCAAATGATTCTGATTTATAGGCTAATTTACCAGCAATCCATTTTTGCACTCTTTTCGAGCTTTTTATTAAAAATATATATAAATCAGCAACTTATGGATTGTTTCGAAAGTTATTGATCATATTCCCTGCCAATCTCACTGAATTTTGATTTCAGCTGCTAACTGTGCATAACTTTTTTTACAAGGGCGGGTTTAAGTTAGCAAATACTCAGTGCTACTACTTGGATCTAAGAGCCTTTGAGCGATTTATCACGGTTTCAGCCAAAACAGAAACGTTTTCTGGCGGGGTGAATTGGGAAATTCCGTGGCCCAAATTGAACACATGGCCGTCCAAAGGATTTAAGCCTGGTTTTAGGGCTGGAGCGCCTGCCAAATCCTCAAGCAAGAGATTTGCCTGCTCAGCAATTTGTTTGGGCTCAGAAAACAGAATAAGTGGGTCTAGGTTGCCCTGCAAGGCCAACGGTTTGCCAATATCTAAGAGCTGTTTGCGAGCACGACTTAATGGCATAGTCCAATCGAGCGCCAGCACATCTGCACCAGCGCCAGCCATATCGTTTAACCAAATGCCACCACCCTTGGTAAACATAATTACAGGAATTTTTTGACCTTCGTATTCGCGGGGTAATTGTGCGATCACTTTTTGCATAGCTGCTAATGACATGCGCTGATACCAGCCATCAGGCAAGAGTCCGCCCCAAGTATCAAAAATCATGAGCGCTTGTGCGCCAGACTTGACTTGTTCAATCAAGTAATTTGCAACCGACTGGACATTAATTTCCAGAATGTGTTCGAGCAAGTCTGGACGATTAAACATCATGGTCTTTGCATGACGGAAATCATCAGAGCCAGAGCCATCAATCATGTAGCAGGCTAATGTCCATGGGCTTCCAGAGAAACCAATTAAGGGGACGCGCTGCTTTCCATCCTGCACAAGTGCTTTGCGAATTTCTGAAACAGCATCAAATACATATTTGAGCTGGTCCATATCCGCAACGCGTAGTTTCTTAACAGCATCTTCATCTCGCAGTGGATGATCAAAGCTAGGGCCTTCACCCGCAGCAAATTTCAAACCCAAACCCATAGCATCGGGAATAGTCAAAATATCGGAGAACAAAATTGCTGCGTCCAATGGATAGCGATCCAAAGGTTGAAGCGTTACTTCAGTGGCATACGCAGGATTTTTAGCAAGCCCCAGAAAGCTTCCAGCTCGAGCGCGTGTAGCGTTGTATTCGGGAAGATATCTGCCAGCCTGGCGCATGAGCCAAAGCGGTGTTTGATCAACCGCTTCGCCCAGGCAGGCCCTTAAAAACCGATCGTTTAACAGCAAGGGGGTAGCCGCTACTTATTTTTTACGACGGAAACGTGCGATTGCGGCTAACTGTGCTGCCGCCATCGCAAACTCAGATTGGGCCAGAGCCAAATCGAAGTCAGTACCGCGATTCTGCATGGCTTCTTCGGCACGCTTCTTGGCTTCAATTGCTTTAGCCTCATCCAAATCATGGCCGCGGATAGCAGTATCTGCTAATACGGTGACGCGATCTGGCTGAACCTCTAAATAGCCACCTGCAACGAAAACAAACTCTTCGTCACCGTCCGCTTTTTCAATACGAACTGATCCTGGACGAATACGTGTAATCAAAGGAGTGTGGCCGCGCAAGATGCCGAGCTCACCACTTTCACCAGGAAGCGCAACAAACTTGGCTTCACCGCTGAAAATAGACTGCTCAGCACTTACTACATCGACGCGTATGGTTGACATAATTTCCCTAGATGAGTTCGATTAAAGCTTCTTAGCTTTCTCGATGGCTTCATCAATTGAACCCACCATATAGAACGCTTGCTCAGGCAAGTGATCCAATTCACCGCTACAAATCATCTTGAAGCCGCGGATGGTTTCTTTCAATGGAACGTATTTACCTGGTGAACCAGTGAACACCTCAGCAACGTGGAAAGGCTGGGACAAGAAACGCTGAATCTTACGTGCGCGGGCTACAGCCAATTTATCTTCTGGAGATAACTCGTCCATACCCAAAATTGCAATAATGTCGCGCAATTCTTTGTAGCGCTGCAAAGTCATCTGCACGGCGCGAGCCACTTCATAGTGCTCTTGACCAACCACTTGTGGATCGAGCTGACGGCTGGTGGAATCCAAAGGATCCACTGCAGGGTAGATACCCAAGGCAGCAATATCACGAGATAACACAACGGTGGAATCCAAGTGCAAGAAGGTTGTTGCTGGAGATGGGTCAGTCAAGTCATCCGCAGGAACATAAACGGCCTGAATAGAAGTAACAGAACCAGTCTTCGTAGAAGTAATACGCTCTTGCAATTTACCCATCTCTTCAGCCAATGTAGGTTGGTAACCCACAGCGGAAGGCATACGGCCAAGCAACGCAGAAACTTCAGTACCTGCCAATGTATAACGATAGATGTTGTCAACGAAGAACAAAATGTCGCGGCCTTCGTCACGGAATGCTTCCGCCATGGTCAAACCTGTTAACGCAACGCGCAAACGGTTACCGGGAGGCTCATTCATCTGACCAAACACCATCGCTACTTTATCGATAACGTTTGACTCTTTCATCTCATGGTAGAAGTCATTACCTTCACGAGTACGCTCACCAACACCAGCAAACACTGACAAACCAGAGTGTTGCTTAGCGATGTTGTTAATCAATTCCATCATGTTCACGGTCTTACCCACACCCGCGCCACCGAACAAGCCAACCTTACCACCCTTAGCAAATGGGCAAACGAGGTCAATAACCTTGATGCCGGTTTCTAGCAAGTCAACTGAAGGTGAAAGCTCATCAAACTTAGGAGCTGGTTGATGGATTGCGCGACGCTCTTCTGTAGCGATTGGGCCTGCATCATCAATCGGGCGACCCAATACGTCCATGATGCGGCCCAAAGTTGCTGGACCGACAGGAACAGAAATAGGCTGGCCGGTAGATTTCACTTCCATGCCGCGACGCAAACCATCGCTCGCGCCCATGGCAATCGCGCGAACTACGCCATCACCGATTTGTTGCTGAACTTCAAAGGTCAACCCTTTTTCAGCAAATGATTTTTCGCCGCTTTCAACTAATGTCAACGCATCATAAATGTTTGGCATTTTGTCGCGTGGGAACTGAATGTCCACCACTGGACCGATACA
>JACCDO010067505.1_pt1 | contig 10903 bp, 8 predicted proteins | sample 7446101 | NCBI WGS metagenome assembly JACCDO01 (sample SAMN15323440, study PRJNA562643) | freshwater metagenome | isolation source: river surface water | place: USA:Blue River Watershed | collected 2017-08-16
GTCAGCCAATGGCTAAAAAAGCACTTAGATGATGGACCATTGATTTGTGGATATAATTTTATCGCTTTTGACATGAAAATGATCAATGCAGAAAACAAAAGACATGGGCTAGATTGGGTCATTACTGAAGATCAAGTTTTGGATTTAATGGTATATGCCAAATGGTTTCACCCAGAAGTATCGAATAAGTTGAGTAATATGGCAGAAAGCTATGGGATTCACTTGCCCGAACATAAAGCACATAGTGCAGATGCAGATGCTCTTGCGACTGGGATGTTGGCCAGCGCGATGATGTATGCTGGTACAATCCCAAGAGATATGGATACTGCCATTGCAATGCAAAAAGAAATCTCAAAAATCATGGAAGAAGATCTAGTCACTTACGGTAAGAGATTATATATCGATCGGGCAGATCGAAATGTCATGAGGATTGCACAAGGGATTCATAGAGGTAAGAGTTTGAAAGAAATCGAAGAAGGATATGCCGATATCTTATTGAAAGAAGAGAATCCTTTAGAAGTGACTGAATATTCCAAAGAATTAATCCGATCTTTTTTCAAGAAACAAATCGCACTCTTTTGATTTTTATATGATTTTTCTTGAAAAAAGAGTTTGCTTTTTCTATTGAAACTACACACTTTTCAATAGGATAAAATATGCTTAAAAAACTCAATTTTGTATTGTTACTCGCATGTATCAGTTGCGCTGAAGATGGAAAAAATGGCATCAATGGTGCCAACGGGATCAATGGACAACCTTGTATTGCGATCAATAATGGTGATGGTTCTTATACCGTCAGTTGTCCTAACTCTGAACCAGTGATGATTAGAAATGGGATGGATGGCAAAGATGGTGCAAATGGTATGGATGGCACTGATGGCACTGATGGTATGGATGGCACTGATGGTATGGATGGTATGAATGGCATGAATGGCACTGATGGTAGGTCTTGTAGCGCCATGAAGAATATGGATGATAGTTATACCATCAGTTGTCCTAATTCTGAACCCGTGATCGTCAAAGATGGAAAAGATGGGGCTTCTTGTCAACTCAATGCTAATCAAGATGGTACCTATACCCTACAATGCCCCAATTCAGATCCTATTGTATTAAACCCTAATCAAACAACTGTATCTCAAGGTATTTGTGCCATGGATACACATAATGGCGTGATGTCTATTTCTTTGGAAGGTTCTTGTCAATCTTCTATGAATACTTGTGATGGTGTCTCTTTCACTGGGGATGCAAGTTGTGGTATGGATCAATTCTGTTGTATCAGCGCCCAACAAATCACCACTGTACAAGAACAAACACTGAGATCAAACGGGGATCTCTCTCCTTGTTCTCAAGCCAATGGTTTTTGTGTAGATACCAATGAAAACCCTTGTACAGCTGTGACAAATTATACTGTGCAAAGTGGCTTATGCCCTGGTCCAGCCAATATTCTCTGTTGTAAACCCAATTAATTAACTCAAGTAGGTATATGAAAAAATTTCTTGTTCTATCAGTTATTCTTGTTCGCTTATTGATTGCGATACCTATGGTGTATGCCAATATTCCCTCTGCTTATTTGGCATGTGAAGGCGCTGAATTAGGGGATCGTTGCTCAATGCCGGGACCACAATATGGTACTTGCACAAGGGATACTTTATGTACTGATCCTAGTGAAACAATGATCAATGAATGTATTCTTTGTGTAGATGATTGTTGGAATCTCGAAGAAGGCAAAGCATGTACAAGGCGTTTTACTGGGACTCCCGGGGTTTGTCAGTTACAAGATTTATGTACAGATAAAGTGGAAACTTCTTTTCAAGAATGCAATCGATGCGTAGATGCATCTCAAGACAATATGGATCTTTCATCTCAAGAAGAAAGTTGTGCACAATTTGATTTTCAATCTAGTATTTTAGTTTGCTTTATCTTAGGCTTGTTCATCAGAAAATTTTTGAGAAGGATCAAAATATGAGAAGTATATCAATGACATTGATCACACTACTCTTATCATCAAAGCTAGTATTTGCTTGTGGTGGTTTGTTTTGTAATAATGTTCAACCTGTCAATCAAGTCGCAGAGAGAATACTCTTTGCCCAAGATGGTAGTAGTAACCAATACCAAATGCATGTCCAAATTCAATATCAAGGACCACCCCAAGCGTTTAGTTGGATGTTACCAGTACCACCCGGAACTGAATTTTCACTTTCAAGTCCAGCCTTATTTACTACCATGGATGGTTTTTATACCCCAAGGTTTTTTTTGAATTATCTCCCTGTTGGTATTTGCCCAGATCCTGATTATGGCTACTATGAAGAGTATTATGCATCTGGTGAAACAGGAAATCAGCCAGAAGATACTAAAGAACCTGAAGCGCCTACTGTTCAGGTACTCTCCAGAGAGAATATCGGTCCTTATGAAAAAGTATCTCTCAAAGCAACTGTGGTTGCTGATTTAATCGATTGGTTAAGAGAGAATAACTATCAAGTACCAGATCGTTCCGAAGAAGTGTTATCGCCTTATATTGGGGATTATGAGTTTATTGCGATCAAATTATTAGAAGGAAAAGTGGCTGGGGATATTCGTCCGATTGTATTGAGTTTTAATGCACCATCTCCATCTATTCCCTTAAAGCCCACAGCAGTGGCAGCTCAAGCTGATATGGGTGTGATTGTGCATATTCTTGGGAATCAAAGGGCAATTCCGATCAATTATTCACTTGTGGAAATCAATGAAGCGACCATTGACTGGTTAGGTAGAGGTACAAATTACCCAGATGTTGTGAGTCAAGCGATTGATGAAAGTCCAAATCATCAAGGTTTTACCACTGATTATGCTGGTGCTCATAATTTGAATGATGCATTTTTGACGCTTGCCATAGAAAAACTCAATGGTTTAGAAGAAATGAGAACCATTGATGATTTGGTAGAGAATTTTATGCGTGAAGATCTCATATATTCTGAGACTTTATTATATATTTGGATGAGTTATGACCCAGAATTAGGACAGATTTTCGATAGTGAGTATCAAAAACTCAATCCTATGAGTTTTTTTACAGATATCTATTATCAATGTGTGATTTATCAAAATGATGTAAATCGTTTTATCTTCCAAGATAATATGTTTTGTAATGAAGCAAGAATGCATGAGATCGATGGTGCAGCACTCAAAGAGAGAATTATCACAGAGTATATCGAAGTGCGAAATAATATCATTAGATTATTTGATATCAATAATTATATGACCAGATTATACACCACATTAAGCCCAGATGAAATGACTTTGGATCCTGTTTTTTCTTTTAATGTAGATGTACAATCTCAAGTACCAGTGACCAGACAAGCGACAATGTACTATGATTGTCAAACAGGTGAAAATTTATATATACAACTCTCTAATGGATTAGAAATCGATATTGTTGAAGGCAATAACCCAGCGATCATTGCGAGACAAAACGGTGAAACAGTCAGAGGACAAGATCAAATTGGGGCAAGTATGATCAGTAGACCTTTGGAAAGCGGACAACCTGAAATTATTCAAGATAATCAAAGTGCTATTCGTAATCAATTCACTCTTCATGATAGCAATGGTTGCCAAAATACAAGCTCAGGTCAAATCATGATTTTATTTGTATTATTATCGTTACTGATGGGATTTTTTGGGAGATTGCTTAGAAATACAAAGCCATCATAATCATCATAGAATGAATATTTTTTTGTTCTGTTTGGGTCATATACATATTTGCCATATATCTTGTGCTTACCCCAAGGAATGGGAAAAAGAAATATTCAAGCATAATCCCTGCATCCCAAGTTTGCTTCCCCATAATATCAAATACATTCTTCCCTACAAAGGATGCACCACCAAAGGGTGAGAGCGTAAAGCAATCAAACAAAGGAATATTAAAACTCCCATGTGCTCTCAGCGCTTCTATGGCATCCATACTTAAGCCACCAATTTGTGCTTCAAGATCTAAACTCATATACTTAAATCGATAACCCAAACCAAAGCTAAAACCTTCAATGGGAATTTCTGGGTCATCTTTGATATTAATTGTCTTGCCAAGGAATAGGAATTTTGCCCAATCGGCTCGACATTTTGTAGCCATATCTCTGGCTGTTTTTTTTACTTGCCCTCGACTCATACCACTACCGCCACCGCCACCACCTCTATTCTTTTGAGATTGATTACTGGGTCTATACTGGGGCGCTCTGTTATTATTATTTTGAGGTGTGTATTGGGGTCTAGGTGTGTATTGAGGTGTGGTATTTACCCTATGGTTTGGTTGTGGTCTAAAATCGGGTTTATGTTCTTTGGGCTTGGGTTCTGGTTTATATTGGGGTTGCTCTACAATACGATTTTTTGGTCGATTTTCCCTAGGTTGTTTTGCTTGTTTTCTGGGTTTTGATTGGGGTTGTTCACTCAATCGATGTGTTTGTTTTTTCTCTTTTTTGACTTGCTTTTGGGGTTTGATCTTAGGTTTACTGGAAGGTTTAGTAGAAATCTTAGGGGTTTTATTAAGAGGACTGATAAAATGTGATTTCTCTTTTTTTGGTTTAGGACTGATGGTGCTAGGATTGGGTTTTAATCTTGGGACTTGAGCAAATGCTAAAGATGGCATTAAAAAAATCAATAAAAGGAGTATTCTGAGATACATCATGTTTCCTTATGTAAAAGATTTGTTCAATTTGTGAGATTTTTAGTATTTAGTCAAAGCATTTTTATTCATTTTCAGCTTATTTTTTTGTATACAAAACCTTATAGATACGATGAATCGCTTCAAATAATACAAAAGGTTTAGCAATAAAATCATCAGCGCCCAAATCAAAGCTTTCTTTCATATACTTCTGTATTTGATTTTGCGCTGTCATCATGACTTTGATCATGGGGTAATGGGTCTTGATCAAAGTCAATAATTCAAATGCTTTTTGATCTTCACAATCGATCAAAAATACTTGAGGGATATAGGTCAGTTGAGGCAAGAGCGCAATTAGATCAGATGCAAATTCACCAACACTGACAATAAACCCTTCGGATTCACAGGCTTGTTTTAAGGCATAAAAAGAACTTTGTTGTTGATCCACGATATAGATTTGAGTGGCAAATGTATCCACGAGATCTAAGGTGTTCTCTCTAGGGCTGATTAAACCATTGAAATGTGCTAATCCATAAACACAATAATGTTTTTTCTGCTGATTTTGCTTTAATAATTCAAGCCTTAAAAACGCATCTGAAATCAAAAATGCTGATTGTCGGCTTTCATGCGAGAGTATCGCTACTACTGTGGGTTCAGGTTTAAAATATTGTCCCAAAGCTTGAAAAAAGAGATCAAAACTCTCCTCAGAAAGCTCTGTGCAAATCAATGAGAGATGTAGTTCATCAAGTTTTATGGCAGAGAGAGATTTGGGGATATATTGTTGTTTTAAACGATCGATAATCTCCAAAATTACAGCTGTGATTGGTTGAGAAAAAGAAAGAATGACCAATGCATATTCTATTTTTTGTTGATGCTGTCTCTGTGCGATTTGTACCATATCTATGTATTTTCCAAGAATGGTAAATGGCGTATTTTCTTTATTTTTGAGCACAGCTTTAGCAAATTGAAAAGCAAATTGTTCCCTTGGTAATTGTATATCCAAGAAGTGATGGGCTGTTAAAGCAAAACTATGATAATTCAATAATGGTGTGGCGATGATGATTTTGAGGTTGGGATATTTTTTTTGAATTTCTTTAATTAATTCTAGATGTAATTGATTTTCTTTTTTCTCCAAGAATAATAAGATATCAAATGATTCCAATAATAACCCTTGTAATAGATTTTTTGGCTGGGTATATTTCTTAATTTCAATGACACAAGCATCTAATAATCTAGTAAGATCCATAGAGATCGCTTGAGATGAGAAAATCGCTGTTTTCTGTGGATTTTGCAAGGATTGCGCTTGTTTCTTGATTCGATTTAATGCTTCAATATATTTAATTTCATCGATTTTTTCATAGATATCATCAAAATTAATTTGATCATTCTCAAATAATTTTGCCAATAAAGAAAATTTTGCACAAAGTTCAAACCATGATTTATGGGATTGGGTTTTGCTAATTCTCTCAATCATTGTCATGCTTTGATTGAGATATTTTTGTTCAAAATGGACTTGATTTAATTGGGAAATAAAATAATTAAGATGATTGATTTTTGTAAAATAATCTAATTCATCACACCATTTGATTTCAAACCCAGATTTAGATAGATTTTGAATATCCAATAATTCAATAAAATGAATTAATTTAAAGATTTCTAATAACCCATATTCCCCAAAGAATATATGTAGATCATCGCGTTGTTGTTGCGCTTGAGGGGCATTGATATCTGTATACCAAATCAAGAGATGATCAATGCTCTTTTTATACTCTGCCAAAGCATCAATCCAAGATTGAGATGGCGTTTCAAAAGAGATAAAAAGATCCGCTTCTTCCATATTTAAACTTAGTAGTTCTCGCTCTTCTAAGAGTTTGATCAACTTTCTGGCGAGTTCTAATAAGGGTTGCTCATGATGGGAACGATGTTGTATATGTTGAAAGGAGAAGAGGAATATTTTGAGATTGACTTCTTTTTGAAATAATTTCACATAGATGGGATCAATAGGAGAAACAATATTCTTGTCTTTAACTTGTATTTTGCGCTGTTGAAATAACAGAGATTGATCTTGGGCGTCTGTGATTCTTTCAATAGGCACTTCATCTGAATGGGCAGAACCCACAAGAATAAAACCTTCTTGATCCATATTTAAAGGTTTGGGCTTTTTGCTATTCTTGGTCGGGATATAAGGGGCTTGTTGTACTCTGGGTTCCTTGATGATTCTTGAGTGCTGTTGTCTAGGTCTCTCTGGTTGATGTTCAAATTCTGTTTGTTCTTGAGAATGAGTTGTGGGTTGATTGATGGGTTGAGTGATGGGTTGATTGTTGCGTAGATTCGATGTGATTTCTTGCGTTTTTTGTGCTTGAACAAATGTGGTATAGGGTTGTTGAGTGAGTTGTATGGTTTGATTGAGTTGTTCTTGGATTTTTGGCGTTGTAATGGGGGCTTTATTGAATAGTGGTTGATTGGGGAAATTCGCTTGGCTTTCAAATTTTGATTGATTTGGGAAAACAGTTGAGTTTGGAAGATTTGGTGGGGTAGTTGCTTGTGCAGAGAATAGATTAGGGAATGGAGGGAATGATTGTTGTTGAGATGATTGTTGTTGAGATGATTGTTGTTGAGATGATTGTTGTTGAGATGATTGTTGTTGAGATTGAGGTGATCTGATGATCTCTTGTGCTGGAATCGCAGTAACTACCCTAGGTCCTTGATGATTTTGTTGAGGGTTTAGGAATTCTTGATTTGCGCTCTTGGCAGCTTCTAGAATCTCTGCTCTTTTCTTCACTGGATCTGGCAAAGTTGTAAAAGAAAATTGTTGATTCACTGGGGTTAAACAAACCGCACAATATTTTGCATTCTTACCTAAACTTGCACCACATTGACTGCAATTTTGCATATCTCAAATATCCTTAACGATGCTGTTGAAGTATGCCTTGAATGGTTTGCCCCCAAGTTGTGGGAATTAAAGGCATATTTAAACCACAACCCCCTTCTGTTTGATCCACAAGCAAGGTCAAAGACCTACATCTCATGTGAAAAGACCAAGCTGTCCAAGGGATTTGATTTTGTTCGAGTAATTGAATCAATGCTTGGGCATCTTCAATTGTCATTAAATCATTAGGATTACTATTAGGACCAAATGAGCCTACCATCACAGGTAATTGCATACTAGGTTCAGTCAATAATCGATTAAAATCCACTGCAGAATTATAGATATGAGATTCATAAATCACATTTTCACCATTTGCCGCAGTAATCGGATGATTGATATAATAACTCAAATCCCTTGCTTGAGATCTACATCCTTGAACAGCGATCAAATGTCGATAAGGACCGAGTTGTCTTTCTTGATCTCTAATGCTGGTGACTGCTTGGTTCATCGCATTCCAACATTGCGCATCTAAACTCCCATCAACATTCTGTTTGGGTTCATGTGAAACAGCAAAAATCACTTGAGGCGCATCATAAAAAGAATCAACCAATTTGATCAACATCCGACGTGTTTCATCGCTAGGCCAGCCATTTTCTGTCATACTGGGTTCTTCCCAAGGGACAAGCATGATATAAACACCCGTATATTGAGAGCCTACATAATGCACAATTCTCTCGATATCAGCCAAATAATTACTGTCATTTAAAATCCCTTGCCATTGCATTCTGCCGTTCCCAGCGATATAGCTTTCAAGATTGAGTCTAAGTAGTTTAGCGCCCCAAATATTGACTGCTTCATCGATTCTTCTCAACACTTCATTGACATTAGGTGGGGTCCAAGAACAAGCATTACAAGATCTGGTATCATGGATATTGACACCTCTTGCCATCCATGGTGATCTACCGGGTTTATAGATTTTATTGCCTTCGGTATATAACCATTCTGTATTCGATCTGGGTCTCACCATGGCATCCATAGGATTTTGATCCATGATATTTTGATCACTTATACTCATTTCCATGGTTGTATTGATCATCATATCGCTGAGTTTCTGATCTTCAATCCCATCATCTGTGGTTTGTTGATCTAGAGTCATATCGCTGGTTTGTGCATCCATCAGAGAATCACTTGGGTTTTGATCTTGTAATTCTGCATCACCCATATCTGGGATGATTTTCATATCTTTGAGATCCGCATCACTCAGATCCGCATCTTTGACACTACGATCTTCTTTGATCATGGCATCTTTGGGTTCACAAGCAAGTAAGGCAGAATCAGAAGGTCTAGATCTTTGATCTTCGCAATAGCCTTCGGATGCTTTTTGGCAAGCGCCATCTACACAAGCTTCGCCTTCTGCACAAGATTTATAAGATAAACAAGTTTTTAAACATGAGCCTTCTCGACAAAGCTCATCATTGGCACATTGACTATTATATACACAGCGTTCAGTACAAGCACTGAATATCAAAAGAGAAATGAACACAAAATAAAGCTTTATCATATACTATTCTATTTTATTCTTATGGTTTTTGATCGACATCTTAAGCTTTTTAGCATAGCTTTAGTTCATTCTCAATCATTTATATCAATGATCTAGGAATAATAAATTTAACCTCTTACTTCAAGGTTGACTGTTTTATGACTCAAGCAAATGAGATTCAAAAGGATTTAAGTGTTCAACTGCCAAGTAACGCTAATATGAAGGATTATCAGCGTTATATCGATCAATTAGAACATCTACATGGGTGGGAGAAAGTAGATCTTGTGCATAATTGTTTTTTAATGGGCGAAGAGGTCGGGGAATTGTTCAAAGGGGTTAGAAAATATCTCAAATATGCCCAAGAAGAATCTACCACAGATCAGCAACAAAGCAATATGGCACAAAACAAAGAGAATATCGCTGAAGAGATTGTAGATGTATTCAATTATCTATTGGCGATTGCAAACAGATTAGAGATCGATGTGGAACAAGCTTTTATTGATAAGAATACTAAGAATCAAAAGCGAACTTGGAAATAAGAATTAGCGTACAGCTCTTGCTCTTTGTTGATGTGCAATTTTCTTCAAAGAAGGCATCAATCCCACACGAGCCAAAATCATTTCTACCTTCTCTAAAGGTAAGACAAATAAAGAAGTGGTTCCTTTGGCAGTGCCTGTTAATTCAGTGATACCATCACCAATCACGATTTCAATATTGGCGATTTCACCCACAGTCAGCGTATGAATATTTTTTTGATTCTTGGTCAAAACCACTTCACCTCTACTGATCATAAATAATGCAGCAATACTTGTGTTTTGATCGAATAATTTCGCTTGGTTTGCCACTGTTCGGAGATATGAATCTTCGATCAGTTCTAAAAGCATTTGATCTTCAAGTTGTTGAAAGATCTCATGTGCGCCCAGAAGGGTTAAGAGCAGATGTCTTTCTGTGTGTCTTTCAAGTGATCTTTGCAGTTCTGGGAATTTGGTGATCAATGCTTTGAGTTTTTCTGAGGGCAGTAAGAGGATTTCAGTGCGTTCTACAGCTACAATTCTCTCTTCCCATTCCTTAGAATCTATCCATTCCATCGCTCCAATTAAATCACCTGCTTTTAATCGAGCAATACTATCCCAACCCAATGCATCCATTCGATCAACCCTGACTTCTCCTTCAATGATCATCCCTAAACCCATACATTGATCCCCAACATCATTGATATTTTCATGGGCATCAAATCTCAGTCTTTTCCCAATAGGCAAAATCTCATCTAAGATATACCCTGGTAAATCATCAAAAATCCCAATCGCTGGTAGTGCTGGTGCTTGAGGCACAAAGCTTACCTTCTCAACAGCTGTCTCTTGGGCTTCAATCAAACCGATCTTAGGTGCATTTTGGGGGATGTGCGTGATGACTTTGGGCAAAAATGGGGGAGGAGAAAGATTCTTAGACATTTTCAGCTCTTAATTTGCAGGTTGAATAGAGATGACAAATGGTAGATAACCGAAGTCATTACCAAATATTCTAGATAACTCAGAGATATCAAGGGTGGTATCAAGGGTGATATAATAGGTTTGATTGGCAAGCACATCTAAAGTCACTGTGGCAGCAGAAAGACTAAGAGGTTCTGCTTCATCACAAGCAAGACTGCTCATCTCTGTAATGCCCAAGAAGTTATCTGAACATGAACCTACGCTTAATACATTATAAAATGGGGTCCAAGAAGAAGAAACAGTGATTCTTTGATTTTGAGGGAATCTCACAGAGAAGATCATTTCGCTCCCAAGTAGCGTTTGAAGTGTAATCAAACCATCACTATCGGAATTGCCAGTGCAATCATTGATGGACGCTTTCTTTTGAGCCATATCAC
>JACCDO010055789.1_pt1 | contig 10900 bp, 6 predicted proteins | sample 7446101 | NCBI WGS metagenome assembly JACCDO01 (sample SAMN15323440, study PRJNA562643) | freshwater metagenome | isolation source: river surface water | place: USA:Blue River Watershed | collected 2017-08-16
AAAAAGTGGAAAAAAATCACAAAAAAAATACCTCCCAGGTAGGTAATGAAATAGTGTATGTTTTGTTGATTGAATAGTACGCATTTATGTCTCAATCGGCGCATTCAAATACGCCTATGCGGGCGCAAGAGAATAGTGCAATACAGTTGCAGGAAGATAATTCACCACAAATTTCACCAGATATAACAATATTTTTATTAGCGGGACCCGTATTATGTGGAAAATCTACGTTTTTAAAAGAATTATCACCCAATATATTGGATATAACTGACTTAATTACGCGTCGGCTTGGTTATCGTCATGCCGTTGACATTTCGTTGGTATTGAGGTTGCTAGGGTACAATGTACTTGAACAGGTACATTTTTTCTTTAACTCCATTGATTTCTCACTCATTTGTTTCCTTTCACTCATAGCGATCACATACAAATAGTAGTAGTAAACGAAGTTTGGAAGATATCACGATTAATGGGAAAACAATGACCCAACGAATATGCATGAGAGATGGTATTAGTGACGAAGAAATACTTCTATTATTGCTATTTTCACCATTGCTAAAGTCATCAGCAATAGATTCTTTGGCAGTCTCAGAGCGAACAAATAAAATAACCAAGTATTTGAAGACTATGTGGAGTAATAATGCCTCGAATAATTACAAGAATATGTTTTTTGAGGTCATTCGTGAACTACAACAAGAGAAAATAGTAATGAGTATAACCGATACCATGTATATAACAATAAGGGATGATATGATGCAACAAGAGATACAAGAGCAATCGCTGAAGGTATTTATCCTTCATTCGCTTCCTTCCATTGAATTACCTCCTCACTTCAAATTTATTTATTTGTAGGAATTGAAATATATAATTCGCGAAGACCAAGGAAAATATGATGCATTTGCTTGGGAATCATTAAATTTATCTGATTCTGCATACTCCAAAGCGTTGCAAATAATATTCTCGGTTAGCGCGTTAGACGAGGATGTTTATGACGGTAAAAACAAGAAATATCTGGCTAGATTTGTTAGATTTGGACATGAGATACCGTCTGTTCCATTGAAAACTCTTATTAAAAGAAATATTCTTAGATTTTTAACGGAAGGAATTTATATTCCAATGGAATACTTATTAAAATCAATGAATAATTCCTCCTCATTATTATCCAGTATCAAGACTCCTGTTATTGATAGTTCTCATAATTTCAATGATTCTTGTTACAAAGAAACGTATGAACTACAAGTGAAACAGGACTCTTTACCAAGTAAAGATGTGTTCACGATCACGTCGAGTACTATCTGCTCTAATATAAATAATAATTTATATAACGACAGTTATAATAGCAAGTTTAATTTCAATAGTAAATTATGCCGAAAGCAATTTCAACGGTCATATTATCAATGTTTACGTCTTGGTAGTAACGATCACCTTATATCCTTCTTCGGTGACTGCGTAGTGTCTAACTACTCGAACCACACCCTACTACCCATGCTTCGTCGAATAAGGAAAGCTATTGCACCTCATACTGTTGATATTCGCATGAGTGAATGGGAGCATTCCTTCGTATACATTCTTCGTAATTATATATTTCGGGCGTATCCCAAACCCTGCTGGAATCGGTTAATGAAGCTAATATTAATCAGGGATTTGAATGAAAGCAGTCCGTACGATGGTAGTACTGGCTACACAACGGATACATTCCGTCAGATGAGCTTATTACTTGATTATCTTGTTGATAACGATGTGGTTAATGTATTTGGCATATTAGACGCCAAAAATAAATCAGGGATTACTGACAACTCGTCGCTCATACACATGGTGACTGAAATACCTTTACAATGGACTTTGATACACCACGCGGCAGCCATGAATAACTTCCATTCTATGAACTTTGAGAAATTATTAATTGGATTAATACAAAGAGGAATGAGTATTAACACTGTTGATAATGATGGATGTACCGCATTACATGTGGCATGTGCGGCCATCAATATTGAGACGTGTCTGGTGCTAGTGCAGCATGGTGCTAGCATTACTGTCACTAACAAGTCAAATAAACTACCAATATTGCTATTAATGGAGTCTATCGCTCGATCACACTATTCCTGGAATGCGCGCACGTCATCCAATCGTATTATTAAAGCCCTTGAAGTGTTAATCCCTGATAACACTTTCCTCTGGACCATTTCTAACTCACTTTTATCATATTGTATACTGTATACTGACGAGGTGATTGCCAGGGAAATGATAAGTCGCTGCTATGGTTGCAGCAGCAGGTATTGGCGACATGATCTGATCAAAAGCATCACCATCAAAAGCATTATACATCAACGATTTAGTATATCTGAATACTTAATGGAAGCGTTTCATGATATTTTGTTACGACCCAGTGACAATGAGTTGTTTTGGGATCGGTTAACGGATTACGTTGATAAAAATATTGTGAATATCATTGATAACTCAGGTGTTGGGAAGGATTTTGGTTTGTTGTTACTATACTTGGCAGTACGAGGCGGTAATGTCGGTTGCGTGCAGTACCTATTGATGAAGGGGATCTCTGTAACCAATCAATGTGCGTATCCATCACAATTGCTTAGTGTTACCTCCAGTAACAGCAATGAAATGATTGAAAAGAATACAAATTTATCAGCGTATTCATCACTTTTGCATGTTGGAGTCGTACGCGCTAGAGTGACGTTGCTGCAGCTATTGCTCAAAGACAACTTGAATGCCTATGTCACTTGCACAGTAGCTAACACCATTAGAAATGATAATTATTATTCTATATTTTCTCCATTATGTTTGGCTTGTATCTGCAATACCAATGATGTGTTGCAGCAGCTATTGCGGTCATTACCCAAGAGACTAACTGCACAAGAATGCATAAATAGCAGTGCATTGAGTCCCCTTGTAGCATGTGTTATAGGGTGCAATAGTGATGGTTTGGTTCTTTTGCAGCAACACATGGGTATTGAGCAGTTCGTAGTGGCTGCATATGCAAGGGATCGAAGCGGGTTTACCATGCTTGATATGCTTATCTTCCTCGTTAAATATAAATCTTTTCATATCGATAAACACCTGGTGATACAACCAAATAATCTTTTAAAAATGATACAATTTGTATTGAAATGTGGTAGCAATTTCAAACAATCTATTGAGATTTTGTCGATGAATAGTAGCAATAGTAACACCGGCATCTTGTCGCTGAAAGATCGCAGTGGGCGTATTGATGTATGGAATGGCAGGCTTAGTAATTTGAAAGCCATGGTGGTTGCTATCAATGATAGTTTAAATACGATATTATCACGACTAACACTGGTACCTTTTTCACTCACCTACTCACTCACTCACTCACTCACCTACTCACTCACTCACCTACTCACTCACTCACCCACTCGCTCATCTATTAACGCACATATGTTTACTGACTCATTCCCGCAGGCGCCTAGTCACCACGACTCTATATCCCATGCACCAAATTTAAATAAAGCAAATAAAAGGAGTTCCAACGATGAACATCACTCCGTGGTTGCATTATCTGCAGCCAAAACCATGCTTGAAACAAGTTGTAACCGTTGGAAAACCCTCGATGAAGAGCTAAGTGACAATAAATTCATTATTGGAATTCGTATCTTGACTCGTTTAAAGAAGCCAAATCGTCAGTGGTACAGGCTAGCGCAGTGCATTCATGTGATATTAAACAGAAATCATGATATTTTGCCAGAGAAAGAAGCGTGGAAGAAGCTGGTGCGGTTACTACACGGTGCTCAAGGACAGTCTACACTGGCATCCAAAGTTGTATTTGATCATATTCGTGCATTTTGTGACTCATTAAAAACATTTTCCAATCCATTTATTGTGAACCCTAAGAGTGTGGAAGAAAATGATACTTTTTTCCCAAATATTCATACGTTTCCATTGATATTATCGCGGGAATCGTTGGATGCAATACTAAAAATCTATGAGGTTCAGATAGACAAAGCAATCCCTTACTATGGCAGTAGTCCTGACGACCAAACATACTATTCCGCACTCCGTCGGTCATCGGAAAGAGAAGGAGGTCATTTAAGTGAGCATGTTATTGATGCATTAAAAGTATTATTTCGTTGGGTTGATACCATCGTGGCAGATGCGCGGGTGGTGCATACATCTCCTAATAAATCGTCATTGTACGATTCATTTTTTGCTGTGAACTTGCTACATCATAGAGGTCAGATGGAAGGAATTATTTCTAATTTGGTGCAAATGATTTCAACGGTTAGTAATATGGACAAGGTTCCTGTGATGCCATACATGTCAATACTACGCATGACAGAGCTGTTGGTAGCACCAGAGTGCGTGGATACACTCACGATATACATCGATCGGTTACGAAATTACATTAAAATGAATAATTTTGATGGAGTTATTGATGGCGAACATCCATTATGTCACTTAGTAGGTGTGGGCGACACGTTAGCTCTTATTGGCGGCATGAATAGGTTGCATTTGTACGATTACAATCAAGTTTTGGAAGACATTTTGTGCCTTTTCATTGAGCATCGAAGTGATATCTTAGCTCACAATCAGACCGTTTCATGCAGTGATGTGTGCCCTTTATTGTCGTTATGTGCAAAAGGTATGTGGAAAGCAGCAATGTTGTTACTACAATGTTGGATTGATGACGGTATTGAGATAGCAACATCGCTCTATCCCGTTCACCATCCAAATGGTAATCAAAGCAAGTTACTAGACTCATGTCGCACTGAAATGGTGAACAATATTGATGAAATGGGTGATTTATGGCGGGATATAAACATCAGTCATGTGCATATTGTGACTCCATTACACTTTGCTATCGCTGCAGATCAAATGTCATTTGTACAATTATTAATTCATAATTATCCAAATTATAAAATCAGTACCGATATACTGACGTATGCAGTTGATATTGGTAAGGCGGATATCGCGTTTTATATCGCTGCGAATGCGGGTGTACTGTACGCGCCAGCGATAGCCTTGGCGGCATCCGTGGAGCAGGCTGGATCCAATGACTTGTCTATATACAAGAGAAAAAATATGACTTTACATACTAAAAAATTAATTCTTGGACGTAATTTTACACGTTTTATGGGGAAAATACTTCGTTCAGACAGTCATTTATCTGTTTTTGTGAAGAATAAAAGCTTTGTAGTATCCAGGTACGTCACTCTCTATGGGTGTTGATCTGCTTCCTTCTTATTTATTACATCCCCTCTCTTAGTGTATCCAATAAAAGCTCCATTTCGCTATTCGAAGCGTCTCGTGAATATGGTATTCAGCCCCAATTTGAGGGGCTATATCGTGGATTATTTCTGAATTCCAAGGGTCATATAGTACTCATGAATGGTAATAGTATTCCCGTTGAAGAATTCTGTGCTGACGTCAGATATCTATCCCTAGCATTACCCATGCCACTATGTGCATGTGGTTTAAATAATAGTGGGACCACCATCTTGAGTAAATCGACTGGTCTGCCCAATGCCGACAGTGACGATCATTATACTGTTGATATCAATGCGCAGTTAATATCCGCAGGTGCATGGCGTCCATTCGCTTTGGATACCAATGGATCATATCCCGTGTACAATGCGATTACCCATGGTAAATTAGACCTTGCACTACACATGATACGAGAATGCACTGTGCATACAATCCCTCATATCAACGACCTTCATTGCCAGCATACCGCGATGTCATCCACACTGAAAATGGATCATTTATATAACCGACCGGCGTTAAAAGCCATAAAACAAGTTGAAAGTGAATATTTTACTATTATTGAAGACATGAATAGCACCAGTAACTTCTCCGCGTCACTGGGACTACTAACCTTTGCATTTTCACGGTTAGAAGCCTTACGAAAAGAATTAGTACAAAAGGATTTCTTGAAATATCTTCAAGTATCACATAGTAGTGACGGTGCCATCCTGGATACCATCGTGAAAGCGAAGCAAATCTTGTCTATTATAGGCATTACCTCGTCGTCATTAATTCCTGGCAATAGCGAGAATAGCCCTGAGCTAGCAAATCAGGCCAGTGCCAAAGGGGTCAATAGCCACGTCAATTTATTCCAAGCATTGGAGTCTGTGGGACCTGACTCGATTGTAGAATTAATGCCGTTCGATACCTCCGCGCATCTCAGCAGTATCATTACTAGCTGGTTTTATAACCGAAGTAAGTTACACTCCAAGCAATATCATCAAACCGTTTTGCTAGGGAACACATTAGGGCTGTATCATCGCTGGGATCTCTCTTGTATTGATATTGGTTTGTATGGTTACGATGCGGCATGCCAACAGAGTAAGCTTAAGAGTCAATATAATGCGAATACAGATAAGAAGAAAAGGAGCGTTAAGATCCATGTCGACACTCCTGATGGCTTCAAGCTACTATCGCGTCAATTGTCATTAGAAACATCGTTATTGCACAAGACGGTTGAAAGCAATTTTCATAGTATGGAAATGTTCTTGCAGTCATTAAAATATGACTTGCAAGCGGTGCAGGATGCATTGCTATCCTCATACACGATCATTGAGTTTGGTCGCTGGCTTCTCTTAGCTCGCGTGTTAACTACATTGACATCCCCAACCACCTCGATTCCTACTGCACCATCGTATGGCAATCGAATCATTCCACATCCACTTGCTCGAATTCATCGTAAATTAGTATTTACAAAACAAAATCAATCTAAAATAGACAAATATATGTCCACGATGCACACGAACAAGCAGCATTCGCTGGTGGTCGATGGGTTGAATAGCCGGCTGCGTATTGTGGACAATATTGATGTATTAGGGCTTCGTACCTTTTTGTTTTTTAAACAATCTATGAGCTCCCGCTTTACGTCACTGCGAGGATTGACGTTGCGCGGGTTGCAATTAGTATTGGAATTAACAAATGATACTACTCATAGTGACTTGCTAAGCTCCTTGATCACTGGTGCGGGTATATCGTATAAAAGTATTCCTGATTCAGCAATTACCATTGATCAATTATTGAATAGTATTAAAAATGTATACGTTTATCACGCAGTGAACATTGATACGAGTACGTTCGAAGAAAGCAAAGAGAAAGAGAAATATTTCATGGAATTAGAGGCGTTATTAATCAAGATTAATGAGATATTACTGCGGGTTGAAGACACCAAGACCGACATTACCAAGGCTGTCCCGATACCTGTTGGAATTCGATCTAATAAAGCTAATACACCCATAGGCACTAGTCTAGCACAGAATTATTTTGATATCACCATACAAAAGGCTGAGCTAGACGCGGTGGATAATATATTCCATTCCACGAGTCCTGATTTATCTGCACCAACCGTGAATACCGATATTATTGTCAGTTACTTCGCGGATACACGAGGACGTGATTCAAACCATATTAATTCCTATTTACGAGATAAATTCACTGGGCAATACGGTATGAGGCAAGTGAAAGACATAGTGAAAGGCGACTTGACCGTGTGCTATGAGACACTTACTCTGTTATTGAATTTATTACAGTCGGTTGTGGGGCTCTATCATCGCAGGGCTTTGTATCATCTGGATGTATCGTACCGAGTGGGACGCCACAAGTCAGATGGCAAAGTATTCCTTGCACTATGTACTCCCCAATTATTCTTGAATGAAAAAATTGATAACCGTCGGGATACGAACGCAGATATTGATATGTTATGGCTCAAGAGCGACTCATACGCCTACCAACAGCGATTACAGCTGAGTCGATTACTCCTTCAACTACAACTATCGCCCTATCCCGCAGGTACTGGGGGGGTTGATTTGGTACAAAGTCCAATCGTACTAGCTGCTATCTTTGGTGCCGATGAGTTACTAGCAGATATTTTAAATTATTGTGATGAAAATCAACATCAAGTTGGCGATTACAAGCAAGTTACGTACCACAAGTCACTACTGTGGCACGTGCTCATGGCGTACCCATCAAAGAAAGCAATGTGTTCGTTATACGAACGATATTTATATCACGATTACACTCTTGGTGGTGACAATGTCAACAGCAACAAGATATTGGGGTATGAACGATGCATTCGACTGTTATTAGATCGTGATTTTGCTGTGTACAAACCGGATGGTGCGTACTACTCCTGTGCCGATTTGGCTGCATTAAAACAACTCCCACCAGCTTTAATATTACAATTATTTCATCAAGAAAAATCAAATCCCGTGTCGTTGCCTACCAGTAACAATTCCCAATTTAATATTTTACATTTTTGCATTTTAATGGAACAAAATGACATTAATAATAACTTATTGATTGAATTGCTGCAGCAGGATACGGTCGCGAATCCGAGTGCGACGCTTGATATGAATAATATATTCCCACCGGCGGTGCATGAAGACATCGAGATGCATGCGTACTTTGTATCATTACATCTTCCTCCTGTTTCAACGGATAGTAAAATGACTGTGGAAACTAGAAATGAGATGATTCACAATCGAACAAAAGCGTCATTTATTGCGTCATTATTAGCATTTATCGCCAATCGGAAGCATAAAGATTTACTAAATGAAATTGATAAAAATTCTATCATGCGACGACGACACATAGATCCGTTGTGGGTTGCCCTGGCCAAAGCTTGTTCTAATCTATGGTCACCCTCCTTACAAGCAATGGTTACCACGACCTCCACCCTTCCTCCGTGGATGAGTTTAGTTAATAAATCACAAAATACTTCAATTGTAACGGATAATTTATGGAGTTATTTGCATCTAGCCGTTGCAGCAAATAATTTGCATGGATTAGAGATGTTGCTCGATCTAATGGGGCACCTGGGTCAAGCAATGAGTGGGCCTACCGCAACCTCCTTGATCCAATATTCATGCTTTTATAACAATATCACCATGTTACAATTACTATGTGATTTTGGAGCGATGCATTGCACCGTCTCATCGTGTCTCTTCCATCCACTACAGCGTAGTGTTACCCCCTTAGAATTAGCACTGCAATATAGTGTGAAATGTATGACGTACTTACTAGCCAATGGTGCAAGTATAACGCATCAACAAGTATTAGATAGCTTAATGAAAGGGTATTTGAATGAAGAATGTACTATTGTACTCATCAATCACCTGCATTCTATTGCACCAAGTGAAATCGGACTCCTGATAAACACCTCAATCCGTCATAAAAATGATAAATTAATACATATTTTATGTCGAAGAGGATATCATCAAGTCATCCAACGGTTACTTTTATTAAATTATTCTATTAATTTAGATGAAATGGATAGTAATGGCTACTCACCCATGCATATTGCCATATTACTCGGTCAAAGAAACGTATCGCGACTCCTTTCTATGAGTATCATAGATCCGTTATATCACACGAAAGGGAATAAATATATGTATTACGTAGCGATTATCAAACGCCGAGTGAGGAAGTACTTGCAACGCAGAGCACCACGTTAGTAAGTGAGTAAACAAGTAAGTTTTATATTGTATATAATTGAATTATATTACAATCCGGATGGATTCAGTTGGTAACGGATATATTCCTTCTTGTTGGCCGCGTATTTCTTGATTGCTTCCACCTAGTCAATAGAAAGGAAATGAATAAAAAGGCAAAATGAATCAATAACTAGGTGAGTGAGTACCAGTATGTCCTTGGATGTCACAGTATTCCATTCATTCTCGTACCAAATCTTGATAATGTTGTTGGATTTTACATCCACTATAAGCAATGCATGAACTAATCGTTGACTCCCTTTAAAACATAATAATAAGTGCGATTGTGAATGGAATGAGTGAGTGAGTGAGTGACGTACCTCGACATTTCAAAAGATCCATGAATTTCTTGGTTGGATCAGATAGTAATGGAAACTTAATATTATTATTATTCTTTTTAATAAATTTACGATGATCATTACTATCATCACAGTTGACAGCACAGACGCATGTGGATAAAGGCAACGTGGCAATAGGCAACCGATTGAACTGATCAATCATTTCTTTAAACTCGTCAGTCATTCGACGTGGATCCGCGAATATTATTGCTATTTCAGTATTTTCTTTGTGTAATTTAACAAATTTGTAATCTGTATTTTCACTATCAACTAAGTACGACCAAGCTGCGCTAGGAAGAAGGTCCCCCGTGCGTAAGCCACCGCTAGTCTCTGGAATAGTCATACCTTTCCATGATTTATTAGATCCCTCTGGACCAAATCCACCTCCGTCTTCTTCTTCCATTGCTGATTCAAAATCATCATAATCCAAGTCATAAAAATTAATATCATTAGTACTACTTTCTGTTCTTGTTGGTATCACAACATTAGACTGGGAAGGCGAGCGATTCATAGCGGTGCGCCAATCATTATTAGGCTTATTAATCAATTTATTTGCTGGTTTATTTTTTAATTTATTCGGTTTGTTATCTTCAAAGTTTGGAGCATTATTCGTCATTTCATTCAACCACTCATCGTACTCGTTGTCTTTAACCTCATTGGACTAATAGAAGAGTAAGTAAGTAAGTAAGTAAGTAAGCAATAAGTAGAGAATGAAATGGTACCAAAAACAAAAAAACACGCACGAAGACTCCAAGTGTGAGGGAGTGAGTGCGTACGTGATGAGGCGTGATGTGTGCATCCTTTTGTGTTTCCTACTGGTTGCTACTTTTCCAATATTAATTTCAAGTTGGCAGCGTGGAAAAATAACTCAACTTTATAGTAAAAGTCGTATGCCCAAGTTTAATGACGACGACGAAGAAGAATTGAAGAGGATAACTAGTGGAGTGGTACCATTTCATTCTCTACTTATTGCTTACTTACTTACTTACTTACTTACTTACTCTTCTATTAGTCCAATGAGGTTAAAGACAACGAGTACGATGAGTGGTTGAATGAAATGACGAATAATGCTCCAAACTTTGA
>JACCDO011488350.1_pt1 | contig 10900 bp, 12 predicted proteins | sample 7446101 | NCBI WGS metagenome assembly JACCDO01 (sample SAMN15323440, study PRJNA562643) | freshwater metagenome | isolation source: river surface water | place: USA:Blue River Watershed | collected 2017-08-16
AGACAGCATCAAATCCGATTTCCCGATTCTAAGAGAAAAGATTCATGGAAATCAGGATTTGGTGTATCTAGATTCAGCGGCAACATCACAAAAACCCAATCAAGTTATCGATGCCATAAGTGATTTCTATCGGACAAGTAACGGCGGAATCCATCGAGGATCTCACGCCTTAGCTGAACGCGCAACACTTCATTTTGAAAATTCACGTGCCAATATAGCTTCATTTATTGGTGCAGAATCAAATGAGGTTATCTTCACAAAGAATGCCACTGAGAGTATCAACCTTGTGTCATATGCATTTTCAAATGCCACAGCCAAGGCGAAAAATGGAGAAGCGCTAACTGAAATTGAGAAAAGATTTGTGGTAGGAGAAGATGATGAGATTCTTCTTACCGAAATGGAACACCATGCGAATTTGATTCCATGGCAAGAACTCCGTTTGAAGACTGGGGTGAATTTAAAATTCATTCCGATAACAGATGACGGGTATTTAGATGTCACGAAGTTAGATGAATTTATTTCGGCCAAAACAAAATTGATTTCAATTGTTCATCAATCAAATATTCTCGGAACTATTAACCCGATCAAAGAAATCGTAGACAAAGCGAAAAATGTTGGTGCGCTCATTTTGCTTGATGGATGCCAGTCGGTTCCGCATATGTCGGTCGATGTCCAATTGCTAAATGTGGATTTTCTGGCCTTTAGCGGACACAAAATGTTGGGGCCAAACGGGGTAGGTGTGCTCTTTGTTAAGCACAGCCTTTTGGATGGACTTCCAGTTTTTATTACTGGGGGTTCGATGATTGAAGTTGTGCATCTAGAAAACAGCACCTATACCAAAGGGCCTGCAAGATTTGAAGCTGGAACTCAGTCGGCAGCAGACGTTGTCGGCCTGTCTGTTGCGGTGGACTATTTACGGAATTTAGGCATGGACCGTGTTCATTCACATGGGCAAGAACTTACTTCCTACGCACTTGAAGAGTTGCAAAAAGTTAAAGGTGTCAACATTGTTGGGCCAACCACAATGAAGAATCGTGGGGCAGCCATATCTTTTACGGTAAAAGACATTCATCCACACGATGTAGGACAGTTCCTAGATGCTGATGGAATTGCGGTGAGGGTTGGTCACCATTGTGCATGGCCAGTTTGTAGAAGAATGTCGGTTCCGGCTACAACACGAGCTTCGTTCTATATTTACAATGATAAATCGGAGATTGATTTGATGATTGAATCAATCCAAAAAGTGCAGAAATTTTTTGGTGTGTGATGAATCTAGAATCTATGTATCAAGAAATTATCTTGAACCACTATCGAAATCCAAACGGTAAAGTTCCGGTTGTTGATGCCGATAAGGCTGTACATCACGTAAATCCAAATTGTGGAGACGAAATTACACTCACAGCCGAAATTATTGATGGTAAATTCCACATTGAGTTTGTCAACACTGGTTGCAGCATCAGCCAAGCTAGCGCTTCGGTTATGTACGATCTTTGTGAGGGTCAAGAGACTGAAAAAATTATGGAAATCGAAGACAGCTTTCTTGAATTGATGCAATCTCGTGGCCAAGGGATTGCAGATGATGATCTTTTGGGTGATGCAATTGCCTTTGTTGGTGTTTCGCAATTCCCGGCTCGAATAAAATGTGCCTTACTACCGTATATGGCTCTTAAAGATGCAGTATCTAGACAAATCGAAGGTGGACCAAATGAGTGATCAGAATTTCGAAGATCTTCGCAGTGCTGAGATCCCTTCTGAGGAAGATTTATATGAATTGATGAGAGACGTAGTTGACCCTGAATTGGGCATCAACGTTGTTGATCTTGGTTTGGTTTATGGTGTACATCTAGACGAAAGTCAGAATGCCACAATCGATATGACACTCACTTCGGCCGCTTGTCCACTTACAGATGTGATCGAGGATCAAACTCGAGCTGCCCTTGATGGGCACGTAAAGGATTTTCGAATCAACTGGGTCTGGATGCCACCCTGGGGGCCCGAGAAAATCACGCAAGATGGTCGCGAAATGATGCGCGCTCTCGGCTTTAATATTTAAAAAATCAATGCTTAGTGCTCATGATTTGGAAGTCCGAGTTGGGGCTAGGGTTTTACTTTCGGAAGTAAATTTCATTATTAATTCTGGTGACAAAGTTGGTTTTGTTGGGCGAAATGGTGCGGGCAAAACCACCCTAACCAAAATCTTGGCGAAGGAAGCGCTACCTACAAGCGGCACAGTGAGAACATCAGGATCTGTTGGATATTTACCCCAAGACCCTCGGACTGGTGATCTATCTGTAACGGCAATAAATCGCATTCTGTCAGCTAGAAATTTAGATGTAGTGATCTCGAAAATGCGGCAAGCGGAAATTGATATGACGTCCACTGACACAAATGTGTTCGACAAAGCTATGCGCCGTTATGCCACGAGTGAAGCGGAATTCCAAGCAGCTGGTGGATATGCGGCCGAGTCTGAGGCAGCAGCTATTGCTTCAAGTCTGGGCCTACCTGTACGAGTTTTACAACAAGAACTCAACACTTTGTCTGGCGGCCAACGTCGACGTATTGAGTTAGCTCGAATTCTCTTCAGCGGCCATGACACTCTGCTTTTGGACGAACCTACAAATCACCTCGATGCCGATTCTGTAATTTGGCTTCGAAACTTTTTGCAAAACTATCCAGGTGGAGTAGTTGTAATCACACACGATACAGAACTTCTTGAAGCGACAGTGAACCGAATTTTCTACCTAGACGCTAACCGTTGTGTTTTGGATGTCTACAACATGGGATGGAAGAGGTATTTACAACAAAGAGAAGCCGATGAACGTCGCAGAAAGCGCGAAAGAGCAAATGCTGAAAAGCAGGCAGAAACATTGATTTCACAGGCCGAAAAGATGCGCGCGAAAGCAACTAAAGCTAAAGCCGCGCAATCAATGCTTAAACGTGCAGAGCGACTAACTAGCAATTTAGAGGCAGAACGAATTTCAGATCGTGTTGCAAAACTTCGATTCCCAACACCAGCAGCATGTGGAAAAACCCCTTTGATGGCAACAGGTCTTTCTAGAACATACGGCTCGACTGAAATTTTTACAGATGTTGATTTGGCAATTGATAAAGGTTCAAGAGTTGTGATTCTTGGTTTAAATGGAGCGGGGAAAACCACTTTATTGAGAATTCTGTCTGGCGTGGATTTACCCGATACTGGCGAAATTCAGCCAGGTCATGGACTCAAAATCGGGTATTACGCACAAGAACATGAAACCTTGGATCCAGAGAAGTCAGTTCTAGAAAACATGCTCAATTCTGGAGTTGACCTGACCGATCGCGAAGCTAGATCGGTGCTAGGTTCATTTTTATTTACAGGTGATGACGTGTTGAAACCGGCCGGGGTTTTATCCGGTGGAGAAAAAACTAGATTGGCTCTTGCAACTTTAGTAGTTTCGGCAGCCAATGTTTTGCTTTTAGACGAACCCACCAACAATCTTGACCCAGCATCTCGGCATGAAATTTTGACTGCATTACAAACTTATACAGGCGCGGTAGTACTTGTTTCACACGATGAAGGTGCTGTTCTCGCTCTGAATCCTGAGCGAGTCTTGTTGCTTCCAGATGGGGTGGAAGATTTGTGGAACGATTCCTACGCAGAGCTAATTAGTCTGGCCTAGTTTTCAGGTAAATTTCGTATCGCAATCACATAGACCGCAATAGCAAAAATGGCGATCAAAATCCATTGTCCAACGTAACCCAAGTGCGGACCAGCGGTCATTTGCGGCAATGGCAGAGGCGCAAGTGTTTCGATTTTTGGAGAAATCAGTTCCAAATAAATTTTGTCGTCTTGATCTAAGATTGATGCTGGTGTATTTGTTTGTTTGACAGGTAAATCACTTGGATCTGTTTCAAAATTTCTTATCAACCGAACTCTGCCGACGATTTCGCTAAAATTTGCATTGAGTTCGAGAAGTGGTTGCTGACTCCAACCTATAGCAATAACTACATCTGTTTGGTCGGACAATTGAAATTCAACCAGTGCAATGTAACCTGGGATTCCGTCTAGTGATTGCTTTCGCCACCAAGTGATTTCATTAACTGCCTTTCCGGATAAGGAGACTTTTCTGTACTCCTTATCCGTCATCAAATTGATTTCTACTGCACTATTGATTAAGGCTGGTTCCAACTCTATAGATTCAGTAATTTGCCTATTTAGATTTTCGCGTTCGTGATGTCGATTCCACTGCCAATTTGCAGCAACAATTGCAAGCGGAAACACGACAATTAAAGTCAATGTAAGCGCAGCAATCTTTTTGAAACGATTTCGCACTGTCAAACTTTAGTTGTTGTTCTACACTCAAGGTATGGCGCAAAAACCAGAGGTTCATCGCATCACTAACGCTGCTGAGGGAATGAAACAACAGCAAGCTGATCGCAATAAGAAGTACATGTGGTCGATGAGTATTCGTATGGTTTGCTTCGTTGCCGCTTTATTGACTGACGGACCGTTGCGCTGGGTTCTACTTTTTGGTTCTTTAGTTTTGCCCTGGGTGGCTGTGGTTTTAGCCAATGCAGGTCGCGAAAATCGCTTGGAAAGAGATACTCCAACCGAAATAGCCCGCCCATTCACCCTCGAATAAGCAAGAATGCCTATTTACGGAGCGGTAACCACTAATTTACGCCTCGTAAGCCGAAAGGGGCACTTTGAGCCGGGTAGTAGTAGTCACAGGTGGAAATAGGGGAATCGGCGCCGCTATTGCCAATGGATTTCTTGCATTGGATGACAAAGTCATTGTTTTCAGCCGGTCGGGAGAAGCGCCAAGTGGCGCTGTAGGCATTCCTTGTGACGTTTCTAGTACCGAATCTGTCGAAGCAGCTTTCGATAAGGTAGAAGCTGATTTTGGGCCTGCCGAGGTCGTCATTGCCAACGCAGGAGTGACAAAAGACACGCTGCTCATGAGAATGTCGGACGAAGATGTTGACACCGTCTTGAACACGAACCTTTTTGGCGCTATCCGAATAGCTAGACGCGCATCAAAATCTATGTTGAAACTCAAGCGCGGCCGAATAATCTTCATTGGGTCAGTTGTTGGATTCCTTGGTAGTGCTGGGCAGGTTAATTATTCCGCTAGCAAGTCAGGCCTTGTAGGAGCTGCCAGAAGCATTGCTCGTGAATTAGGCGGTCGCGGAATTACCGCAAATGTGATTGCACCTGGATTTGTAGATACAGATATGACAGCGGTTTTAACCGAAGAACAAAAGAAATCTATTGTTGCAAATGTGCCTTTGGGTAGATACGCGTCAACTTTAGAAATAGCCGGTGTTACAACTTTCTTGGCATCAGAAGCAGCAAGTTACATCACTGGAGCAGTTATTCCAGTAGATGGTGGTTTAGGAATGGGACATTAGAAAAATGGGAATCTTAGAAGGTAAAACAATTCTCGTAACTGGCGTGATTACAGAGAGTTCGATCGCTTACGATGTTGCCAGACTCGCACAAGAACAAGGTGCAACTGTTGTCATCACGGGTTTTGGTCGCGGCTTGTCGATTACGCAAAAAGTTGCCAAAAAATTGCCACACGATGCACCCGTAATTGAACTAGATGTTTCAAATCAAGAACACCTCGACACATTGGCGCAAAGACTTGCACCGCATGTCAAACAGCTTGATGGTGTTTTGCACTCAATTGGTTATGCACCTCAATCGGCTCTAGGTGGCAATTTTCTAAATACCACTTGGGAAGATGTATCGGTAGCGCTGCATATCAGCGCATATTCTCTTAAATCACTTTCGGTTGCTTGCTTGCCGTTAATGCATCCTGGTTCAAGCATCGTTGGATTAACTTTTGATGCTTCAATAGCGTGGCCGATTTACGACTGGATGGGTGTTGCCAAAGCTGCATTTGAATCCACATGCCGTTACTTGGCTCGGGATTTGGGGCCGAAGGGGATTCGAGTTAATTTAGTGGCAGCAGGACCTATCGGTTCTATGGCTGCAAAAAGCATTCCAGATTTCCATCGTATTGAGTCCATTTGGAACGACCGCGCGCCGATCGGTTGGGACACTAAAGATGCCGAACCGTCTGCACGAACTTGCATTGGTTTAATGAGTGATTGGTTCCCGAAAACGACTGGCGAGATTGTCCACTGTGATGGTGGCGTGCACGCAGTAGCAGGCTAGTGAAAGAAATAATTCTGGTCAGGCATGCTAAGAGTGATTGGCCGAATGGAACTGCAGACATTGAAAGACCACTTTCAGACCGTGGTCGAAATGATTGTCGCGTGGCGGCTGATTATTTCTGCCAAGTGGGAGACCTAGCTTCTTTCGAAGTTCATGTGTCAATAGCGCTTCGAACTGCGGAAACTTGGAAACTAATATCCGAACAATTACCAGTGGATCTAAAAATGGTGAGCGTTGATGAAATATATGAAGCTTCACTTGGCGATCTTTTTGGTTATCTTCAGAACCTCGAGTCAGATAGTTTGATCTTTGTTGGTCATAATCCGGGTCTGGCTCTCTTAGGAAGTTTTCTAACTGGTGATCAAATTTCAAAATTCCCAACTTTAAGCATCTGGCACATCCAAACAAATGGAGAATGGCTACCAGAGAGTGGCCAAACGATTTCGAGAATTGCTCCAAGAGCAAACAAAGATTCGAGTGATATTGATTAGTGGTCGTGATGGTGATGAATTGGTTTGTATTCGGTTGCGTGACCGCTATCAGCATCAAATTTCTCGATTTCGGCGCGAGTAATTCCGAGCATATATAGAACTGTGTCAAGGTAAGGAACGTTCACTGCTGCATCAGCCGCGCTTTGAACAATAGGTTTTGCATTGAATGCAATGCCAAGACCAGCAGCATCAAGCATGTCCAAATCGTTTGCACCGTCACCGATCGCAATCGTTCGCGATAGCGGTATGTGGTGATCCTCAGCAAATTGCCTCAGTGCACTAGCTTTCCCAGCTCGGTCGACAACCTTCCCGAGAATTTTGCCCGTCAGTTTCCCGTCAACAACTTCTAGATTGTTTGCTTGTATATGGTCGACATTCAACAATTGTCCGATTGGTTCTACCACTTGAACAAAGCCACCTGAAACTAAAGCGATATGGAAATCGAGAGACTTCAATACCCTGCACAAAGTTTTCGCTCCTGGAGTTAGCCGCACCTCTTTGAAAACTTCCTGGAAAATGCTTTCAGGCAATCCGGAAAGTAAGGAGACTCTTTCACGAAGTGATTGTTCGAAATCTAACTCCCCAGCCATTGCTCGCGAAGTGATTTCTTTAACTTTGTCTCCAACACCTGCGTGATTTGCAAGCAGTTCAACAACTTCATCTTGGATTACAGTGCTATCCACATCCATAACTACAAGTTGACGACCGCGCCGCCTTAAGCCGCCTTCTTGGACTGCTATGTCGAAGCCATGTTGGGCACCGGCGGCTGCCAAACTTCGACGTAGTCCTGAAATTTCACCCTGTGAAATCTTTAGCTCTAGAGCAGTTACAGGGTAGGACGCTATTCGTTCAATTTTGTCTATATTTGCGCCGCTTCTGGCCACAATTTCGGAAATAGTTGCCAAGGCTGAACCGCTTAATGGTGAACCTAATACAGTAATAACGAGTTGAGCGGGGTGATCTCGATCCTCATTTTCAGTGATTTCCGAAGACACTTGCATTCCAGCACCTATTAAAGACTGGCGAACTGCATCTGCAATTGGTGAGGCCTGGTTTTCATTTTCCAACTCAATTAAGACAGCAAGGGTAAGAATTCCTTTTACTACTACTTGCTCTACGTCTAAAACTGTGACTTCATTTGGCAAAGCTGCAAACAGGCTTGAGGTAATGCCTGGGGAATCTTTGCCTGTGATATTAAGCATCAATGAGGTTGCCACAGGTAAAGCCTACCTTTCGAGCAAGCGTAAGTAGGCTTGTGCTCGTGGAAAAAGTCGTTGAGCTACTAGATGTGAATGTGGTCCGTAACGACAGGAAAATTCTTCGCGACATATCCTGGCAAGTTGATGCAAATGATCGCTGGGTCATCCTCGGTCCAAATGGAGCGGGTAAAACCACTTTGATGCAGATTGTTCAAACTCTTTTGTTTCCAAGTTCGGGCATCGTGGAAATCTTTGGAGAATACCTTGGTTTGGTTGATGTCTTCGAATTGCGACCACGAATAGGTCTATCTTCGGCAAGCATGTTGGATCTTTTCCCAGAGCATGAATCTGTTTTGGACGTGGTTAAAACATCCGCGTATTCGATGACGGGAACATGGCGTGAAGACTACGAAACTGCTGACGTCGAGCGTGCAAAAGAGTTATTGCAACAGTGGGGAATTCTCCAGTTGGCGACACGTATTTTCAAAACATTATCCGAAGGCGAGAAAAAGCGAGTGTTGATTGCGCGTGCGCTTATGTCCAATCCAGAGATTCTGCTTTTGGACGAGCCTGCCGCGGGACTAGACATTGTTGGCAGAGAATCCATGATAACTGAGCTAGGAAAATTCGCTAAATCGCAATCTGCTCCGGTTTCAATCTTGGTGACCCATCACGTTGAGGAGATTCCAGAGGGGTTTACACATGTTCTGTGTTTGAACGATGGCTCGATAGTTGCCCAAGGAAACATCGAAGATACATTGACATCTGCAAATGTTTCTAAAACATTCGGTTTGAATCTTGAGGTCACAAAAAAATCTACGAGCCAAGGTGTGCGCTGGTCGGCTAGTCTTGTTTAATCCTAACCGCGTGGCAACAAAATAAATAGTCACATTGAGGCTAGAAAAGCCCCGTGACTACCGAACTAGGCAATAAGTCTCAATGGCTATCTCCAAGTGAAATGGAAGAGGCTAGGTCTCGACTTCCCATTTTGTACGTGAACATTGTTCCTGTAAGAATCGACTCAGCTGGAAAAATCTCTCATGTTGGGTTACTGCTTACTGTCTCGCCAAATGGAAACATCACGCGATCAATTATCGCTGGACGTGTTCTATATGGTGAACAGATTAGAGATGCAATAAATCGTCATATTTTGAAAGATTTAGGCCCGGTCGCTTTTCCCCGTATACCGCTATCGCTTCAACCGTTTGACGTTATCGAATATTTTCCTGATTCAAATGTCACTGGTTACCAAGATCCAAGGCAGCATGCCGTGGCTCTGAGTTATGTTGTTGCAGTCACTGGTGATTGCCAGCCTTCCCAGGAAGCGTTGGATTTGGTTTGGCTAGATGTAAACGAAGCTTCTTCTGAAAAAGTTCGATCTGAGATGTATGGAGGCCAAGACCGAGTGGTCAGGTCAGCACTTGCTCATGCAGGCTCACTGCTTTAAAACATGTTGAAAGACTGGCTATCTGTAGTTGACTCTTCGTGGATGCCTTTTGTTGAAACCCAACAAGCGCTACTAGAAAAAATAGCTGCTGAGATTCTTAAGGTATCTGAAATAGATAAAATTGTGCCCGCTCCAGCAAATATTCTTAGATGCTTTTCGCTTCCTATCGAATCTATAAAAGTGGTAATAGTCGGTCAAGATCCTTACCCAAACCAGCATCATGCTTGCGGGTTGGCATTTGCGATGGGTGATTTAAATTCACCACTGCCAAAATCGCTACAAAATATCAAGCGAGAACTTCTCGATGATCTTGGATGTGCTGATTTGCCAATATTTGATTTGTCAAAGTGGCAAAGCGCCGGAGTTTTGTTGTTGAATCGGATATTGAGCGCAGAAGAAGGCATCTCAAATAGTCATCGCAATTTAGGGTGGGAAACTTTTACCTTTAACTTGCTTACCTATTTAAATTCAAGGCAGAGAGTTGTTGCGATTCTTTGGGGTAACGCTTCACAAGAACTGAAATCTATATTCAATGAATCAGATGTGCTTTGTTCAGCTCATCCAAGCCCATTATCTGCCTATCGAGGTTTCTTCGGAAGCAGGCCTTTTTCTTCTGCGAACCAGATTCTTATCAAACATGGTTTAGAACCCGTTCAATGGTGTGGAGCACTTTTATCGCATGAATAGTGCGGTTAGGCGCTTGGTGGTGAAAATCAAACCGAAAATAACCATAACGATGAAGTAAATCACTGGAACTAAAAGTTCAATGGAGATATTTCCAAGCATAAGTCCACGAACCAGATTCACCGCCTGGGCAAGCGGAAGTGCATTCACTATGGTTTGTATCCACTGCGGGAAAACGCTTACTGGGTAGAAAGTTCCAGAGAATAAAAACATTGGTAGCAGGAAGAAACTAATCCAGCTCATCTGAGTATGAGATTCCATGTAGGAGGTGACAGCCATACCAACCGCTGCAAAGCCAAATGCGATGAGCAAGGCTGCTGGAATGGCAAGCAAAGCAAAAGGGCTAATCACCAGTCCGAGCGCGAGACTTACAACCATAAATCCGATTGCATAAACTAGACCTCGCAACAGCGCCCACGCCATCTCTCCGAGTGCAAGATCAAGCGGTCCCATTGAAGTTGCAAGAGTCGCCTGATATTGCTTGCCAAAATGCATTCTCCAGAACACGTTCCAAGTCGCGTCATAAATTGCACCATTCATAGCACTTGTTGCGAGCAGTGCCGGTGCAATATATGCAGCGTATGTGACTGGATTGCCATTGCCGTCTGTAACGCCACCAATCAGTTGACCGATTCCAAAACCAAATGCAAGGAGATAGAAGACTGGTTCCACAAATCCCGAAAGGATCACAAACCAGTTCGAAGATTTCATTGCCAGGTATCCTCGCTGGACCACAACTCTTGAACGACCAGAATAAATTGCGGCTCCAGGTCGATTAGCTCTTCTTTCGGCTATCGCACCTGCTGATTCCGCAACGAAATTAGTAATCATTACTCGGCCAATCTCTGCGAAATTCTTTTTGCGCCAAAATGAATCCCAATTATGAAAAGTAAAGTTAAATATCCAAAATGAACCA
>JACCDO012159629.1_pt1 | contig 10900 bp, 8 predicted proteins | sample 7446101 | NCBI WGS metagenome assembly JACCDO01 (sample SAMN15323440, study PRJNA562643) | freshwater metagenome | isolation source: river surface water | place: USA:Blue River Watershed | collected 2017-08-16
CAGAAGATTCCTCAACCGCAGAAGATTCCTCAACCGTAGGAGTTTCCTCAACCGCAGAAGATTCCTCAACCGCAGGAGATTCCTCAACCGCTGGAGTTTCCTCAACCGCAGAAGATTCCTCAACCGCAGAAGATTCCTCAACCACAGGAGTTTCCTCAACCGTAGTAATTATCTCAATTGTAGTCTCCTCAATCATAGGAGATTCATCAGAAGAAGAAGCTGTGTCGGAAGAAGCAACGTCTGAATAATCCGCGCACGATTCGTCAGAAGATGAGGCAGATTCAGCTTCTGTCGCAACCCTTGCTACCTCGGCTTCTGCAGCAACCCTTGCAGATTCGGCTTCCGCCGCAACCCTTGCTGCCTCGGCTTCTGCAGCAACCCTTGCAGATTCGGCTTCTGCAGCAACCCTTGCTGCTTCGGCCACGCGTGCCTCTTCTGCAAGGCGAATCACCTCGGCAAGACGAGCAGTTTCAGCTTCAGCAGCAAGACGTTCAGCCTCAGCCTCCTTCGCAAAACGAACCGCTTCAGCTTCTGCAGCAACCTTATTTACATCATTCGGGCGAGTAGTATCAACCATCGGCGGTGTAGCAGGGGTCATACTCATACCACCGGTCGTACGTCTTCGGTAAAATCCAAAACTAAACATTTATATAATAAATATACACATAAATGTTTATCTAATTCAAACTAATATGCATTTCTCATATACATAAAAACCAATTCCATTAATTAAAAAAGCCCTTGCTAAACAGAATCCTAAACCATTTGTTATTTTATTTTTTCCTGATTTTATTTTATTCCAAGCAACACGAATATTCAGTGATTCGCCTGACTGTATTTGTGTCTTCATTATATCTATCGGATATGTAAACAACCACGATAATGAACCAGCAACTGCTCCTGATAATAATACTGGATATTCATTCTCTCGCATTGAACCATAACTCCCGAAATAGATTCCACACGCTGGAATTTCTCTCATAATACAACTAAATAATCCGTAATACGTTTTATTAGAATTAGTTTGTAGTTGGATTTTATATTTATCTATTGGCGATGTTAATATGCCCGATACTACACCCGCACATATACCACCCGTAATATCCGATTGTATTTTTGTGTATCCAGCTTTTAATCTCATATTCTCACTTATTATCATTGCGGTTGTAAATTGTGCGCTGGATAATAGAGAACCGGTCATTAATGGGTATTTCAAACCGCTAAATAAGTTTGTAATTTTCCACGATATTGGTATATTCTGTTGTCGCCATACTTTGATTGTATCTAATGGGTGACCTACTAATGTCTGTGCGGTTCCTGATACAAACCCAGCGAATAAATTTTCATCCATATACTACCTTATACAAAAATAAACTACAAAAAAATAAACAAACATTAGAATAAATCAAGTTGTGTAGAAATATCGTGTGCTAAATTCGCATTATCACCGGTGTATGTAATATACAAATGTAGTTTATCACCCGCATTTAATGTAACTGAGCCGTTATAAAATGAACCCTCTGTTTGAGAATTTGAAAATGAAACAGTAAAAACTGTATTTGTAATCGTTCCAGTAGATATAGGCGTATGTCTCACTAATAACGTGACGTTATTACCGGTGCCTGGAGAAATCGTCAAAGAACACCACATACCCGACAACAATGCTGGTTGTTGTATGCGATAATATGCGGGTGGTGTTCCTGGGTCTGGAAATACAATATTAGAAATCGCCTGTGTCCCCGGCCACAAATATGCTCCGTTTGTTCCAGTCTTAATTTGACCTTTCAATCCATAATAAATTACAGTTGGATATACGTATGTGGAGAACCCTTTTGCTCCGGCCGTTTTTGATACTAAATCAGTTCCTGGACCTATTTGTATTCCGGGACTAGCTAAATATGCGGGATTTGTTATAGTCGCAGGTGTGGTTTGTAATATATCGGACGCAGTATAACTATGTCCGTTGGAGGGTGTAACAGTTCCTATAGTAGTGCTTCTCATCTGTATAGAGCCTGTATTAGCAGAATCATTTGTTTCAACACCTACATATGAACCTGTAGATGCGGTAGATGTAGGCTGAGCTACATAAACATTTAAATCTCGCGTTGTTACAATATTCGTATTTGAAACTAGAATACCTCGTTTATTACCACCTCCGTTAGAATATACATTTATTGTAGAGCCTTTCAACGAATTAAATGAAAAACTTGCGGAACCAAGTGCGCCAGTGCCATTACATTCTACACCAGTTACATTAGATGTTCCTCCACTAGATGCGGAAGCATTATTTACTGTTAATACGGTTGTTCTCAATTTCGCTGTTGTGGTTGTTGTTCCACCAAATACAATTCCTTTTAATGTATGATGACCTGATGATGTTAATTGTAATGTTACGTCTTCTAAACGACTATTTTCACCCATAGACACTAATGTTGTATCTGCGGTAACATTTATTTTTCGTATAATACAAGTTTGAGTGCTTGAACCACGAATAGATATTCCTGATGGAATTGTTATAGATTCATTATATATACCTGCACCAACCATAATATGTTCTCCACTGGTTACAACTGCTAATGCAGCATTTATTGTTAAGAATGGAGCAGTATATCGGTTTGCCGTAGCAGTCGTATCGTTTCCATATACCGCGTCTACTCTGAGTGTATTTCCTATAGGCACAAGCAAACCTTGTGGTCCTGTAGGTCCCGTTGGTCCTTGCGGTCCAGTATCACCTTGAATTCCTTGTGGTCCTGTAGGTCCCGTTGGTCCAGTATCACCTTGAATTCCTTGTGGTCCAGTATCACCTTGAATTCCTTGTGGTCCAGTATCACCTTGGATTCCTTGTGGTCCAGTATCACCTTGGATTCCTTGTGGTCCAGTATCACCTTGAATTCCTTGTGGTCCTGTAGGTCCAATATTACCTTGAATTCCTTGTGGTCCTGTAGGACCAGTTGGTCCAGAACAACCACCAAATAATGCCCTATTCTGCCTGAATTTAGTTACATTTGAGGAACTCATTATACAATAAATCCATATAAAAAATTAAATATTATCTACAAAAGAAGAATGGATAATTTTATAGCATATTTGGACGCTCAAAAATCAAAAACAAATATAGACTATTTCGCCGTGAAAGATTTGGTAAATACAATCAATTTACATTACATTACACAAAATATAGGTAATCACTCATATGAACTATGGAAAAACAAACACTCAGTTGATATTATTGTTCCAATAGAACCAATGAGACAGAAACGAATTGATGTTTCATTGAATACTATTTCGGATATTATACAATTAATTGATGACTATCCATATGAACCAAATGTAAAATATAACATTGATTTGAAATCATTACATAATATCCGGACTGAATTAGTTGAATTAAATGATATGATTGGAATGAATACGCTTAAAGTATCGGTTCTCAATCAGCTCATATATTTCCTGCAAAATTTACATAAGGACGAACAAAATAAAACGTGTGATTTCAAACATACTATTATATGTGGTCCTCCCGGAACAGGTAAAACGGAAGTCGCAAAGATTATTGGGCGTATGTATTCTAAGATTGGTATATTAAAAAAGAATATTTTCAAGAAAGTGACGCGGACTGACTTGGTCGCGGGATATTTAGGACAAACCGCGATTAAAACAAGCAAAGTAATAACCGATTGTATTGGCGGTTGTTTGTTTATTGATGAAGCATATGCATTAGCAGACAATGATTCATATTCAAAGGAATGTATAGATACATTATGTGAAGCATTAAGCGACCACAAAGATGATTTAATGGTTATTATAGCTGGATACGAGAACGAATTGGAAGGGACTTTTTTCAAAGCGAATAGTGGTCTTCGGTCGCGTTTTATATGGAAATTCACTATAGAAAATTATAATGCAATGGAGATGAATCTAATATTTACTAAAAAAGTGAATCAACAAGGTTGGGCGATAGATTGTGATACTGAAAAATGGTTTGAAAATAAAACTGGCGATTTTAAGTATTTCGGTCGTGATGTAGAATTATTACTATCTCATATTAAAATAAGTCATTCGCGAAGAGTATTTGGTATGGACGAATCTGCTCGTAAGAAAATCACATTAGATGATATTAACAGCGGACATCAAGTATTTTTAGATAATAAAAAAACAAAACCCGTTAAAATTCCATTTGGAATGTATGTGTAATACATTATCGTATATATGTGAAAAAAAATTTACACATATACATTAGCAAAATGACGGAAAATACACGAAAAATTAATATAGATTTAAACACATTGAAAATACCATCTGGTAATAAAACCCGACGAAAACGAGAACCGACTGAAGAGAAAAAAATCAAAGTGCGAACACCACCTAAAGCGCAAAACAAATCATTGAAGCGTAATCTTCTAAAATTCATACGAAATCAACAAAGCCAGAAGATGAAATCAGTTGTTTCAGAAGAACCATTAGATTTAGAATTTAAATCGGATTTTAAAGAATCACTTGAATATTTAAGCGATATTGCGAAGAAAAATGATGTGCCGAAAATTTCATATAATAAAACATTGAAAAATTTTGATGAGGTTCAGCCCGTTCCATTACCTATTCCTATATTACCCGATATAGCACCAACCATTAAGCCTGTTGGAACGCCGTTTTCATTACCACAACCGAAATATGGTTGTTTAAAAGGTGGTAAATTACCGTTATACAGACAATATACTCGTAAGCAATATGAAGATACTCCACAACCATTCAATATCGCACCTGTTTTTAAACCACCAACAACCCCGATTATTTCTATTCCATCGCTTCCGAAACCACCTGAAATCGCAGTCCCAAATACATTGGAAACTTATACATCACCATCTATAATACCTCCTTCACTCATTCCTACACCCAGCATTAATCTAGATAAGATTAATATGTTTAAAGGAATGAGTGATAAACTATCCATTATTAAACCTAAATTATCAACAACAAACAAGCGTCGCAAAACACTTCGGAGAACCTATAAAGTCGGCAAATCAAAAAATACACCGAAAGTATCGGTTCTTATATCTAACCGAACAATACGGAACCAAATATCAAATAAATCCCAAATGTTGAAACAGACACCGATTCAAGATATTAAAAAATATCTAATCAAAAACGGATTTATCAAGGTTGGTTCTATTGCTCCAAGTGATGTTCTACGTAAAATGTATGAAACCGCTATGTTGGCGTGTGGTGAAATACATAATTATAATCCAGATAATTTGATATATAATTATTTCAATACAGAACAACAGACATCTTAACACGACTGGGTTCCTATGCTTGTAGACATATAATACAAATGGTCGCGGATTGAATCGCAATGTATCGGAGAACAACTATTGCTACATTCTGGGTCTTCGTTTGTTTCGCATATTTTGTAATTATCACCATCATCATAATACCATATTTCAGTGTCTGTATGACGATATCCAAAAAACTCCTCAGGTAAATGCGGAACAATATCATTGTGATGTGTGATTCTATAATGTTGTATGGGTTTTGCCGATTTAACAAATTCGTCGTTCCCTATTCTCGGTTTTCCAAATGTATATACCGATACATTGTATGACTTATATATATCATATGCTAAAAACATACTCAGTGCTGCACCACTAGAATGACCCGTGCAAATAACATTTGCGCCTGTTGTAGGTAAATATTGTAATAACGTATCTTTGTATTTCATATATTCTGCGTGTAATCCCTTGTGAACTTTAATTTCCTTGTCTTGATACGGAGATGTAAATTCAAATTCAAAATTAGAAATCCAATTACTAATATCAGCGCTTCCGCGGAATGCGAATACCGTAGCATTCTGTTCGTAATCACTTGCTATAATTATATTTGTATCTCCAATTATCGTATCTTTAATTGTAATTCCGGAAACACAATATACACAATCCCAGTTGTATATGCTTTCTGTCTCACAGTAAGTTGCTGCTGAAAAATATAGATTTCGTTTCGTAATTATATCATTATATTGCGTTTGTGCGAATACAAATAACAATGACGTAGAGAGGATAGTAAGTAAATTCATATATGTATATAATTATACATACATAAAATATTATCTATCATTTTTTATGTAGAATACAATTTCGCTATTTTGTTTGTTGTTATGTAATTGTCGTGGTTCAATCTTCGTCTTCCATGCAGCATAATGGAACCCAACTTGTTCTAGTGTTGCTTGTGAATACCACATTTCTAAAAATTTTGTTACATCTGGGTCTTTATTTGCAAATGCTACAAAACGTGTGACCCATACACCACAAAATGGCATGTTCATTTTCATATCTTTAACAAATTCATCAGAACAACTTTCTTCTACATGCATTTCATAATTAAGAGTAAGGTCTTGTATTGATTGTGATGGTTCGTCCCATATAATTTTCCATATTTGTATGTTTCGCAATAAATATTCACTTGTTTTTTTATACACAATTTCTACTGTTTCATCAACCCACACTATAATATCATATTTTTTCAATCGTGGTATTTGTTGAAACGATTGTTTGTAGTATTTTACAATCATATTATTATTGTTTTTATCGTCTTCATCTATTTCTCTATTATGATAATCTGTTGTATCTATTATCCAATCATTGGGTGTTATATAACTATCATCAGTAAAACATATGAAATCGGTGGGTATTGTTTGTTTTTTATATTTCTTACATAACGCATTTGTTTTTCCATATATTGCTGTTATGAAACATACTTTAGTTTCGTAATATGGAATTATTTTATTTCTTTTATTAAATCTAAATACGTTTATAATATTTTCCATTATACTATACTGATACTATTCTCTTACACAATGTAATCATTCGTAAATGTTATAAGTTTATGTATTAATTTGTCTTCAAAATTAAATTTTGAATAATCCAATATTGATTCCTCCAATTGCGCCCAGTCATCTAACACAACTAATGGAACGTTATTTTGTAGAAGAACGTTTGTAAATTCACTCTTTATTACAATCGGTATTGTCTTTACATATAACGCTTCCCATAATCGGTGTGTATCAACTCCATTGCCTTCCGGACAAATACAAAACTCGTATTCGCTCAATCGCTGAATATTCTCCGTTGGTGAAACTGGTTCTAACCATTCTAACTTATGTTTTAAACTATTCAAACAATACATTCGTTTGCTAAGATTTGTATATACATTGAAATTGAAATATACTTTCTTTGTCTTTGGCCTCATATTGGACGAATTAAAAATATCCAAATTTCCGTGAGGCCATTGTGAATTTGCTATTCCAATGGGTAAAAACACTAATTTTGTATGTATTATACGAGTGTTTTGAGCATACCATCTTATTAGTTTATCGCAATTTAATATACCCATAACATAATCACAATCAAACACTTCTCCATCAGAATTATGAGTAACTAATATAAAATCATTTGTAAAATACGATATTCTAGTAGACAATTCTGGTATTCTATGTGAATAACAAAAAATATATTTGGGGTTATTGATTGGATACTGTATCAAATTCAACGGTAAATGTTTATCAGTTTGAATTGATATGACTGGATTTGTCTGAAAATCACACGGTTCTCCAATATATATATCACATAATTGTTGGATTTTTTCGCCTGTTATTATATTCATTTGTAATTATATATACAAATGAATTACTTTTATATGAATTCATTTAGATTTTTATGATGAATATGTAAATTAAAAATGGGGAATTTCAGGCTATTTATTACTAAATATGGTTTTCGGTTCTCCCATATGAATTGGTGTAGGTTATATTTAACAACACACGTTTCGTTTATAAATCCCTTTGTATCTCCTTCTTGGTTTCTTGGGTCTACACCCCCTAAATACTGACCGATTGCTGCAGCATCAAATATATATCCGAATTTTTGGTGGTTCTCTGATACAAATTGGATTTCAGGTGTTGTATATGTATTCGCTGGGAATATCGGTAACCGTTGTATCAAATCACAATGCTTAGAAATTTGGACGAAGTTCTCCATATCATTTGTAGTAAGGTCATATTGGTCTAAAATACGCCGGAATACACTAGACGATGGTATATACATTATACTAGCAATATTGCGAGTGAAACAATCAAATGGTAAATAAACGTGTTGTTTGCCTGCGCGTTGAGCGATTTCGTCACAATTGTAATACACCAATACGTCGTTCTCTAAATGTATTACATTATCTATTTGAAATTGTTCCATAAACTCGTATATATAGAAAAAACGAAGCGACGTTAAAGCCCAAAACCCATTACGAAATCCCTTGTCTAGTTTTGTTCTCTCATAATATTTATATGAATCATTTAATGATTCAATATCAATTATTTTTACACGCGAATCGTTATTATACATACCAAAATTCGGGAATAAATATGCGTTTGTGAGAACATATACATTATTATGTCCCAATCGCAATAATTGTGTTATATTTGTAATTATATAATTTTGAAAATTTTCAATACACACTAAGACTACATTCGCCATACTCATTCTTATAATACATTTACAAAGTTATATAAAAAATAATACGTATATAACACCAGACGAGATGTCAACTGAACCGCCGACATTAATTAATGAATATATCCAGCTGTCCGAACAGTATATATCAAAATTCGGTGCACGAACAATACTATTAATGCAAGTCGGTGCTTTTTTTGAAATGTACGGTTTAAAAAAAGCGGATAGTCTAATAAATGACGTTTGTCAATTATGTCAATTAAATACATCTGATAAGAAAATATGTGTGGGTCAAGATTCGGTTATTATGGCTGGATTTCGTGATTATACATTGGATAAATACATTACAAAACTTACTGAAGGTGGATATACAGCAGTCGTTTACGTCCAAGAAAAAAACGGTAACAACATCACACGTGCCTTACACGCGATTTATTCACCCGGAACATATATTTCTTGTGAAACAGATAGTTCTCCGCAAATTACGAATAATATTATGTGTATATGGTTAGATACGGTTAAATCATTTCGTGGGAATAAGGAGAACCTAGTATATGGTGTATCTGTAGTAAATATTTTTACAGGTAAATCCAATATGTTTGAATATGAATGTCCGTTTTATATGAATCCTACTACATTTGATGAATTAGAACGTTGTGTTTCCGTGTTCTCACCAAGTGAGGTAGTTATTGTATCATCGCTGGAACAGTCAGTTGTAAATACAATCATTCAATACGCTGGCGTCCATTGTAATGCTATTCATCGCATCAGTTCCACTAGCGAGAAGGCTATTAATTGTGCGAAACAAACTTATATTCGTCATATACTTTGTAAATTATTCGGTGAAGAATCTTATATGGTATGTGCCGAATTTAACACGTGTGTTATGGGAACTCAATCGTTTTGCTATTTGACCGATTTCATACAAGAACATAATCCGGGACTATTACAAAAGATTTCTATTCCATCATTTACTAATACAAGCGACCGTATGGTTCTTGCTAATCATACTTTATCACAATTAAATATGATTGGTGGCTCAATGTGTGTTTCGGGGTTTATGAATAAATGTCGTTCTCCAATGGGTCGTCGCTTATTTCACGAACAAATAACGAACCCAACGTTTAATGTAAAATGGCTAGAAGAGGAATATACAGCGATTGATATGTTTCTAAACAATTACCATTTCGTAGAATTGTTTCGTAGCCAATTAACCGCAGTGAAAGATATTGAGAAAATCTTACGCCAATTAGTATTACGCAAATTATATCCCACATCTGTATCGCAATTATATGATAGTGTTCAGGTAATCAAACAACTAGACATAGGTCTATACGAGAACCCAGAGATTACGCGTTATTTGACGGAATCTACGTCAATTGGAGACATTTGCACGGAACTATGTGATTTTATTAATTCCAATCTCAATATTGAATTATGTAAGACTATACAATCACTACAATCATTTGAATTTTATATTATTAAAGAGGGCATATCAGCCGAATTAGATAATGTAGTTAAGCGACAAAGGAAAAACAATGCAATTTTAGATGGTATTCAATCATATTTCAATAAGTTTCTTGAGAAGGAAAAGGGCGATACTATGGAATATGTGAAAAAACACGAAACTGAAAAATCACATATCACCTTACAACTAACAAAGAAACGCGCAACTATTTGTAAAAATGCGATTCAATCAAGTGATAAAGTTGTGAATATCAAAGATATTTCATTTAATTTGTCGGAAGTTAAATTTACCAGCGCGTCCACAAGTATGGACGAAATATCAATACCAATTCTTACAACAATAACAACTGATATTTATAAACTTAATATAGAAATTGATGAACTAATTATGAAGGCATATATGCAATTTCTAGACAACCTTGAGAACCTTTGGTATAATAAAATGGAAATACTAGCGAAATATGTTGCACGTGCCGATGTAATACAATCAAAGGCATATATTGCTAAGACGTATAATTATTGTCGCCCTGAAATTCGTAATGAAGTTGATAAATCATTTGTTGATGCCGAAGGTCTGCGACATTGTCTCATAGAACATATACAAACAAACGAATTGTATGTCACCAACGACTTACATATTGGTTGTAAATCGCGTGATGGAATGTTATTATACGGAACAAACGCAGTTGGAAAAACCAGTTTGATTCGTGCGCTAGGAATTGCAGTTATATTAGCACAATGTGGTATGTATGTTCCTTGTTCCACGTTTTCTTACAAACCATACACTGCGATATATTCTCGAATTTTAGGAAATGATAATTTATTCAAGGGGCTCAGCACATTTGCTGTAGAAATGTCCGAATTACGAATTATTTTAAAAATGGCCGACCAAAATAGTTTAGTCCTCGGTGATGAAGTTTGTTCGGGAACTGAAA
>JACCDO012071381.1_pt1 | contig 10899 bp, 10 predicted proteins | sample 7446101 | NCBI WGS metagenome assembly JACCDO01 (sample SAMN15323440, study PRJNA562643) | freshwater metagenome | isolation source: river surface water | place: USA:Blue River Watershed | collected 2017-08-16
AGTTTGCCTGATTACTTACAGAGACCGAAGGCGTGTAGGGAAACACAATGCCTTTGGTTCTTTGGAGAGGGCCGCCGCCGGCTCTTCTCGGGCCCCCACCTAGGCCTGTTAGGTATTCATTAGGAACTTCTAATCTTACACGAAGATCTCGCTGAACTCCGCTCCAGGAAACATTAGTTGGCTGAGATGTTGCATTAGCATCGGGATTTGGAGCTTGCCTACTATCTGCAGGAGTTGTTTGTGTGCCAGCTGCCAGCCGTGCGTCAGTGGGATTAGCATCCAATGGAGGAAGGTCTACAGCTACTATTCTTCTGTCGGGTATAGGATCAGCGACTCTGTCCGGGTCCCAAGCATTATCTATTGGTTCTAAGTCTGGCATGTGATTTTTTCCTATATACCTTATTTAACCTGGTAAATAATATACGCAGATAATAAAGTCTTGACTTCTACTACTTTTCTGCTATAATATTAGTGGGAGATTCTAAACATATGACCACAATAATAACCACAAGAAAAGTCAAATATCTAAACAACAGAGACTTACTAGCAGAAATACACAAAAGCAAAAATACCTTTTGTAGTTTTACCAAACAAGAATATCATCAATACGACATTATTTTGCCTAGCTTGGAAAAAGTAAACGTCCGAACTATTGCAGAAGCCAAACGTGCTCGGGCCAAAAGGATTGGTATTGAAGCATTTAATACCGCTAGACTTGCAGGAGACAAAAAGATTAAACTTGCAGATGTCACTCCTGATTATAAAAAAATTCCAAAGACAGATATTGTAATTCGTATTATGACTTTTGAACATGTGCCGCTTGCTCCGGGACGCAAAAAGACAACAAAAACAACCGCGGATGCACATGAAAAAGTAAACTTTCCTCCTTTCCAGCATTGGAAGTTTGACGACAACGATAACTTAGAATGTGTAGGTAAAAGTCACTGGAAAGGTGGAGTAAAAACTGGTAAGTTTTCAAAAGACCACGGACGCATTACTGAAAACTTAGGAAAGATGTTTATTAAGTTATCAGAGCGGTATGCACAAAGAAGTAACTGGCGTGGTTATACCTACATTGACGAAATGAAGGGGCAAGCAATCTTACAATTAAGTCAGATTGGATTACAGTTTGATGAATCTAAATCAGAAAATCCTTTTGCTTACTACACAGCCGCAGTTACAAATTCCTTTACTAGAATTCTAAACATTGAAAAGAAAAATCAAAACATTCGAGACGACATGCTAGAGCAAAACGGATTAACACCGTCTATGACTAGACAGAACAGTCAAGAGTTTGCTGAAGAAATTGCTCGACAGGCAGAACTTTATAAAAATATGAGGATGCCAAAATCAGAAGACGATCCGGCAGAAGAAGAGGAAGAAGATGGCGATGTGAAGGCTTGATCCATTTTGCAATCTGTGTTAAAATTAACGATAGGAGATCTAAATGGGTTTGTTTAAAAAAGTTGCCTGTTTTACCGATATTCATTTTGGATTGAAGTCTAACAGCCTAGTACACAATCAAGACTGTGAAGAATTTGTCGACTGGTTTATTGAAACTGCCAAAGCCAGCGGTTGCGAAACTGCAATCTTTCTAGGTGATTGGCACCATAATCGAAATTCAATTAATCTAGTAACTCTAGATACCAGCATCAGATGCTTGGAAAAGTTAGGTGCCGCATTTGAACAGTTTTTTTGGTTCCCAGGCAACCACGATTTGTTTTATAAAGACAAACGCGATGTTCACAGTTCTGCATTTGGAAGACATATTCCAGGTGTAACTGTTGTAGAAGGTGTTACTACCAAAGACGATGTTACACTAGTCCCTTGGTTAGTAGGCGACGAGTGGAAAACTATTAGTCAAGTTAAGAGCAAATATATGTTTGGGCATTTTGAACTGCCCTTGTTCTACATGAATGCCATGGTGCAGATGCCAGATCACGGAGAGTTACAGGCTGAACATTTTAAACATCAGGACTATGTGTTTAGTGGTCATTTCCACAAACGTCAAAGTAGAGATAAAATTCATTACATTGGTAATGCATTTCCACACAACTTTGCGGACACATGGGACGACGGTCGCGGTATGATGATTTTAGAATGGGGCGGAACTCCTGAATACATCGATTGGCCAGACTGTCCAAAGTTTAGAACTCTCAAGCTCAGTGAATTAATTGATAAAAAAGACGATCTAATGAAATCAAAAATGTATCTCAAGGTACATTTAGATATCGACATCAGTTACGAAGAAGCTAACTTTATTAAAGAAACATTTATAACCGAGTACGACATTCGAGAACTAAGTCTTATTCAAGAAAAAAATAACATAGACGGTGTAATTGACGATAATCCAGATGCAAAATTTGAATCAGTCGATCAAATCGTTACTGAACAACTAGTTAATATCGAATCTGAACAATTTGATCAAGCACTACTACTCAATATCTATAGAGGGCTGTAAGTTTCATGACTTTTAAAATTAAAGATATAACTGTAAAAAATTTCCTTTCTGTAGGGAATCAAACACAGGCTGTAGATTTTAGCAAAGAACACTTAACACTGGTACTAGGAGAAAATCTAGACCTCGGTGGCGATGACAGCGGTTCCAGAAATGGTACTGGAAAAACGACTATTGTTAATGCACTCAGCTATGCACTATACGGGCAAGCACTTACAAACATCCGCAAAGAAAACTTGATCAATAAAACTAACGGTAAAGCCATGTTAGTTACTGTTGAGTTTGAAAAGGACGGTGTAAATTATCGTATTGAACGCGGTCGCAAGCCCAATGTTTTAAAACTTTTTGTTAATGACCAAGAACAAAAAGACGAAACACAAGCAGAAGATGATGCACAGGGCGACAGCCGAGAAACGCAAAAATACATTGATCAATTGCTGGGTATGAGCCATATGATGTTCAAGCATTTGGTTGCTTTGAACACATATACTGAGCCGTTTTTGAGTCTTAAATCGTCAGATCAACGTGAAATCATTGAGCAGTTATTAGGCATTACTCTGCTTTCAGAGAAGGCAGAAAGCCTTAAAACGCAAATGAAAGAGACAAAAGATGCTATTACAGGCGAATCTGCACGTATCGAAGCAGTAAAAGGTGCTAACGAAAACGTTCAAAAAAGCATTTCTAGCTTGGAAATTAAAAGTTCAGCATGGGAAACTAAAAAAGAAGAAGATCTAGAACGTCTAGGAAAAGCAATTTTACAATTAAGTTCAGTTAACATTGATCAAGAAATTACGTTACACGAGCAAGTAAAAAGCTGGAACGAAAAGAATAACAAAGTAAAGGATCTTACTAAACAGCGAGCTACTTTAGAAGCCGCAGTTGGCCAAGCTGAAAAATCAGTTAAAAAATATGAAAAAGAAATCCTTGCATTAGAGGATAAAAAATGTCCGGCTTGCGAGCAAGAGTTACACGACCACAAGCACGAAGAAATGCTTACTAAGGTTAAAAAAGATTATTCTGATTTTGTAACATATTTTAACAAAGTTAGCAAAGATTTTAAAAAGGTAGATCAGGAATTTCAAGAAGCTAACAATCTTGGAAAGAAGCCTATTACATTTTATGAAACACTAGAAGAAGCATATAATCATAGAAACAATCTTGCTAATCTTGAACAAAGTCTAGAAGACAAATATAACGAATCAAATCCCTATGACGAACAGATCACTGAATTAAAAAATACAGCTATCCAAGAAATCAGTTGGGATACTATCAATGAGTTAAACAGAGTCAAGGAACATCAAGAATTTTTACACAAATTGTTGACTAATAAAGATTCGTTTATCCGTAAAAAGATTATTGATCAGAATTTAACATTCTTAAACAAGCGATTAAGCTACTACATTGACAAGATTGGTTTGCCACATACCGTTGTATTCCAAAACGACCTAACTGTAATGATTACACAGCTTGGTCAAGAACTTGACTTTGATAATCTAAGTCGAGGAGAACGCAACAGATTGATTTTAAGTCTAAGTTGGGCATTCCGCGATGTATGGGAAAACTTATATCAGCACATCAACTTATTGTTCATCGACGAACTTATTGATGCCGGCATGGATGCCGCAGGTGTTGAAGCAGGTATTGCAGTTCTTAAGAAGATGGCTCGTGAGAGAAACAAGAACATTTACCTAATTTCACACAAGGACGAACTAGTAGGTCGTGTAAACAACGTGCTTCACGTTATCAAAGAAAACGGATTTACCAGTTACTCAAATGATGTAGACTACGTTGAGTCATAATGATAAACAAGTACAAAGAACTCCATGAAAAACTTTTGGACAAGTTTGTGGAATATCACAATATTCATACCATGTGGGTTCTTAGATTTTCTCAAGAGAAGACCATTGCTCTGAGAAGAGTGTTAAGTGAAATGCGCCAAATTGAATTTGAACTGCGAGCAGTTGCCAAAGAAATCGAACGCGAAGAAACAAAACGCAAAAGACAAAAATGGAATAGAGAATAAGGAAAAAACAAATGGACACAACAATCGAGCAAATTAAAAGAGCGGTAGAAGCTTGGGAAGCCGAAGATACAAAGTTTGAAAAAGGCAACAACGCCGCAGGTACTCGTGCTCGCAAAGCATTAGCCGAAGTTGGGAAACTTATCAAACAACGTCGAAACGAAATCACCGAAACTAAGAATGCCCGCAAGGAAGCAAAAGCAGGGTAATGACTTGGTTCTATCAAGGGAGCGTAGTTGAAGAACTACCTGAAGATTGTGTTGGGTTTGTTTATATCATCACTAACACAGTCTCAGGTCGCAAATATATTGGCAAAAAGTTAGCAAAATTTTCAAGAACAACTTATAAAACTGTAAAACTCAAAAACGGCAAAAAGAAAAAGAAAAAAATCAGAGGCAAAATAGAAAGCGACTGGAAGGACTACTACGGTTCATCCCCAAACTTACAGGCAGACATAGACAGCTTAGGCAAAGAAAACTTTCACAGAGAAATATTACATTACTGCACATCCAAGGCCCTTACTTCATATATCGAAGCACGAGAACAATTCGAACGCAAAGTTTTAGAATCTGACGATTATTACAACGGGCACATTCAAGTTAGAGTCCACGGCTCCCACATCAAAGGCAAATAAACGGTAACAGCTTGCGCAGGCTAATTTCGTGCGCCGAAGGAATCCCCGGAGTGGGGGAGGACGGAAATCTCTCGCCGTAAAGAGTACTCAGCAACTATCCTTAACAGGACGTCGATCGCAAACTGCCTGCGGTTTTGCTGTTTGAATGGAGTAAAAATAGGCCAAAAGAGCAGGGAGAACCTGCACGTTTGCTAGTGTGTTAGCGTATGCTAGTAAACCGCCGTCATAATAAGACTAGGCTCGTGGTACCGGATGACCGCCACTGTAACGCCTTAACGCTAAGTGACTTGCCGTACTCGGATAATGCACCTTTTTGCCCGGAAACGGGCTAAGTGTGACCATTAGTATCTGGATAATACTTAAACTACTTCGTAGTAATAAAAATGCTTCAAGCGAAGCGCAGAAGCAAATGAGCGTTAGCTCATTTAAGTATATAAATATCGTGTTGGAGACATATTATGCAGATCAAAGAATTAATCATTGAATCAGAAACAGTTAATGAAGCTCAGCCCATGAGTTTTCTAAGTAAAGTAGGAAACAAAGTCCTAAGTAAAGTAGGTGGTAATATGGGTGCTGTTGCTAAGGGTAAACTGGCGTCTGGTGGCAATGCTAATCAACTAATGGGACAATATCAACAATGGTTAGGTACTATTGGTGAAAAGCCTTCAAAAGAAAACCTAATTCAATGGTTAACTGATCAAGGACTTCCTGTAGATGCCGCACAGCAAGTAGTTAATACTGCTCCTGCTCCAACAATGATGCAAAAAGTAGGCGGTGCAGTTAAAGGTGCCGCACAGGGCGCAGTAAAAGGTTTCCAACAAGCAGGTCAAGCTCCGCAACCAGCTCCTGCACAAATAGCACCCGTACAAACTCAGAGCATTATGAGAGATCTTATTAACAGAGTTAGCGAAAGTGTTGTTTTAGAAGATACTCCAATTGATAATTCTATTGTTTCAAAAGCAATTATGGCCGCTGTTAGACAACAGGCCAAAGGTCAATCTGCTCCAACTGCTCAGCCCGCTCCAGTAGATGCTACAGCACCTGCAGACGCAACTGCAACAGTACCCGCAGGTACTACTCCCGCAGATGCCGCGGCCGCAGTAGCACCGACTAGCGACGAAACAACTCCTCAATCAAATCAAACTACAACAAATGCTCCTGCCGCAGGTGGCCGAATTGGTGCACCAGCTGGTAAACAAGCAGTTGACAATGCTGTACAGACTGTTAATGCCGTACGTGCAGATCGTAGACAACAGGTAATTGACTACGCACAGCAAAAAATAAATGATGCTGAAGCACAGCTATTGGCTATTAGAAAGAATGCAGGAGTAAAGCAAGCTCCAGAGCTTCAAGTACAACAAGGTGGAAAAGCCGCAACGGCTTAAAAGAATGGTAAACCGCTTTCTTTAGCGGTTTCTAAATTCTGTTTGATAATTTTCTGTACAATTTCGATGTCTTTGCGATCAACGCTTAACAATTGATCTAGAGATATTCCGCCGCGCATAAACCAACTGCATCTAAAGAGTTCTTCTTTAATGGCTTCTATCTCTTTTTCCATTTGTTTTGCCAGCTCCAATATCTCATCGAAGCTGAGAGATAGAAGCCTTATGCGAAAAAATTTTAAGCGTTAAAATCAAAGGGTACTTCTAGTACGTCAGGTGCACCTTTTGCTCGCATTTCATCAGTTGAGTTTACTCGCAAAGGTTTGAGCTTGTTTTGATCAGCCAGCGCACCTAGATGTTCTTTGACTTTTTCAAATATTTCTCTATCACAGTTACGCATGAACTCGTCAATGTGTTCTTCGTCAGTTACTGTGCCTGCAGAGCTTTCGATCTTCCAAACAGATTTTGCAATAAGATCTAAAGTTTTTCCAGTTAGTTTTTCAAAACTTTCTTGGAATGCCCTGACTTTAACTTCCTCTTCCAGTGACTCATCTTTGAGAATGTTCATGAGTCTGTTAGTTTCAAACTCGCTGATCTGTGTGGCTGTTTGTACTTGGTAAGTTGTGGGCTTGAGATAGAAGACAAGATCTGGACGAACTTCTAAGCGTTCATCCCAATGAATTGTATTCTGTAGCGTTTCTAAAATTTCTCTTAGATTTACCTGATATTCCATTGAACCATCCATTGTAGCATGTTCAATTTCTAATCCCATTATTTCTCCATAGGTTGCCATTCTAATAGCAACAAGGATAACATCTAGATCTATTGACGGTGCCGCCCACGCATTCTTAATATTAGGCATACAACTATGGATAACATCAACCATGCCCTGACCATTCATTAGTGCGTCTGGAGTTTTTAGTATAATCTCATCCTTGGCAGTCATTGAATATACAGGATATTCTCCATTGATTGTTGGGTCAAGACTGCCCTCTGGCCAAAATTTACCTTTACTAGGCAAACTAATATAGATTTTAGGCTGGCGCATTAAGTTGGCCAGTGGATTATGTTTGGGTTGGTTTTCAGCCATTTTTTAACTCCGATAAATAGATTGTACAATGGTATGAATATTTATCTACCAATATAATCAGGGATTTTTAATCAATGGCTTCAATCGTAAAAGGTACCATCGGCGACCAACCAGTAGAACTTAACAATGCCGCAACGGAATCGACCCTGTTGCAGATGTTGGCCCTTGCAAAACAAGATTCGGCTGTGCTTCGAAATATGGCCGCAAAAGCGGGTGTAGATGCCAAAGCCATTGAAAAAGCTTCAAAGAATTTAGAACAACAAAACAAAGCATCTGCAGATGCTGGCGGTAGCTTAACTAGCCTTGCACCTAAAGCCAGTTTACTAGGTGGTTTCTTAATGGACATGGGAGCTTCAGCAATGAAGACCATGGGCAACTTAGTGGAGTTTGGCGACGAATTAATGGAAGGTAAAGCAAGAGCTAGCGATTTCTTTAAAGCTCTAAAAGATCTTCCACTAGGCTTAGGATTACTTGCTACAGTTTTTCAAAAGGCCATGCAATATCAAGAAAGAAATCTTGATGTTTACCGACAAATTTCCAGTACAGGTGCAGGCCTAAATGGTTCATTAGCTGAGTTAAGAACTAAAGCATCTGGTCTTTATCTAACCTTAGATGAATTTGCCAATGTAATGAAGACTAACGGTGATACTTTTAAATCATTAGGCGGTAGTGCATCAGCAGGTAGTGAAGCATTTATAAACATCAATAGAAGAATTATGAAAAGCGGTTTAGGAGATAATCTCTTAAACATGGGATATAGCTTTGAACAGGTCAATAATCTTCTAGGTGGATATTTAAGGGTTAGCGGAGATGGTCTACGAATTGGTCGAGACTCTGCAAAAGAACAAGAAAGGTTAGCCAAAGCCGCCGCCAATTATGGTAAAGAATTAGACTTTATGGCAAGGCTTCAAGGAGAAAGTCGAGAAGCACTTGAACAAAAGATGCAGGCCGAAGCTCAGGAAGCTAGTTGGCAGTTACATCTAGCACAAATGGATGAAGAAGGCAGAGAAAAAGCAAATATGGCATTGATGAGAGCAAATGCTGTAGGCGGTAAAGGTGCGATGGATGCACTAAAAGCAAGCATTATGGGATTTGCCGCGCCATTTAGCGAAGAAGGTAAAAACTTTGTATCTTTGTTTGGTGCAGGAACAAAAGCTATAGAGACAATGGCAAGAACTGTAAAAGATGGTACCAAGGCCGAAGAGGCATCTGGAAAATTAGATAAGTTAATGGCTCAAGCAGTTGCTGGAAATATTCGCGACATGAAAGGTTTACAGAACGTTATTAATGCCATGGGTCTCGGCGGAACTGATATGGCTAGAGGTATTATGGATGTTGTAAAAGCAAACACAGAATACATCAAAACAGGTCGTGTAAGTGCTGAAGAAATAGAAAAAGCTATTCAAGAAACAAAAAGAAGACAAGCCGCAGATCAAAAAGCCGCAGATGCCGCTAATCAAAATGAAAAGAGAATGAAAGAACTTGGCAATCAGATTAATCAAGCACTGATGCCTGTTATGGAATTATTAGCAAGATACGGTAATAGGGTAGTTGGCGAATTTATGAAATTTATTAATACAATCGATTTACCTAAACTTGGTCAAGAATTAGCTAAGTTCATGGAAGGTGTAATGAATTATGCTAAAAACTTGTTTAGCGAAGAAGGTCGAACAAAAATAATGAACGACATTAAACACTGGTTCCAACTACTGCTAGTTGAATTAAAGTTGGCTCTTATACCGTGGTACACCGAAGCAGACGCCGAAGAAGAACGTAAAAGATTAACAAAAGATAAAGAAATTTATGATGCACGAGCTAAATCTGTTGAAGAATTAAAAGAGATAGCTAGATTAGAAGCAAGACAAAAATTATTAGAAAATACAGATTCTTTAAAAACTATTAATCAAGCTATACAAAACGACCAAGAAAAACTCAAAGCACTAAAAGAAAATAAAGATCTTAGCGACGAAGAAAAACGCACTCAACAAGAAGAAATTAATCGTCGTATAAAGGCAAATCAAGAAAACAAACAAATGCTCGAACGCCTTGACGACACTACTAGAACTCAAGCATTAAATGAGACTAAAGCTAGAATTGCTCGCATGAAAGCAAGTGCAACATTAGCTACAGCTGGACAAGAAACATATAGAGAAAGACGTACTAGAGAATCGGCAGAAATAAATGAACAGCAAGCGGCTATAGATGCTATGGGGGCTAATCCTATGGGTGTTGGTGTTCGCCACGGCGGTTCGATAGGTGCTACTGGAAATGTTCTTGAAAATTTTGGAACAGGTACACGCATAACAGCAGGCGGTAAAGAAGGTATGCTAACTGAGCAACAAATGACCAACCTAGCTAAAGGATCCGCAGATACTGGAGCCGCACAAGCTCAAGAAAGGCTAGCCAATGCTATAATTGCGTTAAATAAGTCACAAGCAATGACAAATCAGCTACTTGCTCAATCTGTGGAATATCAACGCAGATACTTAGAAGGTACGTCAAGGTTTGGTAATCAATTTGCAAGGGCCTATTAATATATGAGTTGGAAAAAATACTTCACACCTGTTGCTACCAGCGGACAAATGAGTCCGATTAGCGGTAGTAATGGAGCGAGCCCTACACGTTCAAACTATTCTAGTTATCTACCGGATGTTTATACAGGACATCCAAATCGTCTTGAACGTTACAGTCAGTATGACACAATGGACAGCGACTCAGAAGTTAATGCCGCTCTTGATATCCTTGCAGAATTTTGCAGTCAACTTAACGAGGAAAACGGAACACCGTTTGAAATTAAGTTCAAAGAACAATCTACTCCTACTGAAGTAAAAATTCTTAAAAAGTATCTACAGCAGTGGACAAAATTAAATCAGTTCCATAGAAGAATTTTTAAAGTAGTCCGTAATGCATTCAAATACGGAGATAGTTTTTTTATTCGCGATCCAGAAACACAAAGTTGGATCTATGTTGATCCAGCAAAAGTTGATAGAATTATTGTCAACGAAAGCGAAGGTAAAAAACCAGAACAGTATGTAATTAGAGATCTTAATATTAATTTAAGAACTTTAGTTGGCACAACTATTAATCCATCAAACCAAAATGCTCTTCCGGGCGGAATGACTTATATTACCGGCGGCGCACAACAGCGCGGTATGGTTGGCGGTGTACCACAACAAAACGGTTCACGATTTAGCATGGATCAAAATCAATATGCAATTGATGCAAAACATGTTATTCATATCAGTCTATCAGAAGGATTAGACAATAATTTTCCGTTTGGTAACAGCTTATTAGAATCAATTTTTAAAGTCTACA
>JACCDO010879763.1_pt1 | contig 10898 bp, 10 predicted proteins | sample 7446101 | NCBI WGS metagenome assembly JACCDO01 (sample SAMN15323440, study PRJNA562643) | freshwater metagenome | isolation source: river surface water | place: USA:Blue River Watershed | collected 2017-08-16
ACCGCCGTGAAAGGGCGATGTCCTAGGCCCCTAGACGATGGGGACGTTTGAGGCTCGCAAATCGTACCTTGTAGCAAGCGTGCGACCAAACTGCCTTTATTTATGCGCTAATTAATAGCCCATTTAACTGAGATCGAGACCGTTACATCTTGCTGGCCAAGATCAATCACAGTTGCACCAACAGAATCCTTCTGCATCGCCATTATTGGATAAGCAGCTGGTCCGCTGCTTTCAGACAATGTGATTACGCGTCCGAGTTTTACACCTAACAACTTCGCATATGACAACGCTTTAGCGCGTGCGTTCTTTACAGCGACTGTGCGTGCAGAAAGTGATGCTTTACTTGAATCAAGTACGAATGGTGAAACACCAGTTACTTGCAAATTATCTCCACCGGCTGCAACTACAGCATCAACTACTGCGCCTGCATTCGCTGCGTTCTTAATTGTTACAACAAATGATTGCGAAGCGCGATAACCAATGAGTTTTGATCCACCTTCGGGTGTGTAGCTGTACTCAGGATAAGAAGAGATTGATTGTGTTGCGATCTCTGTCTTTGCCACACCATTATCAAGAAGTGCTGCTCTTACAGCCGCAGCTACCTTTGCTGTCTCTGCCAAGGCTTCTTTATTGCTGGCAGCTACAACTGTTGCAGTTGCGCTCATGCGCACTGCGTCCGGTGTCACCTTTACTGTTCCTTCAGCATTTACTGAAATGCTGCGAGTAGGTGCTGCTGCCATTGATGCAGGGGCAAGTGCCACGCCACCGATCAGGGCAAGAGCAATGGCTAGAACTGCGAACTTCTTCATTTGTGTGGTTTTCATAGGCTCAAGTGTACTTCCTTGTCTCTGTGAAAATAATGAGAGAATACGCAGATGAGCCAAGGACAATTTTTGAGTAACTGTGCTGCAGATACTTTGTCCAACGCTGCCGAATCACTTAAAAGTGGTGCTCTAGTTGCCTTTCCTACAGAAACTGTTTATGGATTAGGTGCGGATGCAAGTAATGAAAAAGCTGTTGCACGTATTTATGAAGTAAAAGGGCGCCCACAAGATCACCCTTTGATTCTGCATATTGCGTCGATGAACGACATTTCTTATTGGGCAGAAGACATCAGCGATTACGCAATCGGGCTCGCGCGCACTTTTTGGCCGGGGCCGATGATGCTGATATTTAAACGCAGCGATGCTGCAAAAGATTTCGTAACTGGCGGGCAAGACACAGTTGGTCTTCGCGTGCCAGATCATTCGTTAGCGCTTGGGCTGTTGCAGGAGTGCAAGAAGATTGGCGTGCTAGCAATTGCCGCGCCTTCGGCTAATAGATTCGGCCACGTTTCACCGACGACTGCAGTTGCTGTGCAAGAAGAGATCGGTTCTTATTTTTCTGCACAAGATTTGATTCTCGATGGCGGGGCCGCACAAGTAGGCCTTGAGTCCACAATCATTGATTGCACGGGGGATGCGCCACGGATACTGCGCCCGGGTGCGATTACGCAAGCGATGATTGAAGAAGTGACAGGACTCAAAGTAAGTGAAAGCAGTGAATCAACTATTCGAGTCAGCGGATCACTTGAAAAACACTACGCACCAAATGCGCAGGTACTTCTTGATTTTCAAGCAACTGCGGGACAAGGTTTTATTGCACTTGCAGATGTTGCAACACCGATTGGTGCAATTCGTTTAGCGTCACCGCAGACAACAGATGAATATGCACGAGTGCTTTATTCAGCACTTCGAGATGGCGATGCACAAGGGCTCAAAACGATTGCAGTTATCCAACCCAGCGGTGATGGGCTTGCAATTGCCATCCGTGACCGCTTAATGCGAGCGTCAAAGGGTCGCTAGTTTTCGGCTAAGATTCGCCGAAGTACAAAGCACTAAACATTTGGGGCCTATAGCTCAGTCGGTAGAGCAACGGACTTTTAATCCGTGGGTCGACGGTTCGAGCCCGTCTGGGCCCACATGTCGAAATCTTAATTTTAGGCGTGTGGTGATCGCTAATTCGCCAGTTCAAGAAAGTTCAAAAGAATTTTAACTCTTCGTGAAGACTAGAGTCCAAGAAGACGGCGCCTCGCAATCGGAATTATTGGGTTCACCAAGCCAAATACGCGGGATCATTTTTGATGAAAAATTCTTATCATAAGGTCTTCTAACAACAAGTGAATATCCGAGAAGAGAAATCTCTTGAATCAACTTTTCAATGTTGGCAAAGCGATTAACTTGCAAGTAACCATAATAATTTTGTAAAGAATAAAACTCATCGCTTGATCCTGCAATATCATCCAGAATAATGCATTTTGGATCAGATAATCCAATCAACCTCAAAAGTTCTGAATTCCTCTCAAAATACTGCAAAACAGAATTTGCATACAAAAGGTTTTTTGTACTTTTGAGGTCGATTAACTCCTCAAGTTCTACAAATTTCATTCGAGGAAGGTCCTCAGTGAGGTATTCAAATGCTAATCTCGAGCTCGCCAATTCAAGGTTAAAGTAACTTAGATTCTCTGCCTGATTAGTTTTCAACAGATACGCCCAAAGCCACCCAGGCCCCCCGCCGAGATCAATTAAATTTTCAAACTTTTCACTCGTCAAGAATTCTGTAATTGTTGATGGACGGGGCAACTTCGAATCCAAGGCGATTTCGAGCATTGCTATTTGCCTTGTGTGCCACTCAGTTGAATCAAATCCACCCAAGCGATTGTGTTGCAGTGAGTGATTAAACTCATCCATCCGTAAACGCGCCTCAGGGTAACTATCAAACCTAAACTGCCAGATGTATGCCAAATTCAATTCTTCAGGAATCAATTGATGCATCTTTCGAGCAAAAGGCAGTCGTTCGAATCTTGTGGCTCACAAGGGTTAGCCTAATTGACTGGTCATGACCATGGGGCACCAGGTGGGTTTGTCGCTCAACTCTTGCTCCGGTTAATCCCTTTTCGGTTGAATCCATGAATATGGATGTGGTCAGATCCAGGAGCTCCCGTTAAGAACCTCTTGAACCAAAAATTTCCAAAAAGAGTTTGACCCACAGGACAAGGAATTCTCATAGCTAACGGAATGATAACTAGAGATGAATGTTTCTTAATTGTTAGAAACACAGGTAAAAACTAACGCCCGCGTTGGCTCTTGTTGCTTCCAAATAAAAAACGCTCTTACTGTTTATTTTCACTCGCTTACCCATTAAGAAACTTAATGGGTAAGCGGCGTTGTTTCCATCGAAGTCTGGTTAAAGTCACCGCTGTCCCGCATCGAGTGTAAATCTAAACAAAGGATTTCCTTGTTAATTTCTGCTTTGCCTCGGAAAAATTATACCCGTCCTCTCGAATAGTTGTTGTATGTTTTATTCCTACAACCTCTTTTGACGACGTCGGTTTGTATCGCGAAATACAAAGAAGCATCAGCATTGAATCTATAAATACCCCACGCCAAATGAATTTTCATTAACCAACCATTGCTCATACGAGGAATCCAGATGAAAATCAAGAGAAAACCGTAGGAGATTGCAACTTGGGCCTGCTTAGGAAATGTCTTGCATAAGGTACGATGGGCTGTGTTTAAGTAGTTCAATTCGTATGCGCAAAATGACATGGGACATCAAATGGGAAATAAACGAGTAGTTCTTGCCGGCAGTGTTTTAGTTATTTTTTCTTTTTTGAGTAATGAAATTGCTCAAGCTTATGAAAGGCCGCCAGTAAGGCCCATCCCAGCCGAAATCGAATCATCCAGATACAACTTGAGTGTCTCGAAAATTAAATCGGCATCACAGGAGGCAGAAAAACTCGCCTACTTAAACACCAGTTCCGTATTTGGTGTATCACGCACTAAGGGAATCATTACAAGATACTACTTAAATTCGCAAAACAATCTGAGTTCCAAGCGCGTTGGAGAGGTGTCATTAAAGAATATTTCCCCAAATTCACAAATCTTAAGAATTGAAAACTCAAAGTTTAACAAAGGATTCTTGTACACGGCGATAACTACCAAGCCGGATGCCAAAAAATGTAGTTATTTGATTCTAGTTAAACAAAATTATACAAAAACAGGTTCAATGGGACCAGCTTCAAGAATTTTTCAAAGTGATTGTGATCGCTCAGGAAATGATACTTGGGGAGGAGGAATTGCCTTTTCGGAAAAACTTTTATATTTCTCGATTGGCGAAAATAGGATTTCCTACAAAACTGCTAAACCTTTCACAGACTTTTACTCAAAAACGCAACTTAAGAAAATGAATACATACTTCGGTAAAGTTATTTCAATCAATTTATCAAATAACAATGAGATAAAGAAGATATCTGTTGGACACAGAAATCCAACAGGATTGTATTTTGATTCTGCTTCTTCAACACTGTTTGCATCTGAATTTGGCCCAGAAGGTGGAGATGAAATAAATATAATCTCGAAGGGGAATGATTATGGGTATCCAGACACGTCGTTCGGTCGAATTTATGATGAATTAAATCCAGGAGTGAAAACACAATATCCATTGAGCTACGAGAAGTATACAAAATTTGCAATTCCTCTAATCGCTTATGTACCCTCTATCAATCCAGTTCAACTTTTTAAGTTGAGCAAAGATTCTAAATTTGTAGATTGGCGAGGCAATCTTTTTGTTGGATGCCTTAGTGGAAAAATACTTAGGATAGTTTTAAATGAGAAGAAAACCGGAGTAACAGTAATCCTTAGTGAAGAACTCGAAATTGGAGCCAGGGTGCGAGATTTGACTGAAATTTCAAATTCAAGTTTATTGGCATCCACAGATGATGGTGAGTTAGTTTTGTTGAGCATTCAAAAGTGAGTGAAGAGAAGGAATAGCAATTCTTAAAGAATTAGGCAGATTTCAAGTCAAGAATTCTGTAATAGCGATAGCACTTCTTCTCATAGGATTGTCGCGATTCCTTTTTTTAAACAGCTGGGGAATAGTTGATTCCGAATGGTGGCGAGCCTGGATGAATCACATCAATTTAGTGGGATTTGCAAACGTATATTCTGACCGTACACAGGGCTTCGAGATCTTTAAATCATTGGGGAATCCAATCTCAATTGATGGCCCGATAATCTCATTTCCTTCTATAACTGTGCCAACGTTTTTACCTAATGATTACTTTAGATTTTTTTTTCCAGTCGCACAACCGCCTTTGTTTTTATTGGATTTGGCATTTACCAATAGCTTAAAAAATCTCTTGAGCATTAATTCTGACTATGTAGTTCTGAATTTAACAAACATAGTTTTTAGCTTCACATTAACTTTGTTAATTTCGAGTATCCTACGAGAAAGAAGCATAAAGAGACATAGAACGTGGGCTCTTGCCTTAGTGTGGGCAAATCCACTTTTGATTTTGCAATCAAACATACAGGGATATAGAGATCTTTTGTTGTTAAATCTTATAACTTTGAGCATTAAACTTATGGATAGAGATAAAAAATGTCTTTATCTCTCAGGTGCTGTTTTTGCATTAGCTTGTATGACAAAACCAACAGCTATTTTTGTAGTAATTGTATTTTTTATTTGCCTTACAAATCGAGCTTTCCTTAAGTTCTTAATTGGAATGACTTTCTCTGTGAGCATGGTGTTTGCCATTTATCTTTTCACAGATCGACTCTTTGGATTAGTAGCCGCCATTTTCACTGAATTCAGCTTCACACAGACTTTTTCTGAAGGAATCAGTTTTTGGTCTACTTTCAAACTTTTATTTGAATATACCGAATATCTACCAATATCTTCAGATTTACAGAGTTTTACTATGTCCGTAGGCAATATTCTTCTAAAGAACTTAACTTTGATATCTATATTGCATCTCGGCATTTTTCTTCTAATTGCGTTGAAAATGCGTCGTGATTCGAAAATTGATATCTTCGGGCGACGAATTCAAATCTTTATCATCTTTTTTTATTTTCTAATGCCAAACTCAAGAATGAATCATTATTTTGTCTTTCTCTCCATATTGTTGATAGCAATACCGGTGGCAAGAGAGAGGCTTTTAATTACCCCAGTTATAGCCCTTATATTCCTGCAAGACCTACTTTATGGGGGATTTGGCAGGAATTCTTTTTTTGAAGGAACCAGACTTTCACTCCCAATAAACATTGTTACATCGATTTTGATCACAAGTCTTTCAATATTGAAGATATGTAGGAAAAACCCTATTGTCACGGTCAACCCAAAAATGAAGTAAAATTGAATTATGCCTAGCGAGAAAATAGTAGTTTTAGGGGGGGCGGGCCATGTTGGCTTGCCGCTCAGTATTCAACTGGCAAATGTTGGATTTGATGTAACAATTTTTGATCTCAACTTATCGGCAATAGAGAAAATTGCGAACGGCGTCTTTCCTTTCATTGAAGAGAACGGGTTAGAGAATTTAAGATTGGCACTTGCGAGTGGCAGACTTCATTACACAGATGACGCATCAATAATTGGAGTAGCAACAACAATCATATCTGTTATCGGAACACCAGTCGATGATCATTCAAACCCAAATCCTGATTCTATGCGGCGAACTTTTCGCCCACTTCTAAAACATTTTAGATCTGGCCAACTCTTAATTCTAAGATCAACAGTATACCCTGGAGTAACGCTTTCAATCGAAAAATTCTTTGCAGAATCTAATTTAGAAATTGAAATCTCAAATGCACCTGAAAGAATTTTAGAAGGTCAAGCTTTTTTAGAACTCCCCAAAATTCCACAAATAATTGGTGCGCGAAATCAAAACACACACCATCGTGTTGCTGAAATTTTTACCAAATTCTCACCTTCAATAGTTTTGTGTTCACCAGAAGAGGCAGAAATGGCGAAACTTTTTTCGAATGCCTGGCGATATTCAAAATTTGCAATCGCAAACGAACTATTCATGATTGCAAAATCTGCTGGTCTAGAATTTAACAAAGTTCGAGAAATAATGAAGTTCGGATACGAACGTTCATCGGATATCCCACTACCTGGTTTTACGGCTGGTCCATGCCTTCCAAAAGATACAATTCAACTTTCAACTTACATGCATTCAGACTTTAAAATTGGGCAAGCCTCCCTGAGCATCAATGAAGGAATGCCTGCATTTATCGTTCACGAACTCGAAAATAAGTACTCATTATCTTCACTGTCGGTGGGTGTTTACGGCATGGGTTTTAAGTACGGTTCTGACGATATTCGCGACAGCTTAAGTTACAAACTGAGAAAAATCCTACAATTTAAAGCAAAGCAAGTGCACTGTAGCGACCCTTTGGTGACGGATGACAGATTGGTGGATCCTATCGAGCTCATAAATTCTGTTGACTTGATTTTGCTAACAACGCTACAAAAAAAAGAATTTGTTGATCAATATGAAGAGGATCTTAGATCAAGACCAAACGTTACCATTCTCAATATTTGGGACATTTAGCGCCCCAGAATTACTCTAAAGAACCAGTATGCATATGACGGGAACCACTTCATAATCTTGAACTTAGAAACCCCCTTGGTGCGGTCATGCCAATGCGTGGGGAAGGATTCAACAACGAACCCGTCTTTTTTAGCTTTAAACAGAAATTCTAATCCATACGTGAATCCTTTTTTACTTTCAATCTGTATAGAAGTGATGAATTGTCTCGATACACCCTTGAATCCATTCGTGGGATCGCTGTAATTTGGACCTTTGAAATGCACCAAAATATTATTTGCGGATAAAGACATAATTCGTTTAAATCTAGAACCGCCAGTGTATGAACCACCAGCCAAATATCGTGAGGCACTAATATAGCCAGCACGCGTAGACTGATAAATTCTATAAAAGGACACAATATCTTGACAATCATCTGTATTGTCTGCCGTCAAAATTACGATAAAATCTTCAACAGAATTTTTGATTCCAAATTTTATCGCCTCCATCGGACCCGAAGATTCTTCATTGACTAGGATATGAACATCAAAGGAGTAATTAGCTCGAGCACCCTCAATTACAGGGATTGTTGAATCATTTCTGGAATCCAAAACACAATACACCGAAACTAAATCCGAAGAAGTCTCTTGTATCGATTCGAGAACGTCAAGGATTGATTCTTTTTCCTCAAAAATGGGCATTATGATTGCTAGTGGAGTTACAGGCACTGAGAAAACATACACAAAAACCACCATATTTGAAAGGGAAAACTTGAATCGCTCACAATTCTTTCAAAATAATCAAACGGCTCTAGTTATACTCGGTTCAGGTGGCTTTTTGGGGAAAAATTTATTGTTTTCGTTATTAAGAGATTACAGTTTTACAAATCAGATATTTCTGAGTCAAAAAGGTGCCAACGGCAAGATTCAAATTAAAGAATATTCAACTTTAAGTGAATGGCCTATCGAAAAACTTTTAGAAAAATTTGAAATTATCATTATTGTCAATTTAATTAGTGGCAGAATGCAATCAGATCTTGATTCGCGTCACACTCATTTTACTTCTCCAAAATCTATTTTTGACGAAGCAAGCAAAAATCCCAATAAAAAAATCCATTGGGTTCAAATCGAATCATACTCACAATACTCGACCGATACTCCCCATGATAAATATTACGTTGCAGGCAAAAATCTTTTCCATGATTACTTGAGAGAAACTTTGTTGAAAAATACTACTGTTGAATTCCTAGTTCTGGGCCACTTGTCTGGGCCTGGAGATCCAGAGACAAGATTTCTTCCCTTAAATTTTAGAAAAATTCTTAAGAATGAAAAATTAGTATTGAAGAATTCTTACGAACAGATTCCCTTAGTTGACGTGAGAGATGTAGCTGATCACCTTGCAAACAGATTAGGTGAAATTGAACCGTTGGCTACAGATTATTCTATTGCCTCTTTTCCAGTTCATGATATGCCCACAATTTTGCAAGTTTTTCAATCCGCTAAAGAAATTTCTGGAAGTTCTTCTAACTTTTTTGAAATACATCAATTCAACAGACGGTTTATCGAACGATATATTCCTGATGAGCAGCCCAAAAGTCTTAATGCAAAAATCAATTTACGCACAAGTATCAAAACACTTACTGATACACTTTTGCACATGAAGTTGATGGATCTCCAATGAATATCTTAATAACGGGCTCCAACGGATTTATTGGAAAGAATTTTATAAAATATTTACTCACTCAACCAAATGTAAATATAATTTCAGTAGATATGAATTTAAATCACGGAAAAAGAGAAGAAATCTTTGAAAACAATACTAAAATCATCGAGTTAAAAATAGACCTGACCGATGCCGATTCCTTGGAAGTTTTGTCCCAGTTTGAAATTGACTATGTGTACCATTTTGCTGCAATTAATGGAACTCAAAGGTTTTATCTAGAACCTTGGACAGTATTCTACAACTCATCACTCCCTACAATTAATTTGATCAAATTCGTGATAAAAACGTGGCCAAAATTAATTCGTTTCATTTATACAAGCTCTAGTGAGGTCTATGCGGACCTTAATTTGTTGGAGGTTGAAAAAACTAATGAATTAGTGCCGGTTGGATTTAGAAATGTACTAAACCCACGTTGGTCTTATGGCGGAGCAAAGTTGCTAGGTGAAATTGCCTTAAATTCTGCAAACGTTCAATATGGATTGCCATTTACAATCATTCGTTATCACAATGTTTATGGGCCCAACATGGGTATAAATCACGTGATACCAGATTTTATTAACCGCGGCAAACTTGGAATTTTTAAATTAAATGGTTTCAGAAATGTGCGATCGTTCATCTATATAACAGACGCTGTAGGCGCAACATATCAAATTGGCAATTCAGAGGCAGCAAAAAACAAAATAGTTCATGTAGGTAATGAAGACCCCATTGATATGAAAGAACTCGCTCAATCAATTATGAAGGCGGCAAATTGGGAGGGAGAGCTCGAACTAAATGAAGCGCCAGAAGGGTCTACGGATTATCGTTGTCCTGATACCACTTTTCTCCGTAATGAAATAAATCATCAATCGACAATAGATTTGAGTGCTGGGTTGAAAATGACATATCAATGGTATTTAGAAAATAATGGAGACCAAGATTGAATACTGAAAATGAAAATATGTACAACACACTTTACAATGAGATTTTTATTTCGGCAAAAAATGGATATGCGAAAGATGTAATGCATAAATTTCTAGAAAAAAACTTAAAGCCTTTCTATTCAAATATTCTGGAAGTGGGAGCAAATAATTTAGAACATCATGATTACATCACGCATGATTTTGATCGCTATATTGCTACTGATATAAGGAAATCTTCAAATTTAGATCTAAATGCCTTGCCAAACAAAGTAGAGTTTAAAACCGCGGATGTATGTAATTTGAAATCTTTTCACAATGAAACATTTGATCGCGTTTTCGCAACTTGTGTAATTCAACACGTGTTTGATCCGGAAGCAGCATTTAGAGAAATGTTTCGCGTCACAAAAATTGGAGGTCGAATAGATATTTTAATTCAAAATGATGTGGGGTACTTTTTCAAGTTAATCCGAAAATGGACTACTTTAAGAAATGCTAAAAAATATAGTTTGTTGCCAGAAGTTGAACTTTTTTTCGCGAGGGAACACCGAAATAATTTGGAAAATATAATCACTATGATTCGACTGCTCACGAAGAACCAGAAATTTTCTGTTATTTCTTGGCCCTTGAATCTGAATTTATCCACTATGTCTATTTTCAAAAGAGTTACAGTAGTCAAGGTTGATACTGACTTAGTTTCATATAAGAGCTTTTTTGCGTAATTGCATTTCTTGAAAATGCTTGTTTGCTTCTGGTTTGACGTATGTTATTGTTAAACCATTGAAATTCTAAAGATTTCAAATGGCGTTGTGTCTAGCGAAGTCCGGTTAAATTCCGGCGCTGTCCCGCAACTGTAAATGATCGAAAGATCTAAGCCAGGTCGCCTGGCAGAACGCCGAAGTATCCGACCTCGGAGGAAGGTCGGGCCT
>JACCDO011975155.1_pt1 | contig 10898 bp, 9 predicted proteins | sample 7446101 | NCBI WGS metagenome assembly JACCDO01 (sample SAMN15323440, study PRJNA562643) | freshwater metagenome | isolation source: river surface water | place: USA:Blue River Watershed | collected 2017-08-16
ACAATAGCTAGTCACAATAAAATAACTGTAGAATATGGTAGTAAGAACACATTGGCGGCTAATAATGTAGCCCAAAAATTAAAAGTAAAAGAGCAGAATATAGACGAGTTTATAAAGTCGTTTTCATGGGATTACGCAAGGTATCCGATCAATAGACCATTAGATGCTTTAATCAATGATATTCAACACATCGGTTCAAAAGTTGATGATGAGTTGAAGAAGTTGGGTTTGGCATATAATGAACGTAATAATGTACATTCCGCATTAGTTAGGCGTCGCAATACAAATTTTTATACTTCAGATTTTGAAGATATTTTTATGCCCGTTGAAGTAGCAAAAATTGAATTTTTAGACACCGAATACTTACGCACTCTAGTTGTAGTAATTCCAAAATCGGTAGAGCAAGACTTTTTGAAGGGTTATTCGACAACAATCGGTCATGACATTGCAATTTATGGTGATGCAAATAATAGGGGAGCGATCAAAGGAAGTCCTGTAGTACCAGATTCTGCAATTAAACTTAAGGAAGATAATGATACAATCATATATACTATAACATCACTAAAAGGTCATTCTACCACTGATATAGCAGGGAATAATCAATACTTTGACTATATTGAGCAAATCAAAAGCTGTTTTAGAGAAAGGAGAATGATTATTAGAGAATTTAATTACGATAGTTCTAAGGCTGGGGGGTTAGAAAAAGAAATTAAAAAATGCACGACATCATTGTTAGATTGCTCTGCTACCATGATTCAGTACTGCGCTCTTCATTATAGTGATATTTACTCCAGTATAATACATTTAAAATTAATTCAAGCATACATAGAGTCTGTACTGCGGTACTCATTACCAGTGGATTTAATGTCATTTTTTGTAATTCCAAATATGAAAAAAGCTATAAATGTCCAAAAATTATTGACAAATATAATAATTAATAGTAATCCCGAAATTTTACAAAAACGATTTCATACTCCTAATGAACTGGACGTTGAAGATACAGATGAAAACTCTGCCTTTGCTAATTTGCCGTATGTTTTGTTGAAATTCAATATTTAGATTTTAAAACAAAATGTTTGTAATAAGAATATATATTTCCCCGTCAGAGAGGCATATAACACCGCATATGACTGCGTATTCAGAATATATGATATTTTATATTCTTGGTACCGGCGGTTGAATGATGCATGGTACCATGCATCGCATGTGATCGCACTCAGGTGTCGGTCGCACACGCGCAAGTGCATCCACCGAGTACTACCTGCGCTGTGTACGTAGTGCGGATGTGTGCTACAGCAAGGAAGGGATGATGACTTTGAAATTGGTAGTATTGCTTGGACTCTTCAGCGCGCTGATAAGTTCAATATCAACATTCAGATTTGCGCGTAAGTGTCGATGTTCTATGTTGATTGACCAGTCAGATAGTTGGATTAAGGAGCTGGGTGATGGTACAGGGATAAAACTGAAGAATGTGAGCATTAAAACGGTCAATGGGATTCGTGGGATTGTTGCTAATTCTATGATAGATAAAAATGTTGGTCCTATTGTAAGTGTGGATGCAACTCTTGCATTAGAGATTACAAATGATCGGCCTCCTACACCATTTCCTGAGTTGTGCCCGCAATCATTATGGGAAGAGAGTATGTGGGATCAAAGGTTAGCATTCAAACTAATTAATGAAATTATTCTTGGGAAGAACTCGCCAAAATATTCTTGGATCAAACAGTTACCATCAAAGTTTACAACTACATTTCGCTGGAGCGATGATATTTTAAAAGAGTTGCAATATGATTCGGTAGTAAGCAAAGTTTACATGCAGCGTAAAGAATGGAAAGACAATTTTAACAAGTGGAAATCGGCTACGGCAGGTAACGTTGCCATAAAGAATTTTACATTTAATGACTATGCATATGCCTTGGAATGTGTTAACTCAAGAGCATTTTCTGGAATTTATGAAGGAAGCAATGCAAGTCAACGCCAACAGTTATTATTATTTACAGCTGGTTTAACTATTGTTTGGCCATTGTTGGGCTTCGGAACAGTGGAACAAAGTCTCAGTGCTGCATTTGCCGTAGCACTTTCATTGATTGCGAGAGACGTTTTCTTCTCTAAAGTATCTGGATTAAAAAGGTATGTTATATGTCCATATATCGACATGTTTAATCACAAGTCAACCGTTGCATCCGATGTGTCTTATAATTATTTTAATAATCAATTTGAAGTTATCGTCAATAATGAAGCGTATGACAAAGATCAAGAAGTATTTATATCATATGGTAAGCAGAGCAATGATAGGTTGTTGCAATATTATGGCTTTATTGAACAAAATTGCCCTTATGATGTATATGATTTTGGTGTGAATATGATAGATTTACTATTAAAATATGGAGATGATCTAGGTACTACAATACCTTATCCTACTGAACCATCACCCAAAGATAGATTGCAGCAAATAGCAGGTGCTTTGAGATCAACACAAGTTGAAAATAACAACAATAATAAGAAGGTGGTGAATAGTTACGACCTCACAACCAGATATTTCCGCACCTCACCTCCAACAGATAATATTGTTGCCAATCCAAATAGCATAACTAGACATTTTGATGAACTATCTGTCAGGTGCTTACGCGCATTATACTCAAGCTCGATCGAATGGCAAAGCATATGCACGGCTAATAACGAATTATTGACATTGGATAGGCTAGGTCAAGCACTGTCGCCGGATACTGAATTGAAAGTATTTATGGCATTAAAGAATATTGCGTCACAAGAATTGTCCAAAAAACGGACTACTATTAGTGAAGACTATCAATTATTAGCGAATTTAAACAATAAAAATGGATTTGCCAAATCGAAACAAGTAAGTAACAGCGACGTGAAAAGTGATGGTGAGACTAGTGCCTTGGCGGCAGCTATAGAATTTCGAATCGAAAAGAAAAAAATGCTTAAAGAAATAGATAATTACATCGTGTAACAATATTTTTAATCAATTTGTAATGTTAATGAAGAGTAAGCCATAAATCCTACTCCGACGCAAACCATAGCCTTTAATTTATGCATCAAAATAGATTTTGCACCATTATTCTTGTCATCATTAGCCGTTTGCTATCTCCAAGGACCGCCAAGGACTTGGTGTTACGGATAATCGGCATCTTAAGGGTAACGAGTGAGTGACAACATCCGAAAGCGTAGAACAAGGTGGTGGCATCAGATACACATTTTAGACATTATGAAAATACAAAATAATTTATTTCTTGGTGGTGCCTTGAACAGCCTCGAACACTAATATACCCATTTTGGTAACATTCTCAATAGTCTGTATTCTGTTACCGATGACACTTCCGTTAACTGTTCGCAACATCTCTGTATCTGTGTTCATTTCGCCCGACTCATCCTCGTCGATGACATTATATTCTTCACCATTAACTAATTGTAAAATGCTTGGGCGTTTACCATCGTCAGTTAATAAATTGAAAATATTTTTTAATTCTGGGCAAGATGAAAAAAGAGAGTGACGACAGAAAACATACAGCCCGAATCTAGCCCTGCTCAATGCGACAACGAGCCGGCGAATGTCCCGTAAATGTCCTACAGACTCTGTTCTCACGAGTGATAGCAGCACGTAATCATTTTGTTGTCCTTGGTATTTATCAACGGTAGATACTCTACCAGGACGACCAAATAATGGATGTTTACATCTCCTATTGATGACGTCATTTATCAAATGTTTTTGGCCGTTATAAGTGGTTAAAATGCTTATTTTATTTGCAGGATATCCCAACAGTCGCATGTACTGATAAACGGCAACTACGTATTCAGCCTCGCCTAAATTCTGGTAGTAAAAAGGTGTTGGAACAGTTTCCCCTTTGCCCTGAAAATCTTCGACATTGATTAACTGGTACGTGAACAAAAACCCAGGATTGGATAGTTTGAAACGCTTAGAGCTGTAAATAGTGGGCAAATTAGCTAAGACTTGATTGTTATTGTTATAGCGCCAACTGTATAATGCAGCGATTTCTGGTCTAGCTCGACCTTGCTGATCCAGTAAAATAGCAGGTACACCTAGACGTATCAAACGAGTAAATAGAGATTGATCGAACTTGGAGTAACCAACTAGACTCATATGCTGGATAATTGGGGGTAATTGAAAATGATCACCAATGAGTGTTACTCGTTTCAAACGACTGTTATTGCTACACCCATCACTGGAGTTAGTCACGATAGAAGTCAACACATTGTCCGTATTTTGGAGCAACATGGGTATTAGAGTTTCTACTTCGAGTACTTGCGCCGCTTCTTCCATGATAATACTAAATAAACAGGAAAGTAAGAAATTATAGTGAAATCGATAGTGAAAATAGTCAAGTTTGTCGTCATTGGTTCAATCAAGGTACCACAATGTTATCTCCAAATAAGTTCAGATAGGGATAATTGTTTCGTATTTCATCACCAATATCGCTGCTAACGACGTAAGTTTTGATGCTCATCGTACCTGTCATACTGAAATCCTAAATCTGTCAATTTTTTTCTGTTAATAGCCGCATGAGTGCATGTCATAGCAATAATCCGAGCCTATATGTCGATAATGAGTTAATGTTATAAATTTTCAGTGGCGGTTATGTAAGACTTTATCATTTGAATGCTCTGAAAAGGTTACGTTCATCGAAAGAGTTGGACTCTGACTCAAACAAGAGGTGTCAGAAATCGAAGTATCATCATTGCATTCATCTAACATAGATTTAGGTACGTAAGTAATATTCATTACCTGTTTCGTTAATAAGTAATCGCTGCGATGGGTCTGAGTTCGCAACAACTCAAATGATTTGTAGTCGTTTAATTCATTGAATATCGATTGAATATAACGAATACATCCTTCTGCACTGACTACGTCATGCTCATAGTTATCAGTAAATATGGGTGATGGGGCGTCAGCAAAGAAATCGTTAAATGGAAACAACGATATAACTTTGGTGCTTTTATCTTGATGTTTTAGATCTTCGTAGAATTTATGAATTACTGGTTTCACATGCTCCGAATAGAAATACCCCGCAGTTTCACACGTGTAACCTACATCTCCGACGATTTTCATCGAGGTTCCTAAAAATGTTACTTGTGATAAAAGAGCGATGCGTCTCGATAAAGAGTAGTTGACTCGTCCCTGTTTCGTAAATTGTTCTGCAACAGCGTTGGTGTCGTTGCTTTGAAATAAGTCACGTTCACCCGAACCTAGTCGCAGTAGGTGACGTGGATCGATATTCCTTTTCGTGATTTTTTCAAATATATCATTTAATGCTGCGTTACTGTGTGTCACTATCAATATTTTCTCATTAGGGTAGTTATGATATAGATTAGAGATGATTTGGACGGCAGTATCCGTCTTTCCAGTTCCTGGAGGACCGATTATCAATGTTAAACCATTATTACTGCCTGATCGAATAGCCTCGACTTGCGCTGGAGTGTATCGAATACTATTCTTACCCCCGAATTCCGCCTCGTATGGACCATTACTTACATACGTGTATGGCTCGATATGGATGCTATCTCGAGGTGTTGTGGCACCGGCAGCTGTTGTCCCACGTTTAATTTTTAATCTGTATGGAGGTAGTGGATTACTTGTGCCAGTGGGACTGCTTATATCTGCTGATGGAAATGATTCCACTACATGGTTAAAATCTACAAATGTATCAATATAGTCTATGTCCTCATCAAAATTTCCTACTCGTGCAGTGCTAACTTGTAGATTTCTATACGAAAGAAGAGTGAGCAAATATAAAATAGTTGTATGCAATACTAAAATAGTCCTCATTATTAGCATGGATGTTGCTCTACATTATCGTTTCAGTAAAGACTAATCATATTTATATTCATTGGACTTTTGAAACAGCGTTTCAACTTACCGATAGTTTGCAGCGGCAGGGTTACCGTGACCAAGAAATACGTCGTGTAACCAACAAGGTATAGCATCGCCAACGGTGGAAATGTTCATTAAAGTTCTAATGGTTTCTAATGTGGCTTTGAAGTTGTTTTCTCGCGCATCTCTTCTAATGACTAAGTTCAGTCCTTCATAACAGTTGATGCCATTTTCTATGTCGTGATGATACTGAGCGCAATCTAATTTCAGGCGGAATCTACGTTTATTCCCCGCCTTGTTTCGATCATAATTACTGTTCCCGTATTCATTCAAAATGGTGTCATCTTCACCACGTATTTCAAAAATTTCACCACCACGTATGTACCTCACACCTAGAAAAGATTTTATGTAAGAAATGCATATAAGGAAATGGACTTATTATACTCTTGGGCTCTGGGTGTTACGCAAGTATCAGCAGTATACAGCTAAGACAGGGATAATTGTTTTTCTATCACCGCCCGTGGTATAATAATTAGAAAATAAGTAAGTAACGGCTACCATATTTCCTTGGAAATTCACTCAATGAGTTTTCATCAATATATTCTTTAAATACTTGATTATTTCCAGTGTTTTGCACCTCATTGATACCGGAACCTTCAGGTTTCTCAACGACAACCAGAAACAGTACATCGTGCTCCTTTATGTCTTCCCATTCTTGCCGAATGTCGCCATTAAATCGTGATAGGTCAACTGTTACACTACAAGTAACTTTCGACGGAATAATTTCACCTAGTTTGGGACGAGCCACATCTTCGATGCCAACCGATAGAATAGGTAACGCATACTTGCTCCAACCGCCAAAAACAGTGTTCCCTCGGATATCTTCCTTCGGTCCCATCCGCTTTATGGTGTCGACAACATCATCTCGGATTTGGGATGCCGTCTCTATACGATATAAATTAAAATTGCGGAAAAGGTAGTCATGGATTGAAAGAAATTGTAAGTTTAATTTCGGTAATCCTAATCCTTTCCTGGCGCTAACATCAGACTTATTAAGCGGTACTTCATTTACGTTGAACATTATCGCCTCATTTGGATATAATGGCAACATATTGGCTATATCTAATTGTGATGGATACAACGCTACATGGTCAATAATTATATCAGTAACATACTCAACTAGAGTAGATGGATCATTGTACTCACTGTACGCGACTATGTCATTACTTCCAAGAATATTCATTTTTAATGCGAAGTTGACCAATTCTTCGCCATTCAAAATACTTAGATATTTGCGGATGTTTTCCTTCTTTTTTAACTCGCCAATCGATGAAAATACTAACTCTAACAATTTATCTTTGTATAATGTAAAGGCTGTTTGTTGCATAGCATATATTTTTTCAGACTGGATGCTAATGATATCTTCGTTACTCAACACCTTTCCTGTGTGCTCATCGATTTCAATATGAATCAAACTGTTCAACATGCTCAATAACTTAATAAACACATCATTATTATTTAATAATTGATAATAATAAGACTTTTGGCATCTAATAATGAAGTGGAAATCAATGAGAAGTGTATTGAGAAATCGGCGAGTTGCTAACTGAGACAATAAATCTATCAATAATTCCAAAAATCTTTCGAGAAACAAAGTGTGACTTGGGGTCAATGGTGTTGCTTTATTTTCAATAATATTAAAGAATCGATTTATCAAATTAGGAATAAATATAGATTCTTTATCACCAACCTCGGAATTATTTGTCTTCATTTTCTTGTTTTTCTTAGTGGTTTGGTCCGTACTCTCTGCTCTTGAGTCTTTATGATGCTGCCAATGAGGCTTGATTTGAGGGTATTTACTGAGAATATCGTTGATTCTATGCTCACTAACATGATCCCATAATGATAGTGATAAATATTTCATTAGATTGGAACGGATTATTGTTAATTCTAGATGCTGATAACTGTATATGAAAAATAATACGTATGCAGATAAGAAGTTAGAATCAACATCTGTCGACATACTGGTTAAGTGTTGCAAAAACTGTTCAAATTTAGCAGAATCCTCCTTGGTCCTGGAGAAAAATTCAATAACATTAATATTATTCTTAAATTTTTCATTCATCAATAACATTATCGATAAAGCATGTTCATCACATGACGACTGGGTATAATGTGGCCATAAATAAAGCTCTAGATATCCCTAAAATAAGTGAGTGAGTGAGAATCTTGACAAAATGTACGCAGCGTCATACCTGCAAATCCAAGCGGTGCATAGTGGCGCCTTCTCCGCGAAGAGTCTGCTTGACGTAGTCGGCGTCATATTTAGCAGATGGAAACTCCACGCGCGACTCCACTTCCATACCAACTTCTGTGAAGTTTCTGGTTAAACCAGAGAAGGTATGGCGAATACCAACCAATTTCCAATTGGTTCCGCATATTGTTTGATGGCATAGAACCGAATTTAAAGTGTAAAAAGTTGCTTGTGGGTGAGATTTCGAGTACCAAATAGAACGCAGTCTGATTTTATTACTAGTTGATTTTTTCATTATTTACTCTACAGTTATAGCAGTGATTTGATTATTTGTTCAGTGGTGTGCTTCAGTGCCAACAGATAATTTCCTGCAGATATACATCAATTATTTACAAGTATACAATGTCCACATTACTTTCTCTTTGGTTTTATAGTCTTTGGTATTTCAGTTCCAAATGTCAACAATCTTAATCCTTTTCCTTCATTTTTATCCCATAATCTGATTTCGCCTATACTGTCTGCAGATACAACCATTAATTCGTGTATCCCTGTGCCGGGGCAGAAACCCACAGCAACAATTTCACTGCGATGCCCAACTAAAGTTTTCCTTAATTTACCAACTTTTAATCCCCAATACTTTACAGTCATATCTACACCCCCCGTTACAATTAATGAGTCTTCATACAATTCATTTTCTGAGATTTTGATACAATTTATCCTTCCTTTGTGTATATCTGTAGGTATATCCATATTACGTAAACATTTACCTGTGAAATCTAAAATTTTCATGGTACTATCATTACAAACAGTAACTATTTGTGGATGAGGCTTAACTCCTTCCCATACATCAATTCTCCTTATTCCTTTCTTGTGTCCAGAATGAAATATTACGGGATCGTTGAATGCACTATCCTTTTCCTTTACTTCAATACTTACATTATCATGCAAAACCGATATCATCATAACTGGTGTGCTGTATTTTGTTACATAATACGAATAAGTTTGTTTAGTAAACAGGTCGTGTAGTTTTGGTATCATATCAGGCAAGAAGGTACACTGTAATGAATGGTAATCTGTTGTACTATTAGCCATAAAAGATAGTTGACTATCCGTTTTTGGCACTTGACCAAAATTTACATATCCAGAGTTCGGATCTATAAAATGTGTGGAATAAGAGATGATAAAACGCGAATAAAGGGTGTAATTGCGCACCTTCCTCCATAATAACGAGGCGAAAACAAAATCAATCGATTCAAAATACTCTTTTTTTTAAAAAAACAAAACTAAAACTCTAAATTTTATCCACCGGTACAGGTAATGAAAAACGGTTGACTATTCAAGAAGCTAACTACATACCTTTAGAGTCTTCCTACAAATCCTAACAGCATTAATTTATTTGCCGATATCGGATATGTAAACTATTTAATTCCCAATAAATTAATTTGAGAGTTAAATATTTCGAGTGCGTGTTTGTAAATTTCACTATCTGCATAGTCAATGATGTCACCAAATACACCAAGCAACGCTTGGTGTAATTTCTGTTTTTTATTCGATCGTAATTTAAGTAACTCTTCATCATAAATTTTACCACCATACAACGAATGGAATAATTGAATAGTTTGATTCCATCGCGATTGGATACCTACAAATGCAAATTCTTGACTTATCCTCCTTTTGGCCTCAACTATATCTTTCATGGTGATTACGTACATTTTGGCACATTCTATCCCTAGAATCATTTTCGTTTGACAACCCAAAATACCAGGGTATAAAGCGACTTTAATAGAAAAAATATTAAAAAGTAGGAAAAACAATTATTGAATTTAAAAGTTTACCTGCTTTCATTTTGCAAAACGCAAGATCATTACCACTTATATTTTGATACTTTTCACATATTCTTAACTGTTTTATGAACGGAATTATAAGTTCGTTAAACTCTAAAAATTCTTGTTTTACTCGGATTCTCATATTGTTTTCATAAAAACGATTAAATGAAGGCTCATAATTGGAAGTCATAATTCCTTGGATGGCATTTGCGTCGTCATTACTAATTCCAAACGTAACCATCATACCAAGTAAACTTTTCATGTGAATTAACTGTGACACTAATCGTTCCATTGGTTCTCTGAATACACTTACTGCAATATTTTTATCAATATCTTGTCTATATGGTACATGGCTGAACCAATTGCCATTTTTTGATATAGGTTGCTTTAAAAATTGTTTACAACTAGGATCAGCCATCCATGGCATCGGAATGTTAGATGGTAGTCTTATCATCACATCTACGTAAATATCATTAAGGTTGTGACATCCGTAATGTATTATTGTAGCAGCGAATGAAGTGCCAGTTTTTGGAATATGTAAATATCTTATACTATCTAATGTTTTGGGGCCATAATCACTAACAACATTAGTTAATGGGAAAGTATAGTTATAAAATGCTTCCATGGATGCAATCGAATCAAAATACTGGAAACGATTTACTTTGGGAACTCCCACAATAGAAGATGTAAGAAATGCCCAAATCAACACATTGAACAATTGGCGCAGCATCACAGTCGCATCTAAATCTAACGCATTTGGAGCATTTGGAGGCTACCTACCGATGCAATCGCCGTCGGCGATTCGCCGATGGGTAATTCCGTCACAGCTTAGGGATTAGAAGCTGTTTGAAAAAATTTATGTCACAAGAAATTTCAAGGAAGAATAAGGAGAGTAGCGAGTACGTGTAATTTTTTGTGATTGTAACGGATCTTTCGAGTCGTGCATCGTCGCACAAAGGAGTCGTTG
>JACCDO010003223.1_pt1 | contig 10895 bp, 11 predicted proteins | sample 7446101 | NCBI WGS metagenome assembly JACCDO01 (sample SAMN15323440, study PRJNA562643) | freshwater metagenome | isolation source: river surface water | place: USA:Blue River Watershed | collected 2017-08-16
ATAAATCATCAGTGATTTGCCAGATGCAGTGGGGCTTATCAATAGCTTTCTGTTATGCCTTAGAGCATCATATACTCCCTCTACTTGATACTCCCGTGGAGAATGAGCACAAATAGATTTCATATAATCCTTTACACCTTCATAAGATATCTCTTCATTAACTTCAAAAGGTAATCCATAAAATCTATTATCTTCAAACTTATAAGTGTATCCATATTGCTTACAGAAGGATACTAACTTATCCAAGAGACCCACATAAATCTGTTTGGATCTCATATCATATAAATGAATTTCCCCGTTCCAGTTCCTTCCCCTGTACTGAGGCATAAATTTTGCATTAGGAACCTCGAACTTAAAGTGATCTCTAAGTTCGTATTCTATGTGAGGTTCTGTATTAACTTTAAGAAATACTTCGTTGGATTTTGAAATAACAAGGTTAGCTGTTGTATCAATCACATATATCCATTCATCTATGGATATTTATTTACCCTAATCCAGCAGTAAATCTAATGAATTCGATAGCGTTTTTAATTTGATAAGTTCTATTTTGAATAACTTTGAGAATACTTTCCAAGTAGTTCAACATTGTGTCATAGTATTCCACCTTCAAAGATACTGAGGATAGTTTTTCGTCAGCATCTAAGTATTTTTGAAGGGTTTCTTTGTCACGAATTTTTTTGGGGAAAGGATTCTCCACATAAACATCAGGATCCGCTTTTCCACTAAAATATTCGTAACGTTCGTGTCTAATATTTTTCTTTTGTTGTTCCGCTTTCTTTTTTAGAAGAATAATATTGTTGTAGATCTCAAAATACTTTGCGTGTAAACTGGGAATGTTTAACGATTCTGTATGAAGATTGTCTACATCAATCTTAGAATCTTGTTCCCACATTTTTTGGATTGTATCCAAATCAAGTGTCATAGTGTAATGGGTTTCCGCTATTGTCTACTATATCATAGATAGTATACTTGAAACCTACCTCTGCAGTCAAATATTCAATATCACTATCGGTAGCATCAAACTGAAGATCGGTCAAAGTATATGGAAAAATATTGCTGAACTTTACTTGAAAGTTTGCTGTATTACTACTTGTAAGAATAAAAAGAGTAGCATCTGAATACAAGTTCATTTGATCTTTGAACTGAGCATCCATTGCTGGATTATCTCTTTGAAAATTATAAATCTCATCTAAACTCTCTGGAAATCCGATTCCACGAATCCATCTTTGAATTTCCATGTAGTTCTCAAGATTTTCATCAACAAGAAATCTTAATTTCAAATCAGAAAATTCAATTTTATCACCAGGTAAAGGAATATCCTTAAGGTATGTTGGTTGGGTTGCAATACCAAGAGTCAAACCTGGAATATTCATAGAGTTTCCAAAGAAGGAAACCTTACGAGCTCTATTCACAACAAACTTAAATCCTACAGGTGATAGAAAGTTTCTATTCTGTATCTGATTCTTATATGCGTTAGATATCGCCATTTTTTCTAATTATTTAGATAAAAAAAGGGGTCCTTTCGGACCCCAGAGAAACCTGTGTGAAATGGATCACATGAGGTTCTTGATAGCAACTCTTCTGTAGTAGCGGTTGCTGTTGACACGAAGACGACCGAGACCCTGATCGGTTCCTTCCGCGAATGGGTTGGCGACAATACCATAACGGGTCTTGAAGCCAATCTTGGGCTGGAAGGTGTCCTCTCCAACGGCACGAACCATCTGGAGGGGAACATAAGGACAATAGAAGAGTCCAGCGTCATAAGCTGAAGAACCCTTATAACCAACAACGTAGTATTGGTTGGATCCTTGTGCCAGACCGCCGTTGTCGGCAGCCAGGTTAGCTGAATAAGGATCGATATAAACACGATACTTACCATTGATGGTTCCAGCAAAGGTGTTGCCAGTGTCATCAACGTTCAAGTTAGCGTTCAGAGCTGGGGTGTAATCGAGAACACCAGCCATGGTCAGAGCTGAAGCTACGTCAGCTGAACACATGATGATGTTGCCCTTTCCACGACGAGTTCTCTGAGCGATTCTGTTAGCGTCTCTTTCGATCTGGAACAAAAGACCCTTGAACTTCTCAACTGACCAACGACCGTTGGAGTCGATATCCAGGTCAAATACACCCTGGGTAGCAACGTTCTCAACAGCACCTTGCTCAGCGATCTTGTAGATGGTTCTGATAACCTCACGGTTGATCTCAGCCAGAATCTCGCTTGACAGAATGTTAGCGAGTTCGGCTTCAGCGTTCAGACCGTGAATTGCCTTCAGGTCTTGAGCCAGTTCGAGGCTGTACTCAGCCTTCAGTGCTCTTGACTTAGCGGTAACAGTAACCTTCTCGATTGAGAAAGCCATCTGGTTGAACTGATCACCAGTTCCTGCGCCGAGGTTCTCAGCGTCACCAGTTACCATACCTTGACCGACATCATATGCGGTTGAGGTAGCGGTTCCAACTGGATTCAGGATAGCTGGGTTGGTTCCTGACTGTGCAGTAGTACCAAGACCAGCAGTAACATCAGAGAAACCTGAAGTAAGGTTGAATCCGTCATCCTGACCAGAGAATGCGGTATCAACTTCGTTGTAGAAGGCTTCAGTTCCGCTCTGATTGTTATAGCGGGAACGCATTGCGAAGATGAGTCCAGTAGGACCACTCATTGGTTGAACGCCAGCCAGGTCATATGCAACCAGGTTAGGCATTGAACGTCTGATCAGTGAGATCAGAACTGGATCGAAACCTGCGGTAGGACCACCAGCAGCTGAGCCAGCGGTGAATCCACCAGTGCCAGCTGAGTTGGTTGGGGACTCCATCAGGTTGAATCCGCTGCTAAATGCGGACTCTTCTCTTAAAAACTTTTCTTGGTTTTCCAGCAGGACTGCGGTTACCGCTCTACGATGGGAATCTTTGATTGGATCAAGACCCTCATAATTGAGGAGAGGTGCCCACTTTTCCTGCAGATGCTCGGAATGGAACATTTGCGTTTACCTTTGTGAATGTTTGTGTTTGATTAATGTTAAATTCAGTTTTTAGCAACAGCCTGAAGAGTTCTCAGGTAGTTAGCCATTGGTCCCGAAATAGTTTCGGTAGAATGATCTACTCCCTCAGAAAGGGTTTCAGTGTGTGCCTTAGGAGCTTTGTTTGCTGGGAAATATGATTCCTTCAGCATCTCCAGGTTTTCACGATATTCTTCTTCACTTTCAAACTCAACACTTTCGGCAAGTGAAGCGAGCTTCTCTTTCTGAGTAGCAGCGAGGCCCTCAGAAATCTCATCGAAGATTCCATCAGCAACCGACTCTGCGAGTCTTTGGTTCAGGTGGATGTTCTTCTCAATCTGCTCGTTGAGTTTTGTCTCCATGTCATCAAGTTTTTCTACCATGCTCTCAAGAACATCATATTTATCTTCAGGGATTGATACATAATGTGCTTCAAAAAGACCCTTCATTCCTTCCAGGAAGGATTCGGTCATTTCGGTCTTAAGACCGTATTCAACTGCGAGTTGGTTCTCAGTGAACCACTCATCAGCAACATACTCAAGATAAGAATCAACTCTCTCTTCGAGAGCTTCCTTAATCTCTTCTACTTCCTCAGCAATTTTCTCTTGATATTCAACTTCAAGAGCTTCTTTAATCTCATTGACTTTCGCCATGAGTGCTGATTCGAAAACTACTCTTGCTTTCTCTTTAAATTCCTCGGAGAGTTCTTCACCACCGAGAAGAGCATTCACATCTTCTTCAATATCATACTCTTCAGTTGTTTCTTCTTCTACAACTTCTTCTTGCTCTTCTTCAATCAGATCCTCATCATCAAGCTCTTCTTCCTCTTTAACAGCTGCCATGGAATCTGCCGCTTTTGCTCCCTTATTGACAACATTCTTAACTTGAGAAAGTGTCTTTCCGGGGGTCTTCAGCTTGGCTGAATCGTCATCAGATCTATAATTCTCTGGGGTAGGTCCGCCCAGATCCTCATAAGAACCGGCAATTGAAGTATCCATTGATTCCGCCGCCTTTGCTCCAGCATTAACAGCGGTTTTGGATTGCTTAGTGCCTACTTCCATTTCTTGTAAATCTCCACGAGACATTTGAACTCTCCGTTTAACCTTAGTTTTAAACTATATTTATTTATAAATTAAAGATTTGTAAGAAAATCATTGAATAAGTTCAACTTATTCTCTTCCAATCTTTTTTGATCTACAAGGGTATTGATTGTCTTGTAGGTTTTTTCTGCGTATTTTTCACGAAGAATGCCACCATCCCATACCCACTCTTTTCCCTCCATGATTCCTGAAACAAAAGCATCAGGTGCTGAAGGATCAGCAACAATGTCAGCCGCCGTAGCTAACATGAAATCTTCACCAACTACATTGATTCCCTCTCTTGTCATACGGAGAGAACCAATACCACGAGAAGAAACACCCAACTTTACACCTTCAGAAATCAGAGATTCTGCAATCTTCCCCATTGGAGTAGAAAGAATCTTTGCTTTTCCAATGAAGTTTGAACCACTCTCTCTCAGAGAAACAATCTTATGAGAAACTCTATCCAGATTTACGGTAGGACCATCTGGATGTCCGAGTTCACCAAGTGCTCTACCTTGAGCAACATGGTTCTCATTGTAACGAGACACTTCTCTACGAAGAGTTTCCATAGGATACATACGACCATTACGGTTCTTAATGTTTCCCTGAAGAAAAACACCTTCGATGAAGAGTGACTTTTTACCGTTCTTGTTTTCAACGATAAATTCGACCTGTTCGATTTCTTCTCTGATGAGTTTCATGGCTTTAGTTTGTAAATCCTACTTTGTTTGCTTTGATTGCTGAAGATGACCAAATAACATCAGTTGGAAGTTTTTCTAGAAATTCTACAGAGTTAGCTGGCATACTAAAATAATTAGTAGTTGCAGCACCAACAATGGTTGAAACTCCAACAGTTATGATTCCACCAGTATTATTGTGAAGCCTCACACAAGTCGCACTACCGATACTTGTAGCAGTACCAGCAGTTGCACCAGTAGTAACTTCAGTTTCAATTATCTTAGTTCTTTGCATTTTTTATAATGAAGTCTTATACTTTTTATTTATGATTCTTCGTATTCTTCAGTATCTTCTACCTCATTTCCAAAAAGAGAATTTGCAGCTACTGGTTTGTAATCATCAACTCTTTCAGCAGCTTTTGAGAAAAGAATATCTTTGATCTTATCGCTAATTTGAGAAGGACTCTCATCAGAAACGATCATGTCCATTAATTCATCCATACCTGTAAAATTTAATGTCTTTGTTATTTATTAGATTTCCCCACCTTCGGGAACTTCAACTGCTTTTTCTTGATTTTTTAAATCAGGTTCCATTACTGGTTGTCCAAGATCCATGGCAGCTGCTCCACCACCCATAGGCATCGGTTGTCCAGTTGTTGGGTCAACAGTCATCATTGCTGGATCAGGAATAGTGCCATTTTCAATCTCTTTAGTGATAAGTTCATTTTGATCGATAATTTCCTGATCAGTTTGGCGTAAGATCTTTCTTCTTACATAATCTTGAGAGTAATACTTACCAACATAAGGTTCTGCTGTTGCAACTAAACTCAATCTTTCATTAAGAAGTTCTGCTTCTTTCAGTTCAGAGAAGTGATTATCATAAAGGAAGTCATATTGAATATGTTCATTCATGATCTCCCAATCTTCTGGGGTAATGATATTCTTAAGAATTAATTGAGTTCTCAACATATCACTAAACATGTTGGAAAATCTCTTTCTAAGACGACCTACAAACTTAGTGAACTTAAGTTCGTCTCTAAGAATTTCTGAGGATCTTCCAAGATTAAATCCACCTTCTCCACCAATTCTTGTTGGGGGAACATTCAGAGATCTGTAAAGTTTTTCTTGGAAATACTTGATGTCAGTAATTTCCCCAAGATTTTGACCACCAGGAAGTGTAGAGATTTCAGTTCCTCTACCACCTTCACGACGAGGAAGCCAGAAATCCTCAAGCATCGCCATAAACTTTTTATCATCACGAATTTCTCCCGTAGCAGAATCGTAAACTTGCTTATTACGATATCTCATCATAACATCTCTAAGATATTGTTCAGCTTTAACCTTAGGAAGATTGCCAACATCAATGTAGAAGATTCTTCTTTCAGGTGCTCTCGATAATCTGTAAATAACCAAAGAGTCCTCAATCATTCTCAGTTGATTGAGTGACTTAATTGCTTTATGAAGATATGAAAGTGTCGATCCCTTGTTTCTATCTACAAGACCTGAAGTGCAGTAAGTAATAGAATCTCTAGAAAATTTTATTCCGGTGTTCGAACTAGTATCACTTGGACTTGCCACTGGATAAGATGTTTTTGGATTATAGATAAAATATTCTTCAATATCAGGAAACTCATAATCCATAGGATTATCAGATCTTATTGTCGCAAAAGTATTTGAGTTCTCTTTTTTCTTTTTATTTTGACGAACATAACGCATCTTAAGTGCGTCAATGTATCTTAATTCTTGAATTCCCTCGTGAGGATTCTTTAAATCGATTACTTTGTGATAGTATAGTCTACCATCAACGTACCAATTTCTATAAATTTCGTGAGATTTTTTATCAAAATCTAATAATTCTAAGATATACTTAAACTCTTCTCTAATTTTTTTCTTAATTCCGCCACTCGCATTCAGATTATCTAAGTCAATCTGAACAGGACTATCATTCGTATCCGATACAATAGCCTCATTTACGATATCTTCAATGGCACTATCACACTCCGGATGAAGTGCCATTTCACGGTATCTTTTGATCAGATCAAACTCTGTCCTATAAATTCCTTCAATATCAACATAAGAACCAAAAAAACCACTACTCAAGTAGTGGTCAGTCCCATCCTCATTATTTGGAGGAACAGGACTGACTGTACTTGGTGATAGTGGTTCGTTATCCTCAATAGAGAATCCAAACAATTTTGCCATTATTAAAGTTCTTGTCTACTTATGATCTATTTATTACGCTCCAGTTCCAGCTCTTTCTGGGAACCAGTATTGAACTTGGAACTCAACGGTAAACTCTTCAATGGTGTTTGACTGATCATATGAAAGTCCAATCTCAGAAATAGCAGTTGGGAAAATATCGATGAAACGATATTGTGCTAAAATATTAGCGTTTTCCCCAGTTGTGTTATTTCCCTGAGTGTTTGATGGGCTTCTTCCGAGTTGATAAACAATAGCGTTACCCATGTAATCATTAGGATTGGTTAATCCAGAATGATCACCATATTGAGCAATGTTTTGCATCCAAGCTTCAAACGCTCTTCTGTGAATGAAGTTCTCATCGTTAATGACAGATACTGTCCAAACGTCGATTGTTCTATCGCCAGAAACTTTTAGAGTGCGACCTCTAAAAGGAACTTCAATTGGGGTGATTGTTGAAGCTGGAAGTGCAGCTGCTTTACAAAGAAAACGGAAGTTCTCCTTATCAAACTGACCAGTTCCATCACCCTGAACTGCAAGATTCACACCAGTTGGGAAAGTCACGTCAACCTCAAAAAGGTTGGGGCGAGCCCCACTGCCAATCATTTTTGACTTGAACTGTGAAATGTTTCTTGTTGGGATTTGTGCCATTTTTAGGTTCCTCCTTTAGTAATTTATAATATAAGATCAAACTCTACCAACAACTTCTTCGAAGCTTACACCAGTTCTGGTGGCGACGAAGGTAAGTGTGACATAGTTAATGGACTTAGCTGGTTTCAGGAAGATGTCAGCTCTAAATTCATTATTATCAATTACGTCAGGAGTGTTATTTGTTTCATCACAAACGACCAGGAATCCATAAAGACCTCTCTTTGCCTGAACATCACGGAGATATGGTTCAACAATGTTAACGAAGTTTGCTCTTGTAATCTGATCGTTCAGTTCGAAGAGTTGTGCTTCTGCCGACTTCTGAAGTGCTTGTTCAACGGTCAGGAACAAACGACGAACGTTAATTCTGTCGAATGCTGAAGCGTATCCAAGAGCTGTTTTGTCGCCAAACAAGAGAATACCAATTCCAGGAGAATTAATGATTGAATTAACTCTCATTGGATATAGTTGATCTCTCTGAGATTTGTTTGGATTGTAAGCAAGTTTGATAGCGTTATTCAGAATACCTCTTTGTTGTCCAGCTGGTGAGAACCATGGATATGCAAAGATTGATGTTCTTACACAAAGTCCAGCAACATCTGGGTTACATGGAATATAACGGAACTTGTTGTTAAATCTGTCATAAGTGTACTTATAACCACTATCAAAGATTGCGTAAGAGGATGAACCAAGTGGTGAGAAGAATTTGATGATATTGTCTGTTTGAGTATCGGAGTTAGTGATAGGACCACCATCTCCCTGAATTACATCTGCTCTATGTGGAGAAACAACAGCTACACAATCCTTTCTGTTATTTGCGATGGAGATCAGATGATTTGCTTTTGCCTGAGATTCAAACTTATTACCAAGTCCTGGTCCCATGATCAAATAATCAACTGCGATCTCATCTTTATTTGAGAAGAGATTATAAGAAGTAAAGAGATTTCCAAGAGTTGCTGTCATTCCTTTGGATGCTGAATAATCAACACCACCATCAAGGGAATAAGTTACATTACCAATTGAACTAAATGTTACATCTTGAGCAACTTGATTCCACTGACCATCACCTTCAGTCACTTTTGTATATCCTGAAGAGAATCCTTGAGCGATTGGGAAAGTTCCATGATATGTATCTGGACCTACCGAAGGGTTATCTCCAGCGTAAACATAAGCTGAGTAAAGTGACAGATACTCTTTCCAGTAAATTCTTGTAGGAGCGTTGACTGCGGAAATAGTATCGGTTGCCTTAGAGAGTCCTACAAACTTCTCTAAAAGATTTCCTTGAATACCCGTTACAGAACCAGTATCGTCAACAACAACTACGTGAATGCCATCGTTTTTACCATTTCTATCGGTTACATAACCATTACTAATTGGTTTAGGTGCGATGGAACTCCAGAAAATCGTGGTATTTGTCAGATTCAGAGTTTGTGAGTCGTACCAGTCTGCTACAGTTTGAATTGTGGCAACTGTTCCGTTTCCAGTTGCAATTCCAGAGTTGTTATAGAAGGTTATTGCGTCTGATGCTTGGAAAGATGCGTTTGAATCTCCCATAGCATAAGAGATGGGATACTCAACACCATTATCTGTGGTTGCGGTAGAAACCCTTGACAGAATCTTGATATCAATTGAGCTGCTACCAGTTGTAGAAGCGGTAGAAACACCAGTGATGATACCCTTGATGTATCCATTAAATCCTGTAGTTGAACCAACACCAGGAATAACAGCATTTACAAGAGGAGTTGTTACACCATATCCAATAACTGCACCAGCTGCACTTGGATCGGTTGTTGTAATACCAATAGTTTGGTCTGCTTTATCGTCAATAACACAGATCTTAAGGTTGTTTGCCCAAGAACCAGGATTCTTTGCTGTAAATACATAATTTGCAATATCATCAGCGTAATTCGCTTCGTAATCGTCAAAGTTCTTGATCTTCAGTGAGGTTGTATATGCAAAACCTACACCTGCGTTTGCGTTATTGAGGGTTGCTCCATCAGTTCTTACAACTTTAAGAACACCACCATATGAAAGGAATGAGGATGCACTCATCCAGTATTCGTATTGGGCATCTGTTGAGAGTGGCTTACCAAATACGTTGATAAGTTCTTGTTCTGTGGTGATGTCAATTGGTTCGTCAACTGGACCAATTGTGAAAGGACCCGCAATTGCTCCAATATTATCTAAAACATTATCAGCTCTTCCTACAGTTAAGTCAACCTCTCTGACGAGTACGCCTGGAGATAATTGAGGAGTCGCCATGTTTTTCTCCTGATACTTCAGTTTAACTGAAAATATTTATTAAAATGGACTTTTTGAATGGGGAAACAGTGTATGAACAACTACCAATCAGGATATTCCCATCTATCGAGAATTTTTGCAGACATTCTACTAACGATTATTCTTTTTATTGTACAATCTTTGCACTCATAAGAATAAGATGATGGTACTTGACCCCTATCTTTTCGTGTTCTGTAAAATCCATCGATGAGATTTTTTACTTCTCCACAAACTCTACACTTCCCATCATTAAGAAGTAAGTGACCACGTTTAATTTGACCATCTAAATCCATTAGGATAAGTACTCCCACATATAAGCTCTATCACCGTACTCATCAGTAAACCATCTGTCACCATCAGAATCAACAAAACTACTGGTGTCTAATCCATCATCAATAAATCCAAATGGCGACATGTCCTGTTCAATTTGGTTCTTCTGCTCTTCGTATAATCTTTTACGAACATCTTGATCTGTCAGTTCTTTAAAGTAATCTTGAGCAACTAACCACGCATAAATGACAAGACACATTGCCAAGTCATCATTACATCCCTCTTCAGCTTCAAAGGAGTTATGTTTCTGAATAAAAGTAGTAAGTTCTGAAATAATCTCATAATCATTGAAGATAAGTTTATCTTCCTCAATCATTGTCTTGAGGTTAAGGGATCCAACTTTCTTTACAGTCTTGGACATCTTTACACCAAGTTGAGTTTTCTTACCCGAAAAACCTTGTCCAACAATTTGACCAGCTCTACCTCTCATGGAACACATGAGAAGGTTTTGATACTCCAAGTCATATTGGAGGATTGATGCTACTTGATCTCCAATATCGTTTACTTCACAAAGGATATAAGCTCCATTGTAATTTTTTGCTACTTCCCAGATAATATTGGGAAATAACATCGGTTTAATTTCATTGTTCCTATACTTTGCAACTATCTTATGGGGGAATGTTGTAATATCAACGACAACAAAAGCAGAGTAATCTTCGCTCACACCTCTAGCCACATCAACAGTC
>JACCDO011681439.1_pt1 | contig 10894 bp, 4 predicted proteins | sample 7446101 | NCBI WGS metagenome assembly JACCDO01 (sample SAMN15323440, study PRJNA562643) | freshwater metagenome | isolation source: river surface water | place: USA:Blue River Watershed | collected 2017-08-16
GGCTGTCTGCAAGTCTTCTTATTCCTTGAGAACACCGCAAAAGCTATAGAAATCGCCTTCGAACACGCTGCAGAAGCTTCCGCCCCAGTCTTAGCTGCAAGATCTTGCTGAACTTCCTCTGCACTTAGAGCTGGAGGTCCTGGTGGAGGATGAATTTGTGTGGGGTAAGCAGTGAGGTCATGTTTGCAAAGCGCTCCCAAAGGGGATGCATGCACAAGCTGCTCCGTACCCACATCTACGGCGATGCCATCGGTAGGGATAGTAAATTCGGAGCTGTTGAAATAAATAATATGAAAGAAATGTTGATTAGGTAAGATGAAGGTTAATGGTTAGGCTTGCACGGAAGATCTATTGTTTTGCAAAACAAACGTGAAAAATCACTGCAACTTACTAATCAGAGCTGAAAAATTGTTGTGGATACTCTGCAGCAGCCGTATGCTTATTGGGGCTATCCAAACCAAATACTGAAACACGTCCTAGAGAATCACACGCAACAGCATAAAGTCCATCTTGCGAAAAATCGAGATCATAGACTTCGCAGGGACCCGACGCCATACCCGTCGCTACCGCGGCTTCTAGTGCCGTCTCCGACAAATTAAGATCATGAGAAAATACGCACATCTCTGTCTCTACATTCCACATGCATACACGTCCATCATCACCACCAGTTAGAGCTAGGCGTGAATCGAGAGGGTGCGGCCGTAGCTGCTTGCACGGCATTGTTCCAATGGAATAAATCATTCGTAGCAAATCTCCGGTAAAAGAATCCCACACTTTTAGACGAGATCCCCCAGAAGCTGAACCACTTGATATGTTCTGTAAGGTAATAATTCTCGAGTCGTCAGCTGTCCAGCACACATTATATGCCTGTATTTTTTCTCGGGAACGGGTCAAGCGGCGCCCGCCTGCAGACAGGCGTCCACCAGACCCAATGTTGATAGGAAAAGTGTCCGGAATAAGACCATCTTGGCCCAATCCAACACTTATGCCCTCAGTCTCAGCCAAAGCCAAAACTATTTGCTCGCTGCGACTCAAATCTTTGGATAAAGACCAAACACGCGCTGTACCATCATGCTGCGATGCAGTGGCCACGCGGTCACCAGTGTTACTAAAATGCACATCTGTAATGCCCCCGGAGTGACCTTGCAAACGAAGGAGTAGGTGCTGCAGTACGAGCTCAAGCGCATCAAGTTCAGATAAGGAAAGTAGACCACGAAGATTTTTTAAGGCATCATGATGAGATGTTTCAAGGTGAGCAGTCGATCGCCTTGTGGTGTATTCTGCAACACCTTGTGTGGAAGACGCCACGGATAGTGCCATGTTAGGCATATCATGGTATTTCCACACACGTGCAACCCCATCTTCACAGCCAGTAACTACCAAACAGCCTAATGGGGACACGTCGAGGCAGGTCACCCTTAGCCCGGAGCCTCCCTCCGCTTCCGTAGCAAGCCCGCTCGAACCTTCCCCTAAGCCATGCATCGCGAAACCTCCTGTCTCAGCTATCTCAGACATATCAGGTACATGTTTTAAAACCAAACGAGCAGGATGCGTAGCATATTTACTCCATGAAAACATTCCAATGGTTTCTTGATTTTGAGTTCCAGAAGCTTTCGCATCGCCTACCGAGGTCTCTTCCGTCTCTTCCTCTTTTTGATTCTTATGAATGTCTGTGTCATTTTTTTCTAGATCTTCGCTACTTTTAGGCAAAATAGAGTCAGTGCCTCGCGTGATTTGGAGTTCTTGTTTAACTTTCAACTTGTGTAACTTGCACTGAGCACTGGAGTCGAATATAGACAATTGGCCCTTCGTTGCCCGCGAAATTTGCAGTAGATTGCCTAGTCTATCCTGAGGTAACAGTCTGGATAAATCCCAAATTATGCATTGCCCGTCCGATCCCACGCTAGTTAAAGCACCTCGTGCATCAAATCGAATGAGAATAATCTGATTATCTACACCCGCTCCCGCAACACTTCCAGTGATGTTGTTTTCATCGACGACGTTGACACCAAGAACACCACACGCTTGGGCTGGGCGGTGGCGCAGTCGCAATAAGCAGCGACCATCTTGCAAACCCCATACTAGCACATGCCCCGCCGCGCAGCCCGAGGCAACGAGGCTATTGTCAGGACTTACTGCAATATCTGTAATCTCTCGCTCGTGGCCGCGCAGCGTACGAACCAATAAGCCTCGCTCAACATCCCAAATTTTAACAATTTTATCGTCTGCGCCAGTAATAAAAAATTTTCCGGTGCGATCAAATAGGCAACAATAAGCGGAATACCAGTGTCCCGTAACAGTCCACAGCAAACAGAAATTGCTTTTACGAGCGTTTCGTAACGCTTCCGTTGAGGAAGAAAGCGTTTGTAACAAGCCTCCTCCGCCCACAGTACTGCTAAATCCTATGCTAGCAAGACCTAAACTTCGAGCTTGAAGCCAAAGGGCAGTGTTCTGTTTCACTGTACCCTTGTAAAAAGGTGATCGAAGTGCACCAAGCGCCCGCAGGGCTTGCAGAGCGTTTTGATGCTCGCTTTGCTGCACAACAAGATCTGCACGCAAAGATTCTTCGTGCATTATAAGGCGCGCCATAAATTTATCTCGACCCAATCGCGTCAATAACGGACAGAATGATCCTTCCATTTCAGTTCCTAAATCATCCCACTTTTGCTCGTCTGCAGAGGTTTCCTGTTTGCTATCATCCTCGCAAGCATCCTGCTGTAATTGCAACGATTGCAATTGCGACTGTGTTTTTAGTAGCTCGTCCATTAGGCTTCGCCGCCGCCGCAATGATGCCACCAGATCAACCATCGCTGCTTCTGACTGCACCATTGCAACGTTCGATCCTCCTGATGGCGGAAGCGGGGCCAACAGAGACCGCGGTGAGACCGACTTATGTTTTAGTCTGACCGCTTGTGGTGCAGCGGGAGTTGCTGAAGATATTGCATCATCTTCAATCATACTCACGGAGCGCCGAAGGTGCAGCAAAAGTTGGTCATGTGCAAGTCGCGAATGTTGCAGCGATACATCATCTAAAGTCGCAACGCGAGAAACGCCTCGCCAATTTCTTACATAACCAAGCAACTGGTGCCTTTGCAGTTCTTGCTGCAGCATAGAAAGGGTACCTTGTAGCTCTGGACGGCCTGTCAAAAGACGAGTTACCAAGTACAGTGTCTCGCCGAGCTCGCCCATTTGCTCAGAGGGGGTGCATGATTTTGAGTCTTCGCTCTCCAGTGCTATTAGAGTTGGCATTCACTTTTTGGACCTAGATAAATCACGTTTAAGCAGGATCTGCTATGATATGTGTAGAACTCCAGAAGTAGATCCAGGGGACAATCCAGGTAAAATGATGCAACGAATTTAAGACAAGACTTTTAACTCGTCGACAAGCTATACGTACATGTAGCGAGCAACTTCAAAAAAAAATAACAATGTGAACGAACAGCTCTGGCTTTTGACTCGTTCCATTTCAGGATAGATTCGATTTGAAGCCCTGCCCACAAAAAAACTCTGGGATCTTTCCGACCAAGAGAGAGACATCCTACGTCGCGACAGGTTCGTCACTGACGCGAGAACAAACGCCTATGATGCGTCAAGTCTTACGAAATGTTAGCGTTTATGCGCGCTTGAGTCCGATTCTGGCTCACCCGGTGCAGAGAAAAGGTCTCGCTCCCACCGTAGCTTCGATCTCTAATAGGTTTAGTACGTTAAAGCATGCCCCGGCGAAAGGCCAATGCGTCGTACCCATCAATACATCAGACCCGCTTCCGCTTGAGGACGATACTATGCAATTGACAGGCTTCGGTCGGGTACCAACCACGCAGACGATGAACTTTATTGACACGGCTGAAAACGAAGCTTGGCCGGTATATCGTATATTGGGCCGTGAGGGTGCACTCCTTGAAGGATGCTCTGCACCTGCCCATTTAGGAAAAGAAGAATTGGTTAAGATGTATAAGAGCATGGTTCGTATTCAGGCACTGGACGATATTTTTTACAATGCTCAACGCCAAGGCAGAATCTCTTTCTACATGCAGAATGCTGGCGAAGAAGCTACCCATGTAGGTTCTGCCTCTGCATTGACAGTAGATGACACTGTATTTGCACAATACAGAGAAGTTGGTGTGCTATTATGGCGGGGCTTTACTTTGCAGCAAGCAGCTGATCAGTGCTTTTCCAATGAGAAGGATCTTGGCAAGGGACGTCAGATGCCAGTCCATTATGGCAGCAGGGAATTAAATTATCAGACAATTTCATCGCCTTTAGCGACTCAACTGCCTCAGGCAGTGGGGGCAGCCTATGCTCTCAAGCTTGAAAAGAAAAAGGCTTGCACGATTTGCTATTTTGGAGAAGGAGCCGCCTCGGAAGGCGATTTCCATGCTGCGTTGAACTTCGCAGCAACTGTTGAGGCGCCTGTTGTCTTTTTCTGCAGAAACAATGGATATGCTATTTCTACACCTGTGAAAGACCAGTTCCGCGGTGATGGCATTATCTCTCGCGCGGCAGGGTATGGGATGAAAGCTATCCGTGTCGATGGCAATGATTTGTTTGCTGTACACAATGCAACTCTCGAGGCCAAACGCATTGCAATTGAGGAAGGGCGTCCTGTTTTGATTGAGGCCATGAGTTACCGTCGCGGCCACCACTCCACGAGCGATGATAGCACACGATATCGTAGTCAGGCTGAAATAACGCATTGGCAGACCCATTTGGACCCTGTCAAACGCGTCAGGACGTACCTTGAAAGTAAAGGATGGTGGGACGATGCACAAGAGGCAGCAATACGAGATGCTGAGAGAGCGGCTGTGTTGAATGCATTGGAGGTGGCAGAAAAGAGACCCAAGCCAAGTGTCTCGGAGTTGTTCAGCGATGTGTACAAGACCATGACGCCGAATTTAATGCGCCAAGAAAAGGAATTAAAGGCTCATATCGATTTGTATCCTGACTACTACAACGCTGGACATGGACATTAATGCAATTTGAATTGAAAAACTATGACAGATTAATAAGAACTATTTATGCTATTTTGGTATTTTAAAATGCTTTATTTCGTTCGAGCTTGCTATTTCACTCTGTATCTATCAAGATATTATCCGTGTTAGACATTTACTTGTGTAAATCTTGCATGAAACACAAATAATTTTGCAGAATTTTCAGACGCCGGCGCAAAGTTGAAAGACTCCTCTTCTATCTTTTTTAAAAAAGCATCGTATACACCTTAACCCTGTTTATAAAATATAAGTTTTCGCGCGAATAAACTTTGCCAAAGGCGCGTCGACTTTTTATTTGAAAGATAAATGACAGAAGATGATGAAGCAGGTACTGATTATCTAACTCTTGCAAGTCGTTTTAAAGATTTAGGCAATGCAGCTTTTCAGAGAGGTGATAATGACGAAGCAATAGCACAATATAGCAAAGCTATAGATCTCAATCCTGATGATCATCTTCTCTACTCGAATCGTTCGGCGGCGCATATGAAGGCTTCGAATATTTCCAAAGCATTGAAAGATGCAGAAAAGTGTCTAGAATTGAATCCGGAGTTTGCTAAAGGTTATAATCGTATAGGTGTTGCGCAACAAGCCCTTAAACGCTATGATTTAGCGCTCGCTTCGTTTACCAAAGGATTGCAGTTGGAACCAACAAATGTTGCGCTGACCTCTGCCCTGCGCTCGTGTGAAGAACAAATGGCAGTTGAGCGTGAAGCGCGATTCGCAAAAGCAACGATGGAAAGAGCCCAAGAAGACGCTCGAATACAAGCTGCTGATGACGCTAAAAAAAAAGCACAATCTTCGGCTTCCGACCTTCCTACCATGGCAACCGCAGGCAACTCCGAAAACGAGGACACCTTGCTTGCCACAAACTCGAAGGACATTGATGTGGCGTCCGCATCATCTAGCACGAAAAAAACTGCATTTGATGCAGAAGATTGCGTTCTCACTAGTTTTTTTTCTTCTATAGGCGAATCTAATGCTGTTACTAATGCACGGGGTTCAGGAGATGTATCCGCCGTCGCAGAGACCTCCCGCGGCAATTTTAAAGGAGATTTTCATGAGAAATATGCGAATCAAGACCTAGGTAGCGGTTTAGAGCAACATAATCGACTCTTACAAACAAATCATGAGTTTCGGAATCTGAATCCGTACTATGTGCTTCAATTGGACACGGATGCCACATCGGAGGATATTAAGCAGCGCTACCGCAAATTATCTAGCAAAGTGCATCCCGACAAAAACAGGGATATTCCTAATGCGCGCGATTCTTTTGAAATTGTAAAGAAAGCTTATGAGCGTCTCGTTGACGAGGAGCAGAGAGCAATTCTTGTGCACAGCATTGATGTAGTTCGAGAAGAGGCGCGGCGCGCGTACAAGGCCAATGCCAGCAAAATCGGCAACGCCGGAGCAACTAAGTCTATCGGACTCGCTGGAGGATCATCTTTAGGGATTCTTGCTTGCAGTAGTGTTGAGGAGGCAGAAGTCAAAGCTGTCATGAAATATTTTGCCGATGCAGAGATGGCGCGACATCGTAGCGAGAACCTTCAAAGATCTTACAATGTGCGTGAAAAAATGAAAGCGCAAGAAGAGGTGGACAAACTAAAGTTGGAATCGGAGCTTGATAAGAGCTGGTCGGAAAAAGACCGGCGCGATAAGAGGGTTGCGAATTGGAGGGATTTTTCTGCTCCTCCCGCAAAGCGGAAGCACACCTAGTAGATCATGCCTCAATGTGAACATTTTTAGTCATAGGGACGCCACATCTGAGATTAGCTAACACTACCAAAAAGTTTGGCTCATATATTAATATATTATAATGCTGCTATTAATCTGTACATCTATAGTAAATATAATTTTTCAATTTATGAAAAAGAGTGAATCATCGCTTTAACGCTCTTGTCCTGTGCAAATTGTTCTTTGCTGCTAAGTATTGGTAGCTGTACATTTTCATCTAGAACGTTATGCGCAAATGTGCTTCCTCTGGAACTTTATCCAGCAAAATAATTGTCCCTGGTGGCATTCGATTCGATAGTAATTTTTTCGCTAAAGGCGTTTCCACTTCACGGACCACCGTGCGCTTGAGCGGTCGTGCACCAAATGCTGGATCATAGGCTTCTGATACAAGCCAATTCTTTGCTGCATCAGTCGTGTTAATGACCAACTCTTTGTCATCTAAACGAGCTTGCACGCGGCGCAGCTCCAGGTCCACAATGGATCGCAACTGCTCTTTGCCTAATGAACGGAATGTCACAAATTCGTCAATTCTATTTAAAAATTCTGGCCGAAATTGTTTCTTTAATGCTTTCATTACAGCCATTTTAGTCTGTGCTTCATTGCCTTGTATGCCTTTTTCTAGAATGTCTTGTGATCCGACATTACTTGTGAAAATAACTATAGTGTTTCTGAAGTTTACAAGATTTCCTTTTGAATCTGTAAGACGCCCATCATCTAAAAGCTGGAGCAAAATATTGAACAAATCAGGATGCGCCTTTTCCATTTCGTCGAACAAAACAACAGAGTAGGGTCTGCGCCGCACTGCTTCAGTCAACTGACCACCATCTTCATGCCCTATATAACCAGGCGGTGCTCCAACCAGGCGGGACACAGAGTGAGGCTCCATGTATTCTGACATGTCAATACGCACCATTGCATCATCGCTATCAAAAAGCAAATTTGCCAATGATTTTGCGAGCTCTGTTTTACCAACACCTGTGGGACCTAGAAATGCTAAAGTAGCGATCGGCTTATTTGGATCGCTTAAGCCGACACGACTGCGCTGGATAGCTTCGGCAACTACTTTTGTGGCCTCTGGCTGTCCCTTAACTCGCTTTTCTAAATCCTCTTGCAAATGGAGAAGCTTTTGCATTTCCAGTTGCATCAGCTTCGATAGCGGAATTCCGGTCCAGGAAGACACAATTTGGGCTATATCCTCCTGATCCACTGTGTCTCTAACAAGACGCTGTGAATCTGAACCTGCTACTATTGATCCACCTGCAGGTAGAGTTTTGCCATCGACACCGAGCTGTTGCTGCTTTTCCGAATATAGAGCTTCCTCGGCCTCAAGTTCTTTTTGCAACTCAGGAATCTGGCCATATTTCAACGCTGCAGCTTTGTTTAGGTCAAATTCCCTTTCTGCTTTTTGCATTTCTGTTTGTGCGAGATCAATTTTATTCTTTATCTCTTGGATACGATTCACCCCTGTTCGCTCGAGGTCCCATTTGTGACGCAATGACTGTGCCTCGTTTCGAAGACGCTCAATTTCTCCATCCAACAATTTCAAACGCGCAGAGTCTGCATCATCTCTAGATACTGACATTCTTTCCATTGTGAGCTGCACTAACTTGCGGTCAAGCATATCGATCGCTTGAGGCTTAGAAGTTACTTCAATGTTGAGTTTTGCGGCCGCTTCATCAATAAGGTCAATGGACTTGTCAGGCTGGAACCTATCACTGATGTATCTGCTACTTAAATTTGCTGCAGCAACTAGAGCAGCGTCTGTTATACGCACCCCATGATAAATCTCATACTTCTCTTTCAAACCGCGCAGAATTGAAATAGTGTCTTCTACTGACGGCTGTTGCACGAGCACTTGTTGAAATCTGCGTTCGAGGGCTTTGTCTTTTTCGATGTATAGCTTGTATTCTGCTATGGTTGTGGCTCCAATGCAATGCAATTCACCTCTAGCAAGCATGGGTTTCAACAGATTGCCCGCATCCATTGCACCGTCTGCTTTACCAGCGCCAACAATTGTGTGCATTTCGTCGATGAAGAGTAAAATCTGACCATCCGACGCCTGCACTTCAGCAAGTACAGCCTTTAAACGCTCCTCAAACTCGCCTCGAAACTTTGCACCTGCTAAGAGAGCACCCATATCAAGGCTCATTAATGTACGCCCTTTAAGAGTATCAGGTACATCACCAGATATAATACGTTGTGCAAGACCTTCTGCAATAGCAGTTTTACCCACACCTGGCTCACCTAAAAGAATTGGATTATTCTTTGTTCTACGTGAAAGGATTTGAATGGTTTTACGGATTTCGTTGTCACGCCCAATGACGGGGTCCAACTGGCCATCTGCAGCTGCTTTTGTTAAATCTCGCGCATATTTCGTTAACGATTCATAGGTTTGCTCAGAATTTCGAGACGTGACTTTTCTGTTTCCACGAATCTTTGTTACTGCTTCGCGCAGCTTGACAAATTCTAGTCCCGCATCATTTAACGCTTTTTTCAAAGGACCAGTAGAAAGATTCGCCATAGCCAGAAATAAGTGCTCTATAGCAATAAAGCCATCCTTCATATCGCGGCGAAAGTCACTAGCAGAGCGCAATAGTGCTAGCATACTTTGGCCCATGATTGGTTGTGCTCCGTGAACTTTTGGCAAAGTTCGGAGATGCTGCTCAAGAGAATCCTTCAGGGGTTCTGTTGAGTTAGCTTTGGCGCTTTCACATATGCGAGAGGCCAATCCACCTTTACCTTCTAGCAGCAATAGATGCATTAGAAGTGGGGGTTCCATGTACTGTAGGCCAAACGTGCCGGCATGCTGCGCTAGCTTACCGATGGCTGCGAAAGACTGCTCTGTATACGTCTGTGGGTTATTAAGGTCATCTGGACTAGCAGAAGAATTCCCACCAGTATTAGTACTTAAGCGTGCGCGAGATACCAAAAATAAGTCTTTGCCAGTTTGGTATGCATATTTGGGAGCCAAGACATTATGGGTTGCTGGAAAAGCAGAAAGATGACGTAAAGTGTGAGGAATACCGCGAAATTTCGAACGAGCTGAAGCCCACATGATAGATCTAGTCAAGATCTTGCTAGTAAGCATGATCGATTCAGTTTCGTGGTCAATGTATTCAAGTACACGTATCTGAAGAAAGAGAAAAAATGAATTTGCATTTCTGGAAGTCCGATTTGGGCCGGTTCCCAACATTGGGGCCCCACCCCCGGCCTCTAAAGACCGCTAAAGGGTCGGGGTTCTGTTACTCGATTACGGATAAACTGACATAATTTAAAACTATCTTCAAACAAAAATGAATAAGTCTGATAAGGTATCAAGAGTAAAAAAAGCCATACTTGCATCTCATTCTGCATTTCAAGATTGGATGACTGAGTGGCATCCTGCTTTACGATTGGAATGGTGGGACGTGCTGGAGCAGAGACGTGTAAAGCCTAGATACTCCAATCTGATTATGATATCGTTCTTTATTTTGGAGGTATTCTTCATGATTTATTTGGTGATAACGAGGATAAAGAATCAAGTGAACTCACCTTATGTTAGTCTTGAAAATACCAACTCGGATCAAACGTGTAATCAGGTACCATCGCCTATTGTCGGAACGTTCAATGCAGACTACAACGGTCGGTGGTCCACTTCCGGAGCTTATACAAGCTATCTCTCCATATTTCAGCTGATCGTCCCTGGCGCACTTGTGACAGTGAATGATTATCAGGCCATGATACAAGGCTTTGACAAGGATTTTCGTGTAGTCGGCGAAAGGGCGGCATCGAGAGGGCGGTGGTTCAGTTTAGCAGCTTGGACCGCAATGTATAGCTCAGATTCCAAAACGCATATTCAGTTCGCGTCGACCGTACTTCCTCAACTTGCTTTTCAATTTGCTGATGCCTATAGTTTCCCTCCCATGAATAAACTCGACTTGTGTGAAGAGGGCATGACTTTTGACTTTAGTACAGGCGCGCCACAGCGAGTTCCAATTAATCCCCAAGATCCCAAGTATATTCCACTGGAAGGACTTATACCTTTTGCCCCTTCGGGGCAAACTTTTACTTATAGTGTATACCTCAGCAAGTCAGGATATTACAATTGGGCTTCCGATACCTTCGGCTACGACTATAATCAAACGGACATAGGTCCTTGTCCAGACCACTTCACTCCATTTGGAACCTTTCTTTAC
>JACCDO012436354.1_pt1 | contig 10892 bp, 4 predicted proteins | sample 7446101 | NCBI WGS metagenome assembly JACCDO01 (sample SAMN15323440, study PRJNA562643) | freshwater metagenome | isolation source: river surface water | place: USA:Blue River Watershed | collected 2017-08-16
AATGGCGTATGGGAACACATATCTAACGCAAATGGAATAATAGATAACAATGGATTTGGAAATGGTTGCTGGATATCTCATAATTTGGGTGCCGAATCAAGTACATATTCACATTTTATAACTAATGTTACAGGTTCTTATCAAGATACACCTAATACAACGGAAACTGTTTATTATACGGTATATTGGAAAAATAAAACGACCGAAATTAACGGAGGTTCATTATATTTAAATAAATCATCTATTATGCTTGATAATAATTATCCTAACCCTTCTTCGAGTTGGACGGCAACAGAAATATGGAATAAAGGAACAAGTTATATAGCGCCTCCTCAAACGTCACAAATACAAATAAATACTCAATATAATTCTGTAGGGATAGATACATCACCTCCTACCGAAATACATAAATTAAATGTAGGTGGTAATATTAATCTTATAAATGGTTCTTATAATATTAATGGTTCTGATATATTATCGGCTACATCAAATTATATATTAAGTACATCAAATTATTTAATTAATAAAATAAATGAATTAATACAGAGAATACAAATATTAGAGAATAATTAAAAAATAATGAATTTTATAATTATATTAAATTATATAATATAATTATAAAGGATAATTATAGGGAACACAATGGCTTATAATATAATTTATGATTCTTCAAATATTTCAATATTACACGATATTAATTTTGGCAGAAATTTAAATAAAAATATTAATAACAATTATTATACTGTAGAAACAGTAAGAAGTGAATTATATTTTAGAGATAAATCTACTGATATAAGTAGTAATTTAATTGCAGAACCATACCTAGAATCGGGCGAAAGAGCATATCCTCCAGTAAGAAATTTTATATCAAATAATTTAGATTTATCTAATAATCTTTCTCCATATATCTCGTGTGGATGGAATTATTCATTATTTATTACAAACGAAGGTAAGGTTTTCTCTTGCGGTCTTAATGACGCAGGTCAATTGGGGCTAGGCGATACAACAACAAGAACAACTCCCCAAGCAATATCTACTTTAAATTCTTTCACTATATCTGCAAGTTCTGGCGGAGAAAGTCATACAATGTTTCTTACAAATGACGGAAAGGTTTACTCTTGTGGCAATAATGATCATGGTAAATTGGGTTTAAATGATACAACACAAAGAAATGTTCCAACGCTTATAACAACAAATATAGGAACTTTAACAATATCCGCAGTTGCTTGTGGAAGATATCATACAGTATTTCTTACCAATGATGGCAAGGTTTACTCTTGTGGTTATAATGATTATGGTGGTCAATTGGGATTAGGTGATACAACTAGCAGAAGTGTTCCGACGTTAATATCGACAAATATAGGAACTTTAACAATATCAGCAGTTGCTTGTGGAGGTGGACACACAGTATTTCTTACTAATGATGGTAAGGTGTTCTCGTGTGGTCTTAATAATTACGGTCAATTAGGTTTAGGCAATACAACAAGCCAAAATACTCCACAACAAATATTGGCATTAAATTCTCTAACTATATCAGCGATTGCTTGCGGAGGTCGTCATACAATATTTCTTACAAATGATGGTAAGGTTTACTGTTGTGGCGCTAATTTTAACGGCGAATTAGGTTTAGGTAATACAACAAATCATAGTACACCACAACAAATATCGGCGTTAAATTCCTTCGCTATATCTGCTATAGCATGCGGTTATAGTCATACATTATTTCTAACCAATGATGGCAAGGTTTACACGTGCGGTAGTAATACGAGTGGTCAATTGGGACAATCTCAGGCAACAACAACTCCAACGATAATATCAACAAATATAGGTTCTTTAACAATATCTGCTATTAGTGGAGGCGATGCTCATTCATTATTTCTTACAAATGATGGTAAGGTTTACTCATGCGGTCGTAATACAAGCGGTCAATTAGGGCAATCTCTGACAACAATAACTCCATCGATAATATCAAGTGGTATAGGTTCTTTAATTATTGGAGTACTTAAATATATATATGGTACTGGATTATATACTGTATCTTACAGTTCTTTTACATCTTCTTTTGAACCATTTAAATGCTTTAATGAAGAATCTACTTCTAATAATCAAGGAACGTGGAGAACAGGCGATTATCTTTCAACAGGTTTATTTGATAGCACAACATATAGTACTTCTAATCTTGTAAGTGGATATAATGGCGATTGGTTAGTTATTAAATTGCCTTTATCTATTAAACTTAAAAGATTTGTTATAAAACAAATTAGTTCAGCACTAACTAGCGCTCCTAGAAATTTTAGATTATATGGTTCTACTAATGGTACATCATGGACTCTTTTAATAGATAAACAAAACGCGTCTTACGCAAGTTTATTATATACTCACGCTGATATGTCACAGTATGCTTCTGATGCTAATAAATATTATAATCATTTTGGATTAGTTGTTAGTGCTCTTGTAGGAAGTGCTACTACTTTAAGTTTTGATGAATTATTTATTTACGGTTCTCAATCACTAACCTATACTCCTATTACAAATAATGATACTAAAACATTAACACTAACATCATCTTCGGTATCTTATCTTAATTCATATAATATAACTTTTCCAGTTCCTACAATGACGGATTTTAATAACAATAGTAATATAATATTACAAGGCGACTATGATATTAATCTGACTAGTACTGGCAGTCAAATAATTCCTAAAACTGGAAAATATATTCCTTTTGAAGCAACTTCAAATTTTTCACCTAATTTATCATTAAGATACCATTTACTTAATCCTATAAAAATAAATGAAGGCGCTCAATGGACTTATAATTCTTCAAATACTAATGTATATTATTTGGGAAATGTAGGTATAGGAACAACAGAACCTAAATATAATGTAGATATAACTGGTGATATTAGAATTACAGGAGATTTATATAAGGGAACTGAAAAATTTAAAGCGTCAAATTGGACTTCTAATATAAATGGGATATTATCATATTCTAATGTCGCCATAGGTAAAGAATTAGTGGAAAACTCTCCTTATAAATTAGATGTGGGTGGCAATATTAAATTTTCAGGAAGTATTAATGATATAACATCAAACGAATTACATAATCTTAAAAATATTAATTATAATATCAATCAACGTATAGATAGCAATGATAGTAATCAATCAAATTATATATTAGCGACGAGTAATATATTATCTACCCAAATATTGAATTTAAATGCTGATAATATCACATCTGGAACACAAAATAAATTTATTATAAATAATATATATAATGGTAATTTAACAATTAATTCCAATTTGACAGTTCTTGGTACATCTACTACACTTAACACTGATGTATATACTACGGAAAGATTAGAAATATCAAATACAAATCCGACAAGCACTGCGTTCGAAGTAAATCAAATAAATAGTGCTACTAAAATATTAAGTGCCTTTACTACAGGTGCTGGTAAAAATGAAATATTTACAATAAGTACAAATGGTAGAGTTGGTATTAATAAAACAACTCCTGAATATAATCTAGATATAACTGGCGATGTTAGAATTACAGGAGATTTATATAAAGGCGCAGAAAAAATTAAAGGGTCAAACTGGACTTCAAATACTGATGGGATATTATCATATTCTAATGTCGCCATAGGAAAGGAATTAGTCGCTAGTTCTCCTCATAAATTAGATGTAGGTGGTAATATTAATTTTTCGGGAGATTTATATAAAAATATTAATAACAATAATTATGCTATTGAAACAGTAAGGAGCGAATTATATTTTAAAGACAAATCTATTACTACAACAAGTAATTTAATCGCAGAACCATATCTAGAATCTGTAGAAAGAATGTACCCTCCATCAAGATTATTTACAACAAATAATTTAACTTTAACCAATCAATATTATACTTCGATATCTGGCGGAGGTAGTCATACAATGTTCCTAACTAATGATGGTAAGGTTTACAGTTGTGGAGCAAATAATTTTGGTCAATTGGGAATTGATACTAATTTAGGGCAATATTTTGCAAATCCAACATTAATAACAACAAATATAGCAGGTACTAGCACTCCTTTTAATACTTTGACAATTTCTGCAATTACTTGCGGATATGATTATACATTATTTCTTACCAATGACGGCAAGGTTTACTCTTGTGGTATTAATAATAAAGGTCAATTGGGAATTTATACTAGTTCGGGGTATAATACACCAAATCCAAATCCAACATTACTAACAACAAATATAGCAGGTACTAGCACTCCTTTTAATACTTTGACAATTTCTGCCATTGCGAGCGGTTTTGAACATACGATATTTCTTACAAATAATGGTAAGGTTTACTCTTGTGGTAATAATAATTATGGTCCATTGGGAATTACTACTAATTCAGGGACAGTTAATGTAAATCTATATCCTACATTAATATCAACAAATATAGGAACTTTAACAATTTCTGCTATTGCTTGTGGAGAACATCATACATTATTTCTTACAAATGATGGTAAGGTTTATTCTTGTGGTCTTAATGGTGATGGTCAATTGGGAATTGCTACTAATTCGGGAATATATACAACAAATCCAAATCCAACATTAATAACAACAAATATAGCAGGTACTAGCACTCCTTTTAATACTTTGACAATTTCTGCTATTGCTTGTGGCAAAAGTCATTCATTATTTATTACAAATGACGGCAAGGTTTATTGCTGTGGTCGTAATTATTATGGTCAATTGGGAATTACTACTAATTCAGAAACAGGAACCGCTAATCCACAACCAACGTTAATATCAACAAATATAGCAGGTACTAGTACAGCATTTAATACTTTAACAATTTCTGCTATTTCTTGCGGGGAAGCTTATACAACATTTCTTACTAACGACGGCAAGGTTTATTCTTGTGGTCTTAATAATCAAGGTCAATTGGGAATTATTACTAATTTAGGAATAAATAATGCAAATCCACAACCAACATTAATAACAATAAATATAGCAGATACTACTACTGCTTTTAATACTTTGACAATTTCTGCTATTGATTGTGGATACTCTCATACATTATTTCTTACAAATGATGGTAAGGTTTATGGTTGCGGCAGTAACGGTAGTGGTAGATTGGGAATTACTATTTCAGAGCCGTTTTATTCACCGAGGCCATCTATTGTAAATACGTTTCCCTTATATAGTATTTATGGTTCAGGATTATATACTGTATCTTATAGTTCTTTTACATCTTCTTTTGAACCATTTAGATGTTTTAACGAAGGTTCTACAGCTAATAACCAGGGAACGTGGAGAAGCGGAGATTATCTTTCAACAGGTTTATTTGACAGCGCAACATATAGTACTTCTAATCTTGTAAGTGGATATAACGGTGATTGGTTAGTTATTAAATTACCTTTATCTATTAAACTTAAAAAATTTGTTATAAAACAAATAAGTTCAGCACTAACTAGTGCGCCTAGAAATTTTAGATTATATGGTTCTACTAATGGTACATCATGGAATCTTTTAATAGATAAACAGAACGCATCTTACACAAGTTTATTATATACTCATACAGATATGTCTCAGTATGCTTCTGATGCTAATAAATATTATAATCACTTTGGATTAGTTGTTAGTGCTCTTGTAGGAACTGCTACTACTTTAAGTTTTGATGAATTCTATATTTATGGTAAAGAATCTGTTATAACAACATCAATTACAAATAATGATACTAAAACATTATCAATTTCTTCTACATCATCTACATCATATAATATAACTTTTCCGGTTCCTACAATGACTGATTTTAATAACAATAGTAATTTAATATTATACGGAGATTATGATATTAATTTAACAAGTACAAGCAGTCAAATAATTCCTAAAACAGGAAAAAATATTCCTCTTGATGCAACAACAAATTTTTCACCTACACTATCATTACGATACCATTTACTTAATCCTATAAAAATAAATGAAGGCGCTCAATGGACTTATAATTCTTCAAATACCGATGTATATTATTTGGGAAATGTAGGTATAGGGAGAACAGACCCTAAATATAATCTAGATATAACAGGCGATATTAGAATTACAGGAGATTTATATAAAGGTGCAGAAAAATTTAAAGCGTCAAACTGGACTTCCAATATAAATGGGATATTATCATATTCTAATGTCGCCATAGGCAAGGAATTAGTTGCTAATTCTCCTCATAAATTAGATGTAGGTGGTAATATAAATTTTTCGGGAGATTTATATAAAAACAATTTAATATTTAAAGCATCAAACTGGACTTCCAATATAAATGGGATATTATCATATTCTAATGTCGCCATAGGCAAGGAATTAGTCGCTAATTCTCCTCATAAATTAGATGTAGGTGGTAATATAAATTTTTCGGGAGATTTATATAAAAACAATTTAATATTTAAAGCATCAAACTGGACTTCTAATATAGATGGGATATTATCATATTCTAATGTCGCCATAGGTAAGGAATTAGTCGCTAGTTCTCCTCATAAATTAGATGTAGGCGGAAGTATCAATATTTCTAGCGGAAGTAAGTATAAGATAAATGGGGTAAATTTATCATTTAGTGATTTAGAAGGTTCTCTTCCAACTGGAAGTAGTCAATGGATAACATCAAATAATAATATATATTATAGCGCTGGTAATGTAGGAATAAATATTATTAACCCTATAGAAAAATTAGATGTAAATGGCAATATTAGATCTTCTGGTTCAATTACTTCGTTTGCGAGTTTTTCCGATGAAAGATTAAAAGATAGAGAGGGAAATATAGAGAATCCTATTGATATAGTAGATAAATTACAAGGTTTCTATTATAGACCTAATAAAACCGCAAATAATTTAGGAATTCAAGGAAATAAAAGAGACTTGGGCATTAGTGCGCAAGATGTACAAAAATTATTACCAGAATTGGTTAATATTGCCCCGGCAGATATTGCTTACGATGAAGAAAAAAATATAATATCAAAAACAGGAAGTAATTATCTAACTGTTAATTATGAAAAAATGATACCATTATTAATTGAATCAATAAAAGAATTAAATAAAAATATAAATGATTTAAAGAAAGAAAATATAGAATTGCGCGATTTAATCAAATCTCAATAAGCATTTTGTTCTTATTATGTCGTGGTCATTATAAGCAACCGCTTTACACTTACATACATTATTATCAATCATTTTTTTATATATAATATCATAATTATTAATAGCATAATTTATAATATTATTATTGAAAATCCAGCGGAAAAAGTTCAATTGTCCGACAGTCGTTTCTATGTACTCTGTTTTATCCTCGCTAATAAAAAATGTTATGCGATGATGTCTCCTGAAAGAATCAAAATTAAATTTACTATAAGATTTTAACTGCGCGCGGTAATCTTGATATAAGTTGATTTTTCTAATATTGCCCTTAATATTATCAGGGGGGAATTCCGTATATATATTTTTGTTATCATCAATCCAATAATATATATTATTACTTTTCGCATAGTGAGTTACTAACCATTCAATTATTCGCAGAGATAGTTTGTGCTTTCCTATGATAATATTTTTCAATATTATTTTGTATTCGACATTTTTATTATAAAAATCAGTTAGAGATTTTAAAAGTAGATTTTGTCCTAAATCACACATTTAAATCTTTATATATTATATTTCTTATGTCATTTTCCTTATGTGCGTTTTTATAATTATAAGAAAATAAAAATAATTTAATATGATATTGAACTACCAATTTCGAGTGTATTTTGGCGTAAATCCGGTTCAATAGTACTAATCATCCAAGGGCCTACGGCATTTTGAGGGTTAGGTATTTCGGATCGTAATTGCAAATTAGCATTTCTTAATGATTGACCAACTGTGTTAACACCTACGTGATATCCTGCGGTTAAATAGTTCTGGTCGCTTATATTACCACTTCCAGAAGGGTTAATTTTTGCCCATTTACTATCCGCGGCATCTTTAGGTAATAAATCGTCTGCTGTTAATCTATCGCGGGGAAAACAAGATTGTGCTGCTTGTTCAGATGAACCGAATGATGAATAAGAATCGCTGCCTCCTCCGCCCATATTAGAAACGGGTTGAAAACTAGAATCGCCGTTTGATGAACCCATTATACCCATTGAAGATTCCATTCTAGAATTTTGATTTTGAGACATTGCTTGATTTGCTCTATTAGACCATTGAGGAGATACTTCATTAGACATTTTAACGGACGCTAAATCCGACATTCTCTCGATTGTCATTTCCTCTTGTGTCATTCCCTCTTGTGTCATTTCCTCTACTGACATTCTCTCGTGAGAAGCGGGAGGACCGGAAGGAGCGGGAGATTGTGCTTGAGTAAATTGTTCAAAATAGAAGGGTTCTGGCGTTTTTGAATAATTACCTAAATTATTGTGAGTTTGCGAACTTTGCATCATTGAACCATTGTGGGATTGGTTGCATTTGGAATTGTATGTTAATAATAATAGTAAGGATAGTAGCAATAGTATTGCTATTGAAAAAGATACAACAACGTTTTTATTAGTACCCATATTAATTCTACTTATATATCTATTATTTACATTAGATTATATTTAAAAATATTTTTAAATATATATTTATTTTATATTTTCTTCTTGATTTAATATTAACGTATTCAATTTACTCAAACAATAGTTTATATTATTATTTGTCGATTCAGAGTCTTTCTTCAAATTATCTAATAATTCATCTATAGTTTTCATATTATTCCTAATATTATCTATATTTTTACCAAGTTCGGTAATTTTGTCATTACATTTCTTTTTAATATTATATATTCTATTTTGAAAATTTTCTATTAGTTCTTCATTACTAACAGTATTATCGTCATCATTAATATTTGAAATATCTATAGTTCTTATTATCCATTTATTTGACGTAGATTCGCTATATATATATAGTCCGTAATATTCTATGGTAATATTAACAAATAATTTATTAGGGCTATTATCGGGGCTATTATCGGCTATTAATATATTAACGATATCTTCAATATCTTCGACAGTTTTATTATTATAAAGCATATTTCTAATTTGTTTATTTGTTAATATAATGCTCATGGTTTTTGTTTGATTACAAAAAGATTTATTATATAGTTCAGTTATTTCTCTAATATCAAATTGTCTATTAAACCATTTTAATGAATTACATTCAATAGATTTCATTATTTCCTTATCAAACATAATAAGGTCCTGTATTATATCGAAATTATTAGACGGTGATATATATATATTAAAAGTATAACCGGTATTATTAGTCAATTTATTAATAGATTTGATTTTAACATCTACTATATTTTTAATGGGCGGATTTTTATATATTGATATAAGTTTTTTGTCCTTCCTAATAGGTTCTAGCAACATTTTATAATATAATAAATTATTATTATTGTTTTTAAATATATGCGGTAAAATATGGCATGTATCTTTATTATCCAATAATATAAGGCAATTCATTAATAATATTATTCGGTTTATCAGTAGTAAATATATTGAAATGTGGATAATTCAATTCTAGAGTTTTTATTAAGATATTTTTAATTATTATATTTTCAATATCATTATCCTTATCCTTATTGATAAATGCCAAAGAAAGGGCGTCTTTTATATATATCATCGAATTATTAAACGTAGGATTTGGTAAATCATAATACATTCCCCACCCACTACTTTTATTCATAAAAGCATTTATAATTGATAAGTAATCAAGTAATATCTTTTTATTATATTTTTTATATGATTTTGTAGAGTAACCAAAATCATATATCATTATATTATATTCGCACGCTTTTAAATAATAATCTGTTGTATTGTATTTATAATGATAATATCCTTTTTCTTTGTTTTTTTGATACAAAAAATTTCCATAATGCGCATCATTATGATAATATCCTACGAGATTTTGAAAAGTCGCAATAGATATAAATGTTTGAATTAATATGTTAAATAATAATTCATCATTTGATAGAACATCTTTATTTTCTATTATCATTTTCAAATCGCCATGCGCCAATTCGTTAATAGATACAAGTTTTTTATCGCTTGATATATTATTTTTACCATTATATGTCAACGGATTAGATATCATATTTAATATATCACGACCACTTATTGGAGGACATATAAATCGCTTATACATCATAAGAAAATGTTTGGACTTTTTTTTATATAAAATATCTTCGGTAATTCTTTTCATAATGTTTATTTCGCGTAGATTATCTTTTGTATTAGGCATTAATTTTGAAGCCAATAAATTACCTCCTAATATGTTCTTTATAATAGTAAGATATATAACAGCATTTACACTTTTAGTACCTATTCTTTTTATTAAAAATAATTTATTATCAATACTATATTTTATATCATTGTTTTCTGTATATTTCTTAATACATTCGTTATTTTTGATATCTTTGATATAATTTAGTAAATATTTATAATATTTAACACGATTATCTAATGTATATTTTTCATTAATTGTATATTTCTTAAAAAAATGTTTAATTTGTTTAATATTTTTATCAGTTATGAATACATTTGAAGAAGATTTTTTTATATTAGGTTTTTTAGATATTTTGTCTATTATAAACTTAATATTTGTTGATAAATAATTATATATTCTACTATTTATACTTGTTTTAGTAGATAATGAATTACTTTTAGAATTTTTTTTTACTTCTTTGAGCGTGCTTTGTTTTGAACGCAGCGGCGTATAGTTTTTGCTAATTGTACTTCGTTTTGAACTCGGTGTATAATATTTGCTAATTGTACTTTGTTTTGAACGCAGCGGCGTATAGTTTTTGCTAATTGTACTTCGTTTTGAACTCGGTGTATAATATTTGCTAATTG
>JACCDO011373573.1_pt1 | contig 10891 bp, 9 predicted proteins | sample 7446101 | NCBI WGS metagenome assembly JACCDO01 (sample SAMN15323440, study PRJNA562643) | freshwater metagenome | isolation source: river surface water | place: USA:Blue River Watershed | collected 2017-08-16
ATACAAACTGAGAGCCGGTCATGCCAGGCATATTCCAATCCGACAACACCAAATCAAACCGGGTGCCCATCATCAAATGCAAGGCCTTGTCACCCGCATCCGCCTGCGCCACATCGTAGCCCTGACTGCGTAACAAGGTACTGATTACATTACGCATAGAGGCCATGTCGTCCACAACCAATACTCGTTTTACCATGATCTTTCCTACTCCACCTCAGTAGCTCACAGAGCGAGAGGGGGGGAATCATACCCCAAGGCTGACAGAACACAAATTCCAAACAGCTAGAAAGACAAAAGCCAGTCACAAGTAAAACTTGTAACTGGCTTCTGCTTTTATCTGGCGCGCCCGAAGAGATTCGAACTCCTGACCCCTTGGTTCGTAGCCAAGTACTCTATCCAGCTGAGCTACGGGCGCCGAGAGCTGCGCATTATACACGCTCTTTTTCGTTTTACAAGGTCTTTTTGAAAAATGCCTCGGCACGGTAGTACAGCGCCGCCCCTAGCCCTCAAAGCCCGTACATTTCTCAAGCCCTTTCCCTAGACCAAAACCCGTGACTGCATTATCGTGTCGCCCCTTGTAGCGCATCAGTGCAAACCACATCCTGACTTCAGGCCGAGGAACAAAAGGTGAGTAACAAAAAGAGAAAACCCGGTAAACGCAAACCCATCGTACCTCGCATCCCGACGATGGTTGCCCTGCATAGCGACAGCACCATGGACTTGATCCAGCACGAAGCGCTGGCGGCTTTCCGTGACCACCGTGCGCAACCGGATCACTTTGATGTCTTACTGGATTGCCGTGCCGTGCTACTGCTGGCGGCCAGCCATAAGAAGGAAGAAGGCGTGGTGGCGATTTGTGACCTCGCCGGCATGGCTCTGGACAATCTGCGCGAGCGCTACGACAGTGGCCAACGCCTAGAAGCCACGGACATCGAGGTGCAGACCTTAACCGTGTTGGTGGAAGTCTCGGAAGACTTCTGGCGCCGCACCTCGCCGATTTTGTTTGAGGCCGCCACGAATGCCCTTACCGAAGCCCGGCGGCTGCGCAATGAGCAAGATGCCGCCGCCCAGAGCCCGGAAACCCCTGCCCCCGCAGAGGCGGAATCCGCTTAATTACTTACGCCACAGATAACGAGCATCGTCAAACGTACGCAACCACTCCGGGCGATACACCGCCATCAAGGTGATACTCAAGCCGGTGAGGAAGGCCTCAGAAAAGGCCAGCAAAATGAAATACGGCAGATAGTTGCCCAGCAAATACTCTGCCGAATACGCCCCCGCCACAAACAGCACGCTACTCGCCACCACCCCGGTGAACACCAAAGACAAGGCCGCCCCCAAAAACGAGCCGACGAAGATGTAAATAAAGAAGTTGGCGGGTAAGAAGCGTTCCACACAACGCAGATGGAGGCGGGAAAACAACACTGGCGCCAAAATCATCACTAAGGCATTCAAACCAAAGGCCTGCCACGATAGATGGCTATTGAACGTCACCGCCGCCAGCACCGCACTCAAGCCCAAAATTGCCAGCTCCGGCCCAAACATCAACTGCATGGCTGCCGCACCCAAGAGATGCAGATTCAAACCCGGCCTCACCCCAGCGCGTAGGCTCCAGATCAACATCAACACCACAATGGCCCCCAACCATTGATTCTGCGTCCACGGCTCAGCCAGCAACGATTTCAGCCCGGCGCCGCGCAGACTCCACAGCACCGCCAGCAGCACAGGCGCAAACGCCCCCCAGTACCAGAGCTCTGGCAGCAAGTCGTCAGGGAAATTCATAGCCAGCGCCTTTCACAAAAGCCAAAGCCAAAATTATGCCCCGGTTTCTGTTATGCACCGCACAAATCCGCGCTCTCCCGCCGCACGGCAAAAGCTACAGCACAAGGCGGATATGGTAGATTGCCGCCCCCTAGCCCAGTCCAAACAAGGCCACGCCCCTAGGCGCTCCCCTATCGTTTTACGAATACTTCTTGCGCGTCCACACCATGCAGCCCGCCGTCCCTACCCATGAAAAATATCGCCCCGAAATAGATGGGCTACGTGCTCTAGCGGTTATCCCAGTTATTTTATTTCATGCCGGTTTCAGCCTATTTAGCGGTGGCTTTATTGGTGTCGATATCTTCTTTGTTATTAGTGGCTATTTGATTACACAGATTATTGCTGCCGAAATAAAATCCAACTCATTTACCTTCGCCCGCTTTTACGAACGCCGCGCCCGGCGCATACTCCCGGCACTCTTTTTAGTATTAAGCACCTGCACCCTTATTAGCTGGTTTTGGTTATTACCCAGAGACATGAAAAGCTTTTCGGAAAGCCTCATGTCTGTTTTGGGCTTCTTATCCAACGTCTATTTCAAAAAAACCACCAGCTATTTTGACGAAGCCTCGGAATTAAAACCCCTACTCCACACCTGGAGCTTGGCCGTAGAAGAGCAATATTATTTACTATTCCCGTTCGTACTGATTTTCGCCATGCGTAAAGGCATGGGGCGGGTGCTGCTCAGTATCGGCGTACTCTTTATTGCCAGCCTTGCCCTATCCCAATGGTGGGTTATACACAAACCCACGTCTGCCTTTTATTTACTCTGGTCACGATTTTGGGAATTATTAGTCGGTGCCGCCATTGCTCTCTATTTACACCAGGGGCCGAAAAAACAATTCAAATCCAGCATTTCCGAAAGTGGTGCCACACTGGGATTGGGCCTAGTGCTATACGCTATTTTTGCGTTTACCAAAGACACCCCTTTCCCCGGCTATTGGGCGCTCATTCCCGTATTGGGTGCCGGATTGATTATTACCTTTGCCCATCCACAAACCCATGTAGGACAACTATTAGCGCGCCCTAGCTGGGTGGCCATGGGCCTAATCAGCTATAGCGCCTATCTCTGGCACCAACCGCTCTTTGCCTTCGCTCGGCATCGCGCCGACGCCAACCCCAGCATAATGCTATACATGGCATTGATTTTAATAAGCTTTGCCTTGGCCTATCTCAGCTGGCGCTTTGTAGAAACACCTTTCCGCAAGCCCCTACACTTCAGCCGCCAAAAAATTGTTCGCTATTTTTCAGCGCTATTTGTTTTGTTATTTATCTTTGGCTGGCTGGGCAAAAAGAGCAATGGCTTTAGCGACCGCGCCAATTTACTGGAGACACACAGCGGCAGTACCGGGCACTGGGATTTCTATTACGATCTCAGCCAATTCCCCATGTGCACACCCGAGGCATTAGCCGCCAATTCCCTGTATTACGAAGACCTCGCCCGCTGCCGCCAATCTAAAGCCAACACGGCACCACAAATTGCGCTAATAGGCGATTCCCACGCTGAACACTTATTTCCCGGTTTAGCCAAAGCCCTACCTCAGCACAATGTCGCCGTTTATCTCAACAAAACCTTCCCTTTCCTAGGAGAAGAAGATTTTGCCGCCATTCATCAGCACCTACTCGATAGCACCGACATTAAAACCGTCATTATCGCCGTGCAATGGTTCCGGCGCGTGGAGCAAACAAAACGCCCCACTCCATTACACCAAGAACTAGAAAAAACCATCCTCCCCTTATTAGCCGCAGGCAAACAGGTATTCTTAGCGGGCGACGTGCCTATATTCCACTTCTCCCCAGAACGCTGCAAATACCAACGCCAATGGCTAGGCGGACAAATCTGTGGCATCAATAAAGAAGAAATCAACACCGCCCAAGAACACTACATGCCCGAACTACGCCAACTATTAAGCACCCTACCCAGCGTACAATTCATCGACCTAAAAGACTTATTCTGCACAGAACAAACATGCAGCATGGTCAAAGAAAATCGCCTCATGTACCGAGATGAAAACCACCTCAATACACAAGGCTCAGAGCATGTGGGGAAATTATTAATATCAAAATACAACACATTAAAATAATGGCAAAAAAAATGACAAAAAAACATCTCCACGCACAAAACACAAAACAATTATTACTGTCGCAATATTTTCTTTACTAACATCAATAATTAGTTTGGCAATTGGATCAATATCCGGCATCAATCAAAATAAACTTGCCCGACTAGCACAAAATATAATAAACACAGCCGAACCTAACGAAAAAAATGGTAGCAAACAATGGATATTAAATGAATACAGACAACTCATTTGGCACCATAATAAAACACAAGTAAAACCACCAACCATTGATAAAGAAACAATCGTTAAGCTCCTCGTAAGAAGTTCTTCTAGTGTTTTTAGCCGTCAGCACTAGGCCTCTGGCGGGTAACTACAGAGGGACTTTCTACGAATTGCTTATGACGACTGCCATTTTTCGGGGTGAGGTCTAGAAACCCACGCACAAGCCTGGATTACTGCATTAAAAGCAGTCCAAAATAAAATTATTCATTAATACAAAATTTTTCTAAGCCCCCCTCGGCCCCATAAGCTCTTCGTGGAAAGTCCGTCTATAGTTATCCGCCAGAAGCTCAGTGCTGGCGTCGAACAACGCTAGAAGAACTTCTTACGAAGAGCTTACACAATGAACACCTAAAAAATAAAACAGTTTTCTCCAATTACTCCCATTCAATCGTTGCCGGGGGTTTGCCGGAGATGTCGTACACCACGCGGTTGATGCCACGGACTTCGTTGATGATGCGGTTGGAGACGCGGCCGAGGAGGCTGTAGGGGATTTCGGCCCATTTGGCGGTCATGAAGTCTTGGGTTTGCACGGCGCGCAGGGCGACCACGTATTCGTAAGTGCGGCCATCGCCCATTACGCCCACGGATTTCACTGGCAGGAATACCGCGAAGGCTTGGCTGACTTTGTCGTACCAGTCGTCGGCACGCAGTTCGTCGATGAAAATGGCGTCGGCGCGACGTAGCAGGTCGGCGAAATCCCGCTTCACTTCACCCAGGATACGCACGCCCAGGCCGGGGCCGGGGAAGGGGTGGCGGTACACCATGTCGTGGGGCAGGCCCAGCGACACGCCCAGTTCCCGCACTTCGTCCTTAAAGAGTTCGCGCAGGGGTTCCAGCAGCTTGAGGTTCAGGGTTTCTGGCAGGCCGCCCACGTTGTGGTGGGATTTGATGGCGTGGGCTTTTTTGGTTTTGCTACCGGCGGATTCGATCACATCCGGGTAGATGGTGCCTTGGGCCAGCCATTTGGCGTTGGGCAGCTTTTTGGCTTCGGCTTGGAACACTTCCACAAACTCGCGGCCAATGATTTTGCGCTTTTGCTCAGGGTCGGTGACACCCGCCAGATGGCCCATGAACTGCTCGGTGGCGTCCACATGGATTACCTTCACCCCCAGATTGCGGGCGAACATTTCCATGACCATTTCGCCTTCGTTCAGGCGCAACAGGCCGTTATCGACAAACACGCAGGTGAGTTGGTCGCCGATGGCGCGGTGCAACAAGGCCGCCACCACCGAGGAATCCACACCGCCAGAGAGACCCAGAATCACCTCATCGCTGCCTACTTGGGCGCGCACTTTGGCGATGGCTTCGTCGATGTAACCGGGCATGGTCCAATCGTGGCCGCAGCCGCAGATGTCGTGCACGAAGCGGCCAATCATCTGCTTGCCCTTGATGGTGTGGGTAACTTCCGGGTGGAATTGCACGCCGTAGAAGCCGCGCTGTTCATCGGCAAACGCCGCCACCGGGCAGGATTCGTTTTCACCAATGACTTGGAAGCCTTCGGGCAGTTGCGTCACTTTGTCGCCGTGACTCATCCACACGTCCAATAGACCGTGGCCTTGTTCGTTACAGGCGTCTTGCAAACCCTTGAATAGCTTGGAGTGGCCACGGGCACGGATTTGGGAATAGCCAAATTCACGCTTAGAAGCCGCTTCCACCTTGCCGCCCAATTGCTCGGCCATGGTTTGCATGCCGTAGCAAATGCCCAACACCGGCACGCCCAGCTCAAACACCACCTGCGGCGCCCGCCAGTCTTGTTCTTCATAGACCGAATTGGGGCCGCCGGACAAAATGATGCCTTTGGGGTTGAATTCCCGAATGAACTCCGGGCTCAAGTCAAAAGGATGCAGCTCACAATAAACCTGCTCCTCCCGCACCCGGCGGGCAATAAGCTGAGTCACTTGGGAACCGAAGTCGAGGATCAGAATACGTTGATGTGTTGTCATAGGGGTTTGATGGCTAGAGGCTAGAGGCTAGAGGCTAGAGGCTAGAGGCGCGACTTCAAACTGTGTTGCAATCCTCGGAGCATCCGCCCCAATTCATTTGTTCGTATCAGCAGGGTTTCCAACTGGGGGCTTCCTAAATAGTGAAAGCGCTGGGCGAGCATAAGTTGAGTTTCTAACTCAGCAAGCGACCCCATGGAAACGGATAGGAACCGTAGAAACTCCTTGGTCGAGTCTCGCGCATGCCCTTCGGCAATATTGGACACGACGGAGACGGCAGCACGCTGTATCTGAGCAGTAAGGCCATAGACTTCGGTTCGGGGGAAAGCAACAGAGGCGGAATAAACCGCCTCTGCTAAATCCATCGCAGCTTGCCAAACCTTTAGGTCTTGGTAACCGCGAAACATATGCTAGCCCCTAGCCTCTAGTCTCTAGCCTCTACACACAAATCAATCCACGTGATAATTCGGTGCTTCCTTGGTGATTTGCACGTCGTGGACATGAGATTCGCGCATGCCGGCGGAGGTGATTTCCACGAACTCGGCTTTGGTACGCATGTCGTCGATGGTGGCACAGCCGCAGTAGCCCATGGAGGAACGCACGCCGCCCATCAGTTGGTGAATCACCGCCAGCACCGGGCCTTTGTAGGGCACGCGGCCTTCCACGCCTTCCGGCACCAGCTTTTCCACATTGGCGTCGCTGTCTTGGAAGTAACGATCGGCTGCGCCTTCCTTCATGGCGCCCAAGGAGCCCATACCACGGTAGGACTTGTAAGACCGGCCTTGGTAGAGCACGGTTTCACCAGGGGCTTCTTCAGTGCCAGCAAACAGGCCGCCCAGCATCACGCAGTTCGCGCCCGCCGCGATGGCCTTGGAAATATCGCCGGAGAAGCGAATACCACCGTCAGCGATCATGGGCACGCCGGTGCCTTCCAGTGCCTTGGTGACGTTATCCACAGCGGTGATTTGCGGCACGCCCACACCGGCTACGATCCGGGTGGTGCAGATGGAGCCGGGGCCGATGCCCACTTTCACGCCGTCCGCGCCATGATCCACCAGCGCACGTGCGGCGGCACCGGTAGCGATGTTGCCGCCGATCACTTGCACATGGGGCATGTTCTTCTTGACCCACTGCACCCGATCCAGCACGCCTTGGGAATGACCATGGGCGGTATCCACCACCAGAATGTCCACACCGGCTTCCGCCAGCAGTTCGGCACGCTCTTCTGTACCGGCGCCCGTGCCCACTGCGGCACCCACGCGCAGATGGCCGTGGGCATCTTTACACGCGAGGGGATGCTCGTTGGACTTGAGAATGTCTTTAACCGTAACCAGACCGCGCAGTTCAAAGTCAGCATTGACCACCAGCACTCGCTCCAGGCGGTGTTGGTGCATCAGCACCTTGGCTTCTTCTGGGGAGCTGCCTTCCAACACCGTCACCAGCCGCTCGCGGGGGGTCATGATGCTGGACACCGGCACGTCTAAGCGCTTCTCGAAGCGCAAGTCCCGGTTGGTCACGATACCCACCACCTTGTTGCCTTCCAGCACCGGCAGGCCAGAAATCTTGTGGCTGCGGGTCAGGGCAATGACTTCCCGCACCGTCATGGTGGGCGGGATGGTGATCGGGTCTTTCAGCACGCCGGATTCAAAGCGCTTCACCTTCGCGACTTCGCGGGCTTGGGCTTTGGGATCCAGGTTCTTGTGAATAATGCCGATGCCCCCTTCTTGCGCCAACGCGATGGCCAAGCGGGATTCCGTCACGGTATCCATGGCGGCGGAAACAAGGGGGATATTCAGGGTGATGTCGCGGGTGATACGGGTCGCCAAGCTGACATCACGGGGAAGAATGGTCGAGTGGGCGGGAATTAGCAGAACGTCGTCGAACGTCAGTGCCCTCTGAATCACTCGCATAGTGGGGTACCTCAAAAGCAAACGCGCATTATACGGAGGGTGTCCGCCCTAGGTAAACGTTCCAATAGCCTTAATCGCGGCTCAGAACCGTTTCAGGCTGTAACGAAATCCTGGACACACCCAAGATCAAGGCCATTACTCGTCGCTGGCTGCCGCTCCGCCACCTTTTTTCATGACCTTACCTTCGGCGGCGCGCTGTTTGCGCACTTCTTTCGGATCCGCAATTAAGGGACGGTAAATTTCCACCCGATCCCGATCTCGTAGCGATGCATCGAGCTTCACTAGCTTGCCAAATACCCCCACTTTGTTCTTGGTCAAGCTGATGTCGGGATACTTTTGCAAGAGGCCGGACGCGTCGATGGCGGTCTGCACCGAAGCCCCTTCGCTCAAGCTCACTTTCACCATCTCCTGACGTTGAGCCAGGGCATAGGCCACTTCCACCGTAATGGAGTTAGGACGTGTTTCAGCCATATCAATTCACCTGTTGAGCGCGCTTTAGGAAGGAGTCCACAAAGGTATTGGCGATGTGGTTAAACACCGGCCCCAACACTTTTTCCAGCAATTTGGCGGAGAACTCGTAGTTAAGATGGAATTCAATCTTGCAGGCGCCGTCGCCCAAAGGCGTAAACTCCCAGCCCCCGTCCATGCTTCGGAACGGCCCTTCTTTCAAGGCAATGTGCATCGTTCGGGGATGGATCTTGTGATTTTCCGTGGCAAAGTGGGCTTTAATGCCGCGATAATTGATATGAATGCGCGCAGAAGTCTTGCTATCGCTACGCTCTATCAACTCCGTGCCGCCACACCAGGGTAAAAACAAGGGGTAATCTTCCACTCGATCCACCAGCTCGAACATGCGGGTGGCCGGTTGCTCAACAAACACAATTTTCTTCACAAAGGCCATTTGGGCGATGCTTATTGCTAAAATCGCCGGATTCTAGCGCAAACTGAAGCAGTTACCGGCGATATACCCACGGCGCCCCCTGTTTCCCCCCCGGATCTATGAGCATTACAGATAACAAAAAAGCGTTTCACGACTACTTTATTGAAGAAAAGTACGAGGCCGGTTTGGTCTTAGAAGGCTGGGAAGTCAAATCCATCCGCTCAGGCCGTGTTCAGATCAAAGAAGCTTATGTGGTGCTTAAAGGAGCCGAGCTGTATTTGATCGGCGCCCACATCAGTCCGCTCCCCACTGCCTCCACCCACATTCACCCCGACCCCACCCGTACCCGCAAACTGCTGCTGCACGCTGCTGAGATTCGCAAGCTTATCGGCAAAGTAGAGCGCGCCGGTTACGCCCTTGTGCCCCTAGACTTGCACTACAACAATGGCCGCATCAAAGCCAGCATCGGCTTAGCCAAGGGCAAAAAGCAGTACGACAAACGGGAAGATGAGAAGAAAAAAGACTGGGAACGGGAAAAACAGCGCCTCATGCGCGACAAAAACGCCTAACCCTCGTTCGAGCTGATACATGCACCGCCCTACGATAAAGTAAACTAATGACTCACAACTCGTGGCATAATGCTGAATTATCTTGGCTTCGCTTGTAGCCGTTTTGCTTTCAATCACCTGCTTTTTTCCGCATCCGCCCTTCTCGCGTTGCGCTGTTCCGACCCATCTCGTGCCGGGTGGCGATCTCGGAAAGACGGAATCTAACTACCAATCCATCTCTGGAGACTTTCTATGAATGCACGTACCGTCGACGTTGCAGCTCCCGACTATGTTAAGCACGAACGCCTGAAGGCCTGGGTTGCTGAAATAGCCGCTCTGTGCCAACCCGATCGTGTTGTTTGGGCCGATGGTTCCGAAGAGGAATACAACCGTCTGTGTGAAGAAATGGTCGCCGCTGGCAGCATGATTAAGCTGAACCCGGAAAAGCGTCCTAACTCCTATCTGGCCTGGTCTGACCCCTCCGACGTGGCTCGTGTTGAAGACCGCACCTTTATCTGCTCCAACGACAAAGCAGATGCAGGCCCCACCAATAACTGGGAAGAGCCTGCCAAGATGCGTGAGACCCTGAACGGTCTGTTCGCAGGTTCCATGAAGGGCCGTACCATGTACGTGATCCCCTTCAGCATGGGCCCCATTGGTTCCCCCATCGCTCACATTGGCGTAGAAATCTCTGATTCCGCCTATGTGGTGACCAACATGCGCATCATGACGCGCATGGGTAAGAAAGTAATCGAGCAACTGGGTAGCGACGGCGAATTCGTGCCCTGTCTGCACACCGTGGGCGCCCCCCTGGAGCCCGGCCAACAAGACAGCCGCTGGCCCTGCAACCCCACCACCAAGTACATCGTCCACTTCCCCGAAACCCGCGAAATCTGGTCTTACGGCTCTGGTTACGGCGGCAACGCCCTGCTGGGCAAGAAGTGTTTCGCCCTGCGTATCGCGTCCACCATGGCCAAGGAAGAAGGCTGGCTGGCCGAGCACATGCTGATTCTGGGTGTGGAAAATCCCGAAGGCGAAAAGCGCTATGTAGCCGCAGCTTTCCCCTCCGCTTGCGGCAAGACCAACTTCGCGATGTTGATCCCGCCCAAGTCCTTCGACGGCTGGAAAGTCACCACCGTGGGCGACGACATTGCCTGGATCAAGCCCGGTAAAGATGGCCGTATGTACGCCATCAACCCCGAAGCTGGTTTCTTTGGCGTGGCCCCCGGCACCTCGACAGATACCAACGCCAACTGCCTTGCGGCGCTGGACAAAAACACCATCTTCACCAATGTCGCGATGACCGACGACGGTGACGTGTGGTGGGAAGGCCAGACCAAGGAGCCGCCCAAACACCTGATCGACTGGACCGGCAAGTCCTGGACGCCGGACAGCGGCCGCCTCGCTGCACACCCGAATTCGCGCTTCACCGTGCACGCGTCGCAGATCC
>JACCDO010028707.1_pt1 | contig 10890 bp, 9 predicted proteins | sample 7446101 | NCBI WGS metagenome assembly JACCDO01 (sample SAMN15323440, study PRJNA562643) | freshwater metagenome | isolation source: river surface water | place: USA:Blue River Watershed | collected 2017-08-16
ATAAAATTAAACTTATAATAATAAAGAAATATAATCAGTATATTACTATTAAATATTTTAATATAACCAATGCAAAATGATTTATGTAAAAAAATAGATTTATATAAGGTATTGGGTGTTGATTCAGGTTCAACAACTAGAGAAATAAAAAATTCTTACAAAAAGTTAGCATTGAAATATCATCCTGATAAAAATAGGTCTGATGATTCTAATGAAAAATTTATTCAAATTAAATATGCATATGATATTTTATCAAATGAACAAACAAGGAAAGAATATGATTTAAATATTTTAAATAAAACTACAGATTATAAACCAAGTGATTTTGATTATAAAATTTTTAATTTTTTAAATACAAATATTTTTTTAAGTTATTTAAAAAGTATAACAACTAATAAAAATTATTTGAATTTAATAGAAATAATTTATAAAAAAATAAAAAATCAAACATTAAATTTTGAATCAATTGGTTCTTTAGAAATATTAAATTCAATAGTAAAACTATTAGATATAGAATATGTAGTAGAATTTAATTTAGAAGAAGTATATAATCATAAATATAAGGTAATAACAATAGATCGTGTTACAAAAAATGAGTTTAAAGAAAAAATTTATCCGGTAGATTTATGTCAAATATATGAAAATGAAGGAGAGAAAATATTGATCAATGATTTAAAATTAGAAGGTAATATAAAAATCTCAATAAAAATTACTTCGTATACTTATTTGGAATATAAATATTATATTGTTAAAAATGATTTATATTGTAATATACCAAAAGATAAATTAATTAATAATATGTTTTCAATAGATTTTTTAGATGGTAATAAATACGATATAGATATGAATTCATCAGGTTGGGAAAATATGGATATTGGAAAAATATATAAGATTAATAATAAAGGAATGTGTTATTATGATGGTAAAGAATTAGATGAATATATTGATTTTGAAAATGGGTTGGAGATACAACGTGGTAATGTTTATTTTATAATGTTATTATAAACAAGGTATATAAAATGGGAATTAAAAAGTTGTTTACATTTTTAAATAATAATGGTATTTATGAGATGTACCCATATATAAATGATTTAATAAACCAATTAAATTTAAAAAAGAAAAGTATTTTAGTTGGTGTAGATGGTAATTTATTTTGTTATAAATATGCTCATTCATATGATAATATGTTAATTGGTTTTTTTAACCAAGTTATTCAATTTTTATCAAATGGATTAATACCTTTATATATATTTGATGGTGGTACTATTGATGAAAAAGAAGTTACTAATCAAAATAGAAATCACCGAAAACAAATTAATAAAGCTAAATTAGAATTATTAGATTCATCATTAAATGATTTATTAAATTATGAACAGGAATTTAACAATAATAGAAAAAAATTAGAAAAAAATACAATAAGAATATCAATAACAGAAATAAATATACTAGTTGAGTTATTTGATATTATGAACATTCCTTATATTTTTTCTCATGGAGAAGGTGAATATTTAGCAGTATTGTTAAATAAGTATGGTATTATTGATATGTTTTTATCAGATGACACTGATCCAATACCTGCAGGTATTTTAAGAGAGATTAAATTTTATAATAATGGAGTTTATTTTATTTCAAATGAAAAAGTACTTGAAAAATTAAAATTAAGCCAAAAGGAATTTTGTGATTTTTGTATAATGTTAGGATCTGATTATGCTGTATTTAATCATGGAATAAAACCACCAGAATTGTATAAATTAATTCTTGAACATAAAAGTATAGAAAATATTTTATCAAATGAATCAATTCAAGGTTTTAATAATATTATTAAAATAGATATAGTAAATAAAATAAGAAAAGTTTATGAAAATGCTCCAGAAAATGAAAGGATAATGTTTATAAATCCAGAACTTAATAAAATGCATGGATATAATTTTATAGTTGATCATTCAAATTATAATTTTTATTCAAATATTATGTTAGAATATTGGGATGATTTTATTTCAATTTTAAAAATAGATTTTAATTCAAATTCATGCAATCAATCAATATTAGACTCAAGTACAGAATTTAAAACTAAAATAAATAATTTTGTTAGAACAAAAAAATTTCAAATTAAAAATATAATTAAATTTCTTAAAAATAATATTAAAGATATTACTGAAGAAGAACTTAAAAATTCTCAAATTACCTTTGAATATTTAAATACCTTTGGTTTTTGATTTTTTTTGCTTTGTAATGATAATTATATCATCATCATTTTGTTTTTCTCTTTCTTTTTGTCTTCTTAAATCTTCTTCATCATCTTTTATTTCTCTAAGTTGCTTAACTATTCTAACCTCTTTGTAGCCTACTGATCCATTTGATTTAAAATTAGTTTTTGGTTCAACATTAGATTTAAATTCAACAGTATGTTCAACAATTGGTTTAATAGTACTTTCAATAGTAGATTTAGGTTCATTAGTTGTTTTAGTATCAATCTTAGGTTTATCTTGAGTATATAATTCTATATTTGTTTTTTGCTGTGTGGTTTGTTTAGATTCATTTTTTTTTTCTTTGTTATCTTCTTTATTTTTAATAACAGGTTTAATTTCTATTTTTTCACTTTGAGTTTTATCAGCTAATTCTTTTTCATAAAGTTTTTTAATCCATTTTTGTGCAGTATAAAAATTCAATCCAGATTTATCTTTATCACTTGTAGAATTATTAATTTTTTCTATTTCTTCATTTGATAATTTTAGTACAGAAGCAAGTTCTTTATTTACTCGCATAATTCTTCCATTAGTTTCTGATTTTAAATTATTTTTGTCAATATATTCATATAATTTACCAGTAAGTTTAGGTCTAGTCATTTCATTTTCTGTTATATTTAATATTTTTTTTAAACTATCAGGTACATAAGTAGATTTTCCAAAACCAGATGGATTTTTAGTTTTCAGATTTGATCTTTTTGTTTGTTTTTTAGAATATTTAATAGCAATCTTATACATTTTTTTAATATTAGATATATTTTTATTAATATCTTCTTTAATTTTTTCAAGATTAGTTATAGTTTCCAAATAAAATTTATTTATAGGATTAGAAGAATCTTCATCTAAACTAGTTAAATCATCTTTCACACTAGATAAATCATCAACACCTCCTATATTTTTAACATTGTTTAAATTATTTTGTTTTATACCTTTATCCATATTTATAATGTATAGTCTAGAAACTGTGTATAATTTTAAATCAATTTTATAAGAAGATATATGGTCTTAATTAACATTGAAAGTTGGTAAATTACGTCTATATGTATGTGAAAAAATCTCAGGAAAATATTCAAGTATAAAAAGTTGATTAAAAAAAACATTATTTTAAATAATATATAAATAATGGATTTTAGAACAGATTCAAGACTATTTAATAATTTATTAACAGTTTTAGATGTATATAATGAAATTTATGATGATGCAATAGTATCATATTTAAATTTACAAACATCTGGGACAATAGATGCTAATAAAAATATTAATAAAAGTACAAATAAGGGACCAAAGACTACTGCAACTTTAGAATTTGATTCAGATGATGATGGAGTTGATCTTAAACAAGTTCAACCAATTGACCAAGTTAAGAAAGAATTTGATGTAACAAAAACTAAAATGTTAGAACTTAATGAAAAAAATAATTTAATAAATACAGTGTCAAATTCAATTTTGGATTTAGATTATGTATCTGGATACAATTCTTTGGTAAATATTAAAACTAAAATAGTAAATTTTTTGATAGCTCAAATTTTAGATAATTCACCAGAAGCAGATGTTATTAAAACTAAATTTCCAAATATTAAAACAGAATTATATCCTTATCAAATTAATAACTTAAATTGGATGTTAAATATTGAAAACAGAGTTTATAATGAAGAATATCAAGATCTAAAAAATAAATTATATTTTAGAGGTGGTGGTTTGTTTGATGAAGTAGGTATGGGAAAAACTCTTCAAATCATTACTTTAATAAATACAAATAAATCAAAATCTGAAAGTATAGTTCGAGGACAAAAGATATATTCAAAAGCATCAATGATAATTGTTCCTAATCATTTATGTGGACAATGGGGTAGAGAGTTTGGAATACATCTAAACAAACCAATAAATACAATAAATTTATTAACAAAAGCTCATTATAAAAAATATACTTATTTTGATTTTGTTACTGCAGATGTAGTTATAGTGTCTGCAAACTTTTTTACTAATTGTAAATTAAACCAACATGAAGAATTTGATCCAATATTAAATATAATTAATATATTTGATAAAGATGTTAATATATTTAATATACATTGGCATAGAGTTGTTATAGATGAATTTCATGAAATTGAAGACTCGAACTTATTTTTAAAATTAAAATTTTTAGAATCAGATTATAGATGGATTATTTCAGGAACACCTTTTAAAGAAAAACAAATTAACTTTCATACTGAATTAGATAAAACATCTTTATCATCTGTAGTTGATTATTTGACATTTGGAATAAATAAAATAAACACGCTAAATATATTTGAAAAAGTTTCTTATTCTTACATAAAAAATCATTTTAGTAGAAATACTCATAATAAAAATATAAAAATACTAAAACTTCCAGAAATTAAGGAGGAAACTATTTGGTTAAATTTTACAGAAACTGAACGAATGATTTATAATGCATATTTAGCAGATCCAAACAACACAGTAAATGATGTATTTTTAAGACAAATATGTTGTCATCCTTTAATTTCAGAAAAAATCCGTGAAAATATTTCAAACAAAGTTGATTCACTAGAAGACATTCAAAAACATATAAAAAAAATGTATATGTCTGATTTTGAAAAAGCTGATGAAAATTATAAAACATGTTTAGAACGTATAGAAAGAATAAAAAATGAAATGAAAGAAATGGAGGAACAAGGTAAAAAAAATCTGATGGGTTACTCAAGTCTTAAAGAAGATTTAGTTGTAGCTGAAGGTAAGATTGGGGATTTAAAAAAAATTCGTGATGGTAAAGAAAAAACAGTGGTATATTATAAAACATTTATTGATTTAATTTCAGATATGAAAAATATAACAAAACAAAATTGTTCAATTTGTCTTGATCCAATTAAGGAACATGATTTAGGTATTACATTTTGTGGTCATATTTATTGTTATAGTTGTATCAGTACAATTCTTAAAGAATCAAAGTCTTCAGGAATTATGAGTGCATGTCCTGATTGTAAAAAATCATTAGATGTTGATAAGATTTTCCTAATATCAGAAAATAAATCTAAAGAAGTTAATACATTGGGAACAAAACTAGCTTATATTATAAATTATATAAAGTCAACTCCCAAAAAATATAGAATTATATTCTCACAATGGGATTATCTACTCAAAGAAGTAGGTAAGGTTTTAGAATCTAATGGAATTAAACAATTATATTGTCAAGGTAATGTTTATCAGAAAGATAAAGTTTTAAGATTATTTAATAGTCAAGATACTGAAAATAATGATTACAGAATTATTATGTTATCATCTGAAAGTACAGTTTCAGGATCAAATTTAAATAATGCAGAAGAGGTTATATTTTTAGATCCAATTTATGGAGATAAGCAATATAGATTAAATACCGAAAATCAGGCTATTGGAAGAGTTAGAAGACTTGGAAATAAACATAAAGAAATTAAAGTTATTAGACTTTATATTAGGGATTCTGTAGAAGAAGATATTTACAAATCCAACATCAAATAAATTATTTTGATTTAACTAAATTATTTTTATTTAAATGTTTTGATATTAGATAATATATATAAATATGTCATCAATAGACACGATTGGAAAAAATAAAACAAAAGAAAACAAAAATACTTCAAAAAATAATATTGTTATTGTTGATGATGATCAAGAAAAAACTAAAAAAAATTTAGATACAAAAGAAATTAAAGAAATTAAAGAAATTAAAGAAAAGAATGAACATAAAGAACAAGAAAATTTAACAAATTCAGTATCTTATGAATTATCTGATATCATCACAATAAAAGAATTTAAAACAAAAGAATTAATGCATTATAAAAAATTAGATAATTTTTTTAGTTCATGTACAAAAGAGGAAAATCAATTAATGGTTGATATAATAAATGGAACCCATTTGATTTCTTTAAGATTTTTAGATTGGTTTGTTACTAGATATTGTTTTTTATATAAATTAGCAATTAATGTATCAAATCCTTATATAAAACAAGAAAATTTTAATATAAATATCAGTTACAAAGCACAATTAAAATCTTTCAAGAAAAAATATTTTGACCCATTTAGAAGAAAGAAGAAGTTTTATTACATTTGTGAAAAAAATAATTTAGTATTATTAACAACATTAGGTCAATTAAATTTCTTTAGATGGGCAATATCTTATGACATTATCAAGTATACTGAAACTAATTACAGAGACATAATTACAAAGATTTCTCATGTAAATACTTATTTTAAGAAAAATATAATTGAAAATAGTTCATATAGCACATCAGATTCTGCTGACATTACTAAATCAAATACTCAGAGCGAAACAACAGAATCAGAATCTGTATCTACAGAATCTATTAATCAAGCTGATCAAATCAATCACTCAAATTCTAATCCAAATATTCGTATTGAATCAGAAAATAAAAGTTCAGAAAATAAAAGTTCAGAAAATAAAAGTTCAGAAAATAAAAAAAACTGGAAAAAATTAAAAGATTCAAAAGCAAAATATAAAAATCCAATTGTTTCCAGAAATATATTTCTTGAACTATAGAGTATTATTTATAAAAAAATTATTTATAATATTATATAATATTATAAGTGGAATATAATGAGTAGAACTAATCAACTTTTGTTATTTGCATGTTGTTTAATAATTTTAATTGGAATGGTATGTTTAATTAATGAAAAACCATTTGTATCTAAAGAAGAAATTATTGAATCTATTTCTAAGGCATCATAAATAATTATTATTTATTTTTTGCTGAACGACCTCTTTTTGGTTTGTCTTTTTGTTCTTGATTATCATTTTTTTCTGATTCAACTTTTACATTTGAATTGGATTTTTTTTCAGATTTTTTAACTTCAGGTTTTGTTTCTATAACTGCTTTTTTTCTTCCACGAGTTGGTTTGGTAGTGGGTTCTTCTGTTTTATTTTCTTCCACTACTACTTTTTCTATACTAGGTTGACTAATTGATTTAATATCTGTAGTTGTATCAATTACAATACTATCTTGATTTTTTCTAACATATTTTCTTTTTGGTTTAGTTTCTTCAAGTTGTTTAGATTTTTTATTATTATTTGTTACTTTAGCTTTAGTTGTTCTAGTTTCTTTAACTATTCTACCTTTAGGTTTTCCTTTAATTTGTTCAACTAATTTTTTTGATGGTTCTGAATTAATAGAATCAGAGTCGTCAGAATCATCAGAATCATCAGAATCATCAGAATCATCAGTGTCCTCAATAATTATATCAGAATTTGATTCAGAATTAGAATCATCTTGAGCTAACTGAGCTAATTGAGATGAGTTTTTTGATTTTTCAGATTCAGCATCAGAATTTGAGCATGAACTTAAAATTAAATTAGGTTTTGAATTATTGGTTTTACTTGATTTTGTGGTAGTTTTGTGATTTTTTTTAGTATTAGTGTTAATATTAGAATTATTACCTGATTGTTTTAAAGATTCTTGAATTTTAAGAAATGTTGGTAATAAATTTAACAATCCTTCAGAGTTAATAAAAGTTTTTTTAGAGTCAATATTAATTTCATTAGTAGCAAGTTTTATTTTGGCACATTCATTTTTAACAAGTAATGTAATATATTCTGGATAAATTTTTAAACTAACAAATTGACCAACTTTAACATCAGACATCACAGTAGGTTTATCATCGATAGTAACAATGGTTCTGGGACTTATACATAAATCTAAATTCATATCAGTATAATCAACATTACTACTTAATTGAATATACCCTGACCATGACCAGTCCAAAAATTCTTTCATTGCATCAGCATTAATAAAATCTTGTAAAAGATTTTTACAAATTTCTTCAATATGCTCAATAAAGTTTAAAGTATTTTTATTTAATTTGACAACAAGTTTATTAGATTCAAGTTCAATCTTAACAACTTGTAATTTTTCAGATATAAAACTAACTAATCTTGATTTACCAAGTGATAACTTACATATAATAATATTTTCATATAAATATCTTAAATGACTTGCATCATAAATATGTAAATTTTCTAATATTTTAAAGCTATTTAAATCATCTATTTGATATATTTCTTCTTGATTATTCATATTGATTATATATGTAATATATATTATCAAAGCTTTAATATAAAAAATTTTATAATATTTTAAATAAATATTTTTTTATAAATAAATCATTTTAATAAAAATTTAATTAGATTTAATTAGATTTACTTCTTTTTAACAGGAGCCTTGGACTTGGTTTTTTCCTCGACAACTGCTTTACCTTTAGCACCTTTCTTAGGAGGTTCTGGTTCATCTTCAGACTCAGATTCAGATTCAGATTCAGATTCTGATTCAGACTTTTCAGCTTCAGATTCAGATTCAGACTCAGATTCAGAATCAACCTTCAGTGATTGTTTAGTAACTTTCTTGTTATCTGTTTTTTCTGTCTTGTTAATTTTAGTAGCTTTGTTATCAGGTTCATCATCATTACTTACTTTCTTAATTTCGTTGTGAGTGCGAGAACCGAATCCATATCCAGAATAAATGGAACGAGCAGTTGATTGAGTGTTAGTATTGGTCTTAATATGGATAATATCCATTTGATGACAGACAAATTGAATACTAGTTTTACGCTTTCCGTTATCATCTTTGGTCTTTGCAGCCCAAACCTTAGAAGGTCCATAGAGGAAACGAATGTAGCAGTTGTAACGATAATATTTGTCAAGATCTTCACCAGACTTTACATCAACAAGCTTAGGTTCACCATAATATTTTTCAAGTTCATCGTTATCAATACAGTCTTGAATCTTCTTTGCATCAGCAGGAAGATTTTCAACCTTACGATAATATACTTTAGTAGTAATTTCTTTACGACGTTCAATTTCACTAATCTTGAGTTTCTTCTTGGTAGATTTTCCATCGTCATTAAATGATAGTTCAACAATAATGTTTTCAATATCTTTCTTGTCACCACCCTTAGAAAGGAAATCACTAACAGCTTTGTAAATTGTATTAGTATTATCCTTATCTAGAATAGTGTCTTCATAATAATAACGGAATCCAGTATTAAGACGAAGCTTAATACTCTTAAATTTAGGTTTCTTAGGTTTTCCTTCATCATTTTCCATTTCGAGTTCATCATCTTCCTTAGGTTCTTTGACAGAAGGAACTTGAGTATATAATTTAGCGAACTTTCCAAATACAGGTTCCTTTTGCTCTTCAAGTGCTTTATCATATTTTTCAACGGTTTGCATAAATTCAATACATGCTTTCTCATCTTCATTAATTAAAACTTTAATGTTATCACGTTTTTCAGGAGGATTAAACTTTGCAGATGCAAATTGAGAATATTCATGGAACATAAACCCAGTAACTTCATCGGGATATACTTTTTTACCGTCTTTAACTAGACTAATTTTAGTAGTGTATTGAACACCACCTTTTTGTTTAGGATCATCAAAAGAAATAGGTTCGATTTCGATTTTTTTACTCATGTTTATTATTGTCTCTATATGGTTTTATATATTTATATTTTTTTATTTTTTTTAAAAATCAATTTTTTTTAAATCAACTTTTTTGACAAGATAACTTTATATATAATGTATATTGTATTATATAGGCCTAATATATAAAAAATGTTATTTTAAGTAAAATAAAGGTTCTATTACAATACTAAAAAATTGATTTAAATATAGTAAAATATAATAAGAACTAATATAAAGAATAATGGATTTAAGTTTTGAACAAATTGATTTTGCTAAATTATCAATTAAATTATCAATTAAACCAGATCCAAAAGAAAAAAATATTGATAAATATGACAAGACTACGACAGAAACCTATCGATTAAAAAGAATGTTAAAAATTGATCCATTAACTGATTTAGAAGTTCCAGAACATCTTAGATTTGAATATGAATTTAGATGGGATCCTATTTCTGGAGAAGTAATTGAAAAAGATGAAGTTGGACCATTGTGCTTCAATGCAATAACCTTATATGATTATTTATTTCAAAATAGATATAAAGGTCTTTGGAATCCTGCAACAGATGGGTTTGAAGGATATTATGGAGATTTAATAGGTTCTGGTTCAAAACTGGAAATCAAATCAAGAGGTTTAAATCCTGAAAAATATTTATTCAGACTACCAATAATTGATTGCTATTTACATCCTGAACATAATTTATCTTTAATTACAATGGGACCAATTTTATCAGATTCTCATATAAATTCAATTGACGAAATTGTAAAAAAACATCATAAAAATAAAAATTACATAACACCTTTAAATAAATTAAAAGAATTATATGATAAAGCTATTTGTAAAGAACCAGATTGTCAAGAATTTAAGGAATTTAAAGAAAAAAATAGCTCTTTATCAGAAAATGAATTAAAAGAAAAATTTAATCGTATATGTGTTGATAAATTAGTTAAAATGAAATATTAAAATTTTTCTATCAATCAAAAAATATTATTTTATTGAAATAAATAATATATATAATTTTTGTGTTTTTAGTAATTCAAATATAAATCTCAATTACTAAATCATCATATAATAATAAAATGATTAAAAAAATGTTTGTATAATTTAAAGTTCAGGAATAAATATATCAGTATCAATATCTTGTTTATCTTGAATAGTAATATCTTCATAAGTTTTTTTGTATAATTGACCAATATCAA
>JACCDO010609925.1_pt1 | contig 10888 bp, 9 predicted proteins | sample 7446101 | NCBI WGS metagenome assembly JACCDO01 (sample SAMN15323440, study PRJNA562643) | freshwater metagenome | isolation source: river surface water | place: USA:Blue River Watershed | collected 2017-08-16
AGATGAGGAGATGAGGAGATGAAGGGATGAAGGGATGAAGGGAGAGGTTTTCAAGTATTCATTTTCATTCTGTTTCTCTTTCTCGCTCTATCCCAACCACCCCGTCCAGATAAGAGCGGGAAACAGAAAGAGAGCGAAGACTATCGCACCGCGGAAGCCACAACTTCGGTGAGACTTGATTTTTTGTTTCACTTTTTGATCAAGCAAAAAGTCAAGAACCACAAAGAATGAAAATGAGAAGCAGAATGAGAATGAATACTAAAACAACCCATTAACCGATATACGGGCGAAGCCCCATCACCGATTCACGGGCGAATGCAATTCGCCCTACTTCTTCTCACAAGTATTGATTCCCAACGGGATGTACAAAGGGCAGAAACTGATAGTGGATGTTAGCAAGAAAATTGCACCCAAAGCCAACGCGATGTTGTACATCATCCCTTCCAATTTTCCAGTAAACACCATAAATCCAAGGACCAACGCCACGACAACGCGCAACCCGCGATCCAATTTTCCCATGTTCTTTTTCATAGTCATCAATTTTATAGAACGAACGTAGTTTTATTTATTGAAACGAACTATGACTTGGGTCACAGAGGGGGGGGTTACGCTTTAACTCCAACAAAAAAGGGAACAACTTTCGTTATTCCCTTTTCTTATACTCTTTGTGATATCGACTATCCCAATGCGAAACGGATAAATCCGGTTGCAGTTAAATCTTTATCTACAGACTTCATGTACTGAGAAACATTCATCTTGCTGTCCTTGATAAACTCTTGGTTCAACAATGTGTTTTCTTTCATGAATTTACCCAAACGTCCCATGGCAATTTTCTCTGCCATCTCCGCTGGTTTGCCTTCGTTGATTGCTTGCTCTTTACCAACTTCCAACTCCTTTTGCTTGATCTCTTCAGAAACTGAATTCTCATCCAAAGCTACTGGAGCCATTGCTGCAGCTTGCATCGCAACGTCCTTGGCAACATCAGAAGTAGTTTCTTTGTTGAAACCTACAACAGAAGCCAATTTGTTACCTGGGTGATTGTAACAATATACCATACCTGCATTCACTGTTCCATAGTAAGACAAATCCAACTTCTCACCAATCTTACCAATCTCTTCAGTAATCTTGTCGTTGATAGACATTCCGCTATCTGCAAATGGCAACGCTTTCAACTCATCCAATGTAGCTGGGTTGTGCGCAATAGCAATATCCAAAATGGTGTTAGCTACTGCAACAAAAGCATCATTCTTAGCAACGAAATCTGTCTCACAGTTCAAAACCAACATGGTTCCACGTGTGTTATCCGCTGTAGCTTTAGCCAAAACTACACCTTCTGTAGCATCACGGTCACTTCTATTAGCTGCAACTTTTTGACCCTTCTTGCGAAGCAAGTCAATAGCGGCATCAAAATCACCATTGGCTTCCACCAATGCTTTCTTACAATCCATCATACCAGCACCGGTGATGGTACGCAACTTATTTACGTCTGCTGCTGTAATATTCATAATAATTCTTTTAACGGATTAATTAAGCTCTTGGAGCACGCTTGCGTGGCTTTGCATCTGATTTTGCTTCAGCATTGCCTTCTGCAGCTGGTGCATCCTCGTTCTTGTCTTTTTCAGATTTACGCTCAGTCAAACCTTCAGCAATTGCTTCGATAACCACATCCAAAATCTTAGAAATAGACTTGGTAGCATCATCGTTAGCTGGGATAGCGAAATCCACTTTGCGAGGATCGCTGTTGGTATCTACCATCGCAAATACTGGAATACCTAAACGCTTAGCTTCAGCTACTGCGATATGCTCTTTCATTACGTCGATAACAAACAAAGCAGCTGGTACACGGTTCATGTCCGCGATAGATCCCAATACTTTGAACATTTTGTCGTGCGTACGAGTCAATTGCAAACGCTCACGCTTAGACAAAGTAGCGGCAGTACCATCTACTTCCATTTTCTCGATGTTGGTCATCTTACGAACCGCCTTACGGATGGTTACGAAGTTGGTCAACATACCACCTGGCCAACGCTCAGTTACGAAAGGCATTCCGATAGCGGAAATACGCTCTGCAACCAAATCTTTAGCTTGTTTCTTGGTAGCTACGAAAAGGATTTTCTTTCCAGACTTCGCGATTTGTTTCATCGCGTTAGCAGCCTCGTCTAACTTAACTGCTGTCTTGTTTAAATCAATGATGTGGATACCCTTCTTCTCGCCAAAGATGTAGGGAGCCATGTTGGGGTTCCACTTTCTGCTTAAGTGACCGAAGTGTACTCCAGCCTCCAAAAGCTCGTCAAAACTAACTCTTGCCATTTTATTATATAATTGTTTACTTTCTCTAAAATCAATTCGCCGGTAGCCACCCAAGGGTGAGTCCGGCGAATTTGGATGCTAAACAATGTTCCAGTCCCGCGATTAACGCTTAGAGAACTGGAAGCGCTTACGTGCTTTCTTCTGACCGAACTTCTTACGTTCAACCATACGTGGGTCACGTGTTGTCAATCCTTCCGCTTTCAATGCGGGCTTCCACTCAGGATTAATTTCAATTAATGCTTTGCTTACTGCCAAACGAACTGCTTCCGCTTGACCTGTAATTCCACCGCCATCGATGTTGGCTTTGAAATCATACTTTCCTTCAGTTCCAGTCAAAGCAAATGGTTGATTCACTTTGTATTGTAAAACCAATGATGGGAAATATGTTTTCAAATCACGACCATTGATCATGATATTTCCTGTTCCTTCTGAAAGGTATACGCGTGCTACTGCACATTTACGACGACCTGAAGTATTGGTGTATTGGGTAGTTGCCATACCGATTTATTATCCTTTAATCTTGTATTCTGTTGGTTGTTGAGCTTGTTGCTTGTGGTCTGCACCAGCATAAACAAACAAGTTGCGGTATACCGCGCTGCCCAAACGATTCTTTGGAAGCATACCACGTACAGCCATTTCTACCATAGCTGTTGGGTGCTTAGCCATCATCTCTTTTGGAGTAGCAAAACGTTGTCCACCGGGATATCCTGTGTAACGGACGTAAACTTTCTCGTCCCATTTCTTTCCAGTCAATGCGATTTTATCCGCGTTAACTACAATTACATTGTCACCACAATCCGCGTGTGGAGTGAACAATGGCTTGTGCTTACCTCTTAACAAGTAAGCAACTTCTGAACTCAAACGGCCCAAATTCACGCCGGTTGCATCTACTACCAACCACTTCTTATCGGCGGTTTCTTTGTTGGCAGAAATAGTTTTATAACTTAAAGTATCCATGTCGTTACGGTTTATCCGTCAAAAACGGAGTGCGAAAGTAATACCTTTTTTTTATTCTACCAAGACTTTTCAACAATGTTTTTCTAATTTATTGAAAATCAATCAAATATTTTGTTGGGGAAACTATTTTAAACTGTTGATTTATTACCAATTCATTCGAACTTGAATCATCCCTGTATGCACAATTGGTCTTCCGGGTGATTGCCTTCCGTTGTACTGCACTGTCCATTGTATGCGTTGCGCCTGGTTTTGATACTGAAGGGACCATGTGGCATTTTTTCCTGGTGTCAAGCCTTCCAACACATCGTACGATATAGATTGCAATACATCTCCTGTATACCACAATTGATGGTACGCTACTTCAGCCGTTACAGCGTATTTGCCTGATTCTCCCCATCTTCCTTGCACAGGTATATGCCAAGCACGCATCGGCAGAGATTCCTGATCCCAATTTTTGATGACATAACTTGGTGCTATCAACCACTGTTTTTGCTTATCTCGATTTAATATCTCCAATTTGTATTGCTCTTCTTGGATTTGATAATTGCGTCCATTTAAAAAATCACTCTGAACGCGTTTATCAATTTGCACCAATTGAGGTTGCATCGACCAATCTCGAGAAAAACTCCATCGGGCAAAAGTGGTGACCTTATCTTCCGTTCGCCACTCACTACCCAGCGTTAATGCATTTTTATTTTTTACTTGCTGAACATCTACTCCGCAACTCCAAATAGCACTGTTGTTATTAAAAACAAATTGATTCCTGATCAATTGGCTAAGTTGAATGGTGCTGGTATCTAAAAGACCTGCTTCCTTCCCATTCCAACGCTGGGGATGCAATGTCTGATTCTCCCATTGCACCGTGCTCACATTTGAAATTTTCTTTAACCATAACCGCTTGGGACGCCACTGAACATTGGCAGCTGCCTTTTGTCGATAGACAGATATAAAGTCATCCGTGGGCAAAGTGGAGCGGATATAATTGGCCTCGTATCCAAAAGCCGCTACTTCAAATTCATTCAACTCCTTTACGCCATTGCCGTTGTAATCATTCCAAACATAATTTCCCTGACCCAGGGGAACTTCCACATAGATGTAAGACTTTCGCTGCTCCAGGCCTGAGCCTGTTTCATAAAAAACATTCAGTGCTATAGCCTGATTGGCATTTGCCCAATTTGTACCCAACCTTCCCACCCAATTCTTCTCTGGATCGCCAGCAAACCTCTCCTCATTTTTTACAAGCAACTGCCTTCTTGAAATCACAGCATAACTGCGCCAATTCTTACTTACTTGCCATGCCATATCCAATCCCATCTGCTCTGCCAAGGTGGCTTGTTGAATAGATGGATCTAATACAGTTCCTATTCGATCTAGTCTATTGCGATAAAATACAACCAATTTTTTTTGAATGGTATCCTTTGTTCCAAGTCCGATGGTATAATCTGAAAAAGCATAAGGCAATGCCGCACCAATTCCAGATTGATTGTTCCACTCCCACTCATCTTGGTACAACAAGCGTAATTTATTGGGCGTATAATCCAACCTGTTTTTAACGCGCAGATATTGCCCGGATCTTATTCCTACTGATTGGGTATACCAACCATCTGCTTTCCAGTTTAACCTTTCATTCTCTACAGGTCTTCCCTTCCACCTTACACGTTGGCCTTTCCAATCATTACCCAAAGTCAGCTGTTCCAAAATCAATTGTATAGAATGGTGATCATCCTTCCACTCATTAATCCATTGCACATTTTTAAATTCTCCTGGGATATTCCATCCTAGAATATTCCAATTGCGTTCAAACTCCACCTCTCTGAATCTTTCCACTCTTTGGAAAAAAACTGAGTTGTATTCCAATACACCTTTTGATGTCCAATGATTGAGCTTAATCTGCTCCTCCGCTTTAATGGCCCATCCTTGGTTGTTTCCATCATCTTGTCGAGAAAATAAATTCAGATCCTGATCTGACATCGCTGCCTCTACTCGATGAAAGAACTGTCCTCCTTTGATATCCGATTGGTGTTCTATTCCCAATACATACATGGATAATCGCTTGGGTGCGGTTAAGGGTGCTTTGTCCACATAATCCCCTTGGTGCTGCCATTTTTGTCCATCCCAAATTGGAGCAACCCAGATGTAAGTTTTGCCAAAGGCTGTAAAACCGCTCTCTCGGTAATCACCCTGACCTGGTCCCACATAGCTAAATACCACTCGATACAAGGTCTCTGATGTATCGGTGCTTGCCAACCAATAAGTCATGCCCAAGCTATCTCTTTTCACATAGCTCACGCCATTTATTGCCCCCGATTCTAATACCTCAACGCCGGAAACCAATGCTTGACTGACCTGGTCTCCAGCTTGGGATAAAACAAATGTGGACGAATCATTTAAATTCAATTGCAAGGGCTGATTCTTGGCATCCCATTCATTAAATGCCTGCCAATATATCTTTCCGCCTTGCCATTTTTTTTCTGCTTGTGTGAGTACCAAGGGTCTGAAATACTGCTTATCGGAATACTGAAATTCCACAACAATTCGCTTATCCTTGGTAATGGGCTGCGCCGCTGTAAAAACAATCATCGCTGAATTGTAATCAATCACATAGTCTTTGTCTTGTCCTCTCTCCAATCTGCGTCCGTCGATATAAACAGCTTCTGTACCGGCAATCAAAATAACAAAAGTCTCTCCTTGAGCCCCCTGCAATCGATAAGGGCCTTGGTTTCCTTCAATTCCAACCAAGCTTTGACGAGCAAATCTTCCTTTGGACAATGACATTGATGCTCCAATTGTCGCTTGATCTGTTTTGGATTGTATTTGTATGCCTTGTCCGCGCTTGAGATATCTCAAAAAAACACCATCTCTATTTTGCGAAGTAAAATCCCCGGCCGTGATTTTAGTTGACTTATTAAACAACACAATATTCACTTGGTCAAAATCCTCAAGCTTACTTGAATATCCACCGGGCTGAACCGGAATCTGGGCGTCAGACAACTGCGCCTGCATCTGCCACTCGCTGTTCACCCATCCCTGCATGGTTAAATTCATCCCGCTTTGAATGCTTGCATTTTGATTATTCCCAATCTGCAATCCGCGAGAAATACTTCCATTGGTGACAATGCCTGAGGGAGAAGAACCCCAAGAAGATGCCTCCCTACTAAGCCTATTATCCTTTTGTACATACCTGCCTTGGCTACCTAATCTGCTGATGGAAGGAAAGAGCGCGTACTCCGTTGGAAAAGGGAATGTTCTGTAAGAAAGTTTCAGGGAATTGTTTCGGGAATCGCGGAGCAACAACAACTTACCTTGAAGAGGAAACAAACGATAATCACTAGAATCCCAGGATATCGAATCTTGAGAAATGTGAAAAGAGCGGGCGTCTATCGCCAAGGAATCAATGGTCAGCGTATCACCAGCCACTTGACCCTGAGAGGGCAGGCTGATGAGCATTAAGCACAATAACCACCAATACTTATTATTCACGACAATCACTTTCAACAAAGTTTGGGAAAATATATTGTTTGGAACAAGCTACATCTTTTTAGTTTCGCACAATGCGAATGTACTTCCGAATTATAGGTGAGAGCATCAAAATGGCTATGCAGGCATTGGTGCACAACCGTCTTAGGACGTTCCTTTCACTTCTGGGAGTAACCATCGGCATTTTCTCCATCATTTTTGTTTTATCCATCGTAGACAGCATGGAGGCCGACATGCGAGATAGTTTGGAAATGATTGGCTCCGATGTCATGTTTATCAAAAAATGGCCCATGGGTCCCGAGGATGGTAAAGAGGAGTATGAATGGTGGAAGTTTATGTCTCGCCGGGAGCCCTCCTTGCATGATATGCATTTGCTCGAAGACAGGCTCAGTTTATCCCAAGCCATTGCCTTTGAGTGTGGGACTGCGCAAACCGCCAAACATGACAACAATTATTTGGAGGGAGCGTGGGTGAATGGAGTTACCTTTCAATACAACCAAACCATAGCGGTTAAATTAGGAAATGGCAGATATTTCACCGAGCAAGAATGCGATGCGGGTAGAGCGGTATGCATTATCGGCAATACTGTTGCAGAGCAATTGTTTGGTCAAAATGAATGTTTGGATCAAGAAATTACAGTTGCCGGATTAAAACTTCGTGTTATTGGGAAATTGAAAAAAGAAGGAGCCTCGCTATTTGGTAATGGACAAGACCAAGCGATTATAGTCCCCATTGGATATGCCTTGCGTTGGATGAATACGGAGGAGACGGATGGAGGCATCATTGTCAAAGCCAAAGACGGCGTTTCAGGTGACGATTTAAAGGGAGAGGTGATTCAGCAATTTCGATCGATACGAGGCGTCAAGCCAGGTGGAGACAATGACTTTTCCATTATTGAGGCCAAGATGATCAGCAATGTGGTGGATCAAATTGTGGGAGTTTTTAATACGGCTGGGATGTTCATCGGCATATTTGCGATTCTTGTTGGTGCATTTAGCATTGCCAATATCATGTTTGTATCTGTAAAAGAGCGCACCAATATCATCGGCATTGAAAAGGCACTTGGCGCGAGGAAAAGTTTTATTTTGATACAATTTCTAACTGAGGCCATTACACTATGCGTAGTAGGCGGCATTTTTGGATTGCTGCTGGTTTATGGTGCAGTGACGGCGCTAAATGGCGCTTTTGAAATGACATTTATCTTGCCCATTTCCAGAGTGATTATGGGAATAGGAATTTCCGTTGTTGTCGGAATGCTATCAGGAATCATTCCCGCCTCTCGAGCGGCGAACATGGATCCTGTGGAGGCGATGAGGAGTTAACCCAACAACCCAACCAAAACCTCGCCCAATCGATATACATCCTCAAAAGAGTTGTACATGGGAACGGGGGCCAAACGAATGGTGTCTGGTTCACGCCAATCTACAATCACACCCTGTGCCGCCAAATCACGAACAACCTGCTTGGTTCTGCCCTTTAAACGCATAGAAATTTGACATCCGCGTTGCGCTGGATCCTTGGGTGTAACCAATTCCATCTCTTGACCTGTCTTCTCTGCAACGGCATTTAATACAAATTCCAAATATGAAGTCAATGCCACTGATTTGGCTCTCAAGGCTTGCATACTGGTTTGTGCAAACAAATCCAATGACGCTTTGTGAGCGGCCATCATCAATACCGGAGCATTGCTCAATTGCCATGCCTCTGCACTTTCCATGGGATCAAATCCGGGTTGCATTAAAAAACGTGTAGATGCATTGTGTCCCCACCATCCGGCCAACCTGACCAAATCTTTGTTCTGGTGATGGCGTTCATGAACAAAAACTCCAGAAACCCCACCGGGACTGCTGTTCAAGTATTTGTAACTGCACCAACATGCAAAGTCCACATCCCAATCGTGCAATTGAACGGGAACATTACCCGCGGCATGGGCCATATCAAAGCCGCACATCGCGCCCACCTTGTGAGCTGCCGCTGTGATGGCCTTCATATCAAACCATTGACCTGTATAGTAATTTACGGCACCAAAGCAAACAGTCGCCAATTCATCTCCAAGCTCTTCAATCTTGGCCAAGATATCCTCAGTGCGCAACAATGTTTCTCCTTCACGTGGTTGCATTTCTACCAAAACATCTTCTGGTGAAAAACCATGAAGTCGCGCTTGTGATTCAAATGCGTAATGATCCGAAGGAAAAGGCTTGTGCTCAAAAAGAATTTTCTTGCGCTTGCCTTCTGGTCGATAAAACGAAACCAACAACAAATGCAAGTTCACCGTGAGTTGGTTCATTACAACCACCTCTTTTTCCTTGGCTCCAACAATTGGTGCAATCAAAGGAGCAAACATCTCATGATAACTGAACCAGGGATGTTTGGCTTCAAAATGGCCTTCTACACCGTATTGCGCCCAATCTTGTAACTCTTGGTCGATATAAGCACGAACTCCCTTAGGCTGAAGGCCAAGGGAGTTCCCAGTGAAATATAACATGTCCTTCCCGTTGTGTTGAGGGAAGAAGTAAGACTCACGAAAACCGCGCAAATCGTCTCGTTGATCCGCTTGTTGAGCCCAACTTAGATCAAAAGAGAATGGCGTATTTTCCATGATCAGAATATTAATGCATGTGTTGGTGTTGCGCTTTGTTTAAAAACTCATCAAAAGAGATTTTAACTTCTTTGACAGCGCATTTGCTTTTCACCATTTCAATTACTTTGTCTTCAAAGATAACATCGTACACATTCTTGGCTTCTTCACGCTTTGCCAATAACTCTTTGGCCATGGTTTCCAATTGTGCATCTTCAACAGGTAAACCATATTGTGCAAAACGCTCAGCATACTGGCCCTTTACATGAGCTACAGCCTCATCAACAGTTACTTTGATTTCGTTCTTTTCAATGATGCTTGACTCAATCAACTGCCAACGCAAACCGTGAGAATATGCAGGATACTCTGCCTCTATTTGCTCTTCTGTCAATGGCTTTTCATTGCTCATCGCAATCCATTTTTTCATGAATGCATCTGGCAAAGCAGGATTCAATGTTTCTACCAACTGACTTGCAGCAGAGCGCTTGAACATCCAGTTGCTATCTTTAGCAAAAACCTCTTGCATGTTCTCACGCACCTTGTCTCTCATCTCTTCTACAGAAGAAACGGTACCTGCGGGGAACAATTTGTCAAATAACTCTTGGTTAAATTCAGCCATTTCCACGTGGTGAATATTGTTCACTGTCAATTTAACTTCACCTTCAAAGTGATGTAAATCGTGGTGAGTAATACCCAACATACGAGCGATGGCTTCATGATCATTTGAAAGCAACATGGGGTTTACCACTACGGTATCATCCTTCTTCAAACCAACCAATTGCTTCTGTACTTTTTTATCTGTTACATCTTCGATGGTGATTGTTGAATTGTTATCAATTCCACCTTCAACAACGTTACCATCCTGATCAACAGCTTGAACACGCACATCTAACAAATCCTCAGCACCGCTGTTTTCAGGATTTGACATTTTTCCAAAACGACGTCCGTAATCACGAACTTGCTTGTCGATTAATTTGTCATCTACATCAACAACAAATTGCTCAAACTTCATTTTATCATTCAACTCTACATCGATAGTAGGAGCCAAGCCAATTTCATAGATAAAAGTAAAATCGCTTGGATTTTCCCAGTCACCAATTTCACCATCCGCCTTTGGAAGAGGGTTGCCTAGAACAGGAAGCTTATTGTCTGCGATGTGCTTGTAAATGGCATCTTGCAGAACCTTGTTGATTTCCTCAGCAAGAATAGCTTTTCCATAACGTTGCTTAACCACTGACGCTGGAACGTGTCCAGGGCGGAAGCCCGGCATTTGCATTTTCTTGCGGTAGTCCTTCAAAGACTTTTCTACTTGAGGCTCGTAATCGGCAGGAACAATTTGAACTGTGATTTCAGCGTTCAACGCGTCCAGGTTCTGTTGAGTGATTTGCATAGTCTTAAAAAAAGAAATACCGAGTTATTCGGTATTTATGTTATATAAATTTTGTCCGGATGGAGGGACTCGAACCCCCACGCCTCACGGCACCAGATCCTAAGTCTGGCGCGGCTACCAATTACGCCACATCCGGGCTTTGAGTAGGTGTACCACCCAAAAGGTTTGCAAATATA
>JACCDO012369897.1_pt1 | contig 10888 bp, 16 predicted proteins | sample 7446101 | NCBI WGS metagenome assembly JACCDO01 (sample SAMN15323440, study PRJNA562643) | freshwater metagenome | isolation source: river surface water | place: USA:Blue River Watershed | collected 2017-08-16
CTTCACCAGGTGCACGAGTACGTTCGAGTGATTCATGCCGCAGCGCCTCAAGCAGGAAGCGTGCGGGCGGCGGGCAAGTGGGCGGTGCGCGAGCAACTTACCGTTGTTGTGTTTGACCATTTTAGCGCTGTAATAAGACTAATTTTCACTATTTTGGGAAATTGATTGGGTGCCACTCGTTTTGAGGCAGCGGCCGGGTTTTACCCTAGTTAAGAAGGAGTCGGGAGAGAAGTTAAATAGATTGAAAAATAAGAAATAATGATAGAAGAAAGGATAGAGGTAGAGCGAAGGGTGAAGAGAAGATATGGGAGCGAACGATTATGTAAGGGTAGATAGAGAAGATGGAATACATCAAGGAATAACAGTCAATGGAGTAAAATCATTTATTGCGATATAACTACAGCTAAGATCAGCGAATACGTAAGTGTATGCACATGTTTGAGTAAATGAATGAAAAAAAGATTTTCGCAAAATTAAGACGCTTCTCACAGGGCCGTCCACACGGCCCTTTCGGGATCCAAGCCATCGTCACCGGTATGGATATAGAATTCACTGTTTTAACGTGGTAAAGCGATCTATTGGTGACGATTGCGGGCCCGCCGTCACCTCCCGCTCGCTCTACGCGCAGAAGAAGCAAGCAAACGTGCTCGGGTTAGTCATAGCTTGTTACTATTATACATCGATTAATCTAACTAATTTTTGAATGGAATTTAGTAACATGTCACCCTTTTTAATAACATCACCATATTGTTCGTTCTTCTTGTCTGCTCGCGATGTTTCAATGACGTCACCAACCTGAGTGAGTGAGTGAGCGAGTGAGTGAGTGAGTGATATGTACATTGATCATGTGTTAGCTACCTTATCAATTTTCGCGTTTAATCTTCCGGATGATATAAATTTGGATAATTCTGAATCAAGCAAAGCAACGGATAGGCCGAATGAGTGCGCCATGGAGCTGATCATGACACTTTTATACGCCTCTAAAAATTGTGAATATGCTAAAATACGATATTCTCTAACAATATATGTAACGTGAGGTCCGACGTAACGGTCATTCAATATATCCGGATGGATGGTGAGCAGGCACTGGAAGAACTGACTGTATTCGCAATTGTAAATGGATTTTAACAAGTTTTGAACGTTTGGCAACTCACGAATCACCCCAATAACGTGAGGATTATTCACTATTTTTTTACTCAAATCAATCCTAATAATTGAGTGAGTGAGTGAGTTAGTGAATGAGTGAGTGAGTAGTCGTACCTGCTAACCGTCATTATATTGGATATTAATGCATAGAACATGAACTTACTGTAGGTACATAACTCTGGACAAGAGAATGTAGCAATGCAATCGAATAACACTGGTGACGCACTCTTGATATCACGAATCATTAAGAAATACAATCCTTCGTAAACCTAACGCGAGTAAGTAAGTAAGTGAGCGAGCGAGTGAGTGAGTGAGTGAGTAAGCGGGAGTGAATACCTTTAAGCGATTGCGTTTATCCCAGTCACCACCTTTTTCAATCAATACTTTTGCAGCTGCAATACTCTCTTTAATCTTCGGAATATCGTTATTGAACAGAAATATTCTAATTTGCTCTAATTTTGCTTCAATTTTTTTCCCTACGTGAGTGAGTAAGTGAGTAAGTAAGTAAGTAAGTGAGTGAGTGAGTAAGTGAAGTTACCTGTTGAAACTTTTTCTTTCTTTATTATTTCATCAAATCCATTGTTCGCGGCATCCCAGTCACCTACTTGAGAGAAGTGACGAGCTTTCTTGAACATCATGTCCAATACTTCCATATCACCTAAATGCGCGAGTGAGTGAGTGAGTTGGAGTGCTAAAGAATACTAAGTGAAAGAGTGAATCAAACCATGATTTTCTTTTGCATCGATCAACTTATTTTCAATGTCTTCCAAATCTTTACTATTCTTTTCAATCATCGTGGAGTGTAAATCTCCATTTAATTCCCATTCAAATTCAGTGCACAAAGCTGCATAGAGTAAAAAAATAAGTAAGTATGTGAGTGAGCATATGTGAATGAGTGAGTAAATACAAGCGAGTACGAACAAGTGAGTAAGCATGAGTGAGTACCCGCGTAATACTTTTCCATGGAGTCATCTCGTATGTACTGCACTATTTTCTCCTTCAATTCTGTACTAGGTGAAAGTCTATATTCATAAATAGTTTGTGCTAGCTGAAAGTTAGGTATTTGCTTGACGTTGTCTTCCGCGCCTGCCAACAAGCCTTCCATCTGTCCTTACTACCTCTACTAATGCCTACTTCACAGTGTTATAGCGCTTTTTCGCACCCTTTTACACTGTTTCGCACTATGTTCTTCCCTATTTTTCGAAATCGAAAAAAAATAAAAAATAAACCGGCCCATAATCAGGGTTTCTCTATTGTTACACTTCGTAAATCACCAAAAAATTGTAAAAATATGAAATTATTCACGATATTCCCGCTTCTTGCGCTAGTTTTGTGGTGCTGCACCAGTGTGCATCTGGTGAATGGAAAAATGTACCAAAATCCATTTTTAGACAGCAAATTAGGATCCCGAAAGATATATTCCAATGATGAATTAGTGCTATGGGAAGTTATATTGTCACCAGGAGAAACAACCAATCTACACACTCACCACAAAAACTATGTTTTCTATGTCCAAGAAGGTTCTAAACTTGATTTATTTGATAAAAATGATAAAAAAATTATATCATTTGATTGTCGAAAAGATTCTTTCTTTGATATGAGAAAAACCGAAGACGGGAAAGAGTTTGTAGCAAAACACGATCCAACATTGAGGTTTCCCTCTTGTCACTGGGTTAAAAACGTTGGGAAATCTCAGTTCAAAGAATTTATTATTGAGCATAAATGAGTGAGTGTTAGTGACTAGGCAAATGAGTAAAAAATTACGTGAATAAGCGAATGAGCTGTAATTTGGTTTCATTTTTCTGTATTTAATTACAAATAAACTCAAATTTCTTAAATATATCTTTCAATTTGGGGTGTGGGTAAAATTTTCGACTTCAAAAAAACGAGACTTGAAGAAATAGTAGAAGTGCGTATATGAGCATGAGGTGAGAGTAGGAAGGATATGCAATAGAATCCAGCGGCTTCGCCAGGCAAGACAATCAGATGCCAACCAACAAAAGTATCGAGTTGGAATATTTGGGCAGATCAAGCGAGTACGACATAACGCGATTCAATAATGAAAAGCATTTAATGAAGTATAAAAATTATGTATTTTGGATGACATTTATCTCGTATATGTCCTTTCATTTGTCAAGAAAAGGTACTTAATGCTACAATTCATCACAACTCACTCATTCATGATTACTCATGCTTACTTCATCTTCAATAATGGCGTACTCACTCACACACTCACTTAATCACTCACTCACGCACTAAGTTTCTTACTTACTTACTGAACTCTATCCCAGCATATTCTAATATTAAAAGCGAATTGACTAGTATTCATAGTATAAGTGATGGTTTGCTATCTAAATTAGATGGAGTATTTATGCTTACGTACGCGGTGGGAAATATCATGAGTGGTAAATACGCAGATAAATGGCACGCACCTACCTTGTGTGGAATTGGTTTGATTGGCTCTGGAATATGCTTGTTGCTTTTCACGTTAGGCATACTCCAATCTGATAATAGTGATGCTTATCACATAGGTAACACTCCCACACTCACTCATTTACTACCTTCCTAAATGACTTGTTTACTCACAGGATATGTGATCATCTTTGGTTTAAACGGACTGTTTCAGTCAATATGCCAGCCAGCTAATGTAAGTATCATGGGAAATTGGTATGGACCCCAAGATAGAGGCAAGATCTTTGGAATATGGTCGATGAATCAATACATAGGTAATATCTTCGCTGCATTAATTGTCAGCATAGTGATCTATAACCACAATAATACTAGCTGGATATGGACATTGATCATTCCGTCTTTGTTCAATATCATATGGGGTCTGGCATGCATAGCGGCGATACCACAAGCACCAGAGGATATTGGCATTGAAACAGAATTAAGTATTATAAAAAAATCATATTTTACCACGAAATCAATCATTGATAACATAGAAACCAGCAACAGCGTTCCCTCCGAGTCGAGGCCGATCATTAGCGATAGCAACACGATTACCCTGTACGATGCTATCCGGATTCCACGGGTCGTTACATACATAATTGCATTTAGTCTATACAAGTATATCAACTACATCATATTCTTTTGGTTGCCATTTTACTTAGCATTGAAGTACAAACTGGTAGAAAGCATATTGATCACCATACTCTACGACATAGGGATGATGCCCAGTGCGTATATAGTAGAAGTAATAACGGAAAAATTAAATTGTCGTCGTGCGTGTGTCATTGTGTCGTACATAATCTGTTTATGTCCGTTACTATATATATTTGCGAACATAAGCACTGACACCGCATCAGACACTGTCGACACAAAGCTGTTGGTCCTGCTGGGAGCTATGGGCTTTCTTGTCGGGGGTCCGAATAGTATTATCACCTCAGCAGTTGCAGCGGATCTAGCTGATTCACCAGATATTAAAGGTAATGCTAAAGCATTAGGCACTCTAACAGGGATGATCAACGGAGTCGGCAGTTTGGTAGCCGCCACGGGCTTGCTATTCGTTACTTCATGGATCGATTACTTAGGGTGGCAGTTACTATGGTACTCACTTATCATATGTGCGATTATTGGATCGTTAACACTTAGTCATCAAGTGTATAAAGAGATATTTTATCATGGTATTCACAATACTATTGATGTAAGCAACTTCCCGCCACCAATGAGAGGCTACGAATCGATTTCACGCACATCATACTAGTGAGGAGAAAAAAATAACAACGTCATCATCGTATATATAGTTGTATTTTGTGTTTTAATTAATTTACAAGACTTCAAAACTTTTTTATTTCTTTATTCCATTGGGGGGCAAGTAAAATGACACAGGGAGGAGGGAGTGGGGAGCATCATCTCCATTGGTAACACATTAAATAGTAAACGAGCTTGGTGGAGCCGTTTTCTTATCATTAGATTGGTCACTATTACTATTATTCGAAGCTGCTGCAGCCAAAATAGTTGTTGTTGCAGCGGTACTCAATGAAACTACTTGCTGCGCAAATGCTGGATTTGCAGAAAGATAATCTTTGATATCAGACATGGCGTAGTTACGTTGGGCGTCCTCGTATCCAGGATATTTGAATAATATGTAGATATTAAAAAAGGAATTGGCTAACATGCATAAACCAATGATTTTACCAAATAAACTAAACGAGAAGAGGATTGTGCCAACAAATATCATAAATACACTGCGTAAATGAATGAGTTAGTACGAAGGTGGTTATTCATGAGTAAGATTTGAGTACCTACGCGATTTTGTACTATACATAAAACCAAAATTAAATGCGATTAATTTTGATATTTGTTTTAAGTTTATTTCAAAACAACAAAGTAAACACGAAAATACAACGACATAACAAGCTAATACACCTAAAATCAACACAAGTAAGTAAATCAAGTAAATCAAGTAAATAAGTGTGTAAGTAAGTAAGTGAAGTACCAGTTGTGGCATTATCTGTGGTCAATAACGACAACAACGAGGCAATAATCATGCATATACTTAATATTAAATTCAATATTCTAGTGTATTGTATCATTCGTGGTATATTGGCATCTACTTCAGCGTTTGCTGCCATATTTACTGGTTGCGATTCTAATTGTGAAACCTACGATATATGAAAATAAATAATCAAGAAAATAAGCGCATAGATAAATTAAAGAGTGAGTAAATGAGTGAATAAGTGAGCAATTGAGTAAATGAGTAAGCTACTAAGTGTTTCTTACATTATTCTCCTTCAACCAAGCTGGTGGCTCCGCGTTGGACGTGGCCAGGGGTGCATGTGAGCCAGCCTCGGGGGCGAATGGGTTCTCGTCGTACGAAGACGCTTTCGAGTAGGACATTCTCCTGCTTTCTTCCTTTTCTCTAGCCAAAATTTTGGCTTTTTTTTGCATGGGCCTGGTTGAGAGAAAGTGATTTGAGAGTGACCGACTCAGTGAGCGAGTGACTGAGAACGATCTCAATGTGGTTTGCTGTGACGTGTGTATTGCTCATTACTCATTCGGCTTATGGATTCTACTGTTTAAATGTTAAATTATGTGTGAATGATTCTTTTCGCAATGAATTTATTCAATGCATCAAAGAGAATGCGCTAAACACAAGGAAGGAGCCTAAATGCGTCAGTTATATATGGGGCGAGGATATCAAAGAGAAAAACACCTTCCGTTTTCAGGAAATATTCAAAGATGAATCGGGATTTAAAGAGCATACTGTACTCACTCAAACTCACTCATTAACTTACGTACTTGCTTACTAATGTCTTACTGATTAACTAGGCAACTAATCATTTCAAAAAATGGGAAGTATTTGCTAGTAAAGCTGGAGTGTGGAACCAGCCTCCTGAAGTAAACTTTTTTAATACTTTTGAATAATTGTATTGGTATTGTAATTTTGTACTTACATTTTTAAACACATTTACATTTTATCTCTCTATTGATTTAGAAAATGACTGCCATTCCATGTGTTGCTTTTTTGATATTTCTTTGATTGGTAAAATTAGATACCACTTGGCATCTACAAATGGGACAAGTTTGATCCCTCTCTAGCCACTCCACGATACACACCTCGCAGAAGCTGTGTTCGCACTGCAGGGTAAGTGGCATGTTGTCCTTGGGATTATCATAGCAAATACTGCATTCTTGACACTGGGATAACTCAGCGGGTGTTGATCGGCGTCCATATTCTAAAACTCCAGACATTCCAACACGTAATAGGTTAAAGAGAGTATAAAGATTCCAAATTGTCTCGATAAACTTAATGAGTAAGTAAATGTAACTAATCCACGATGAGAGACCAGCATGAAAGTAGGAATACCAGATCGGTGCTACTATCACACTACGCCAAGTGAACGATACGCAATCAATTGTATTCATTATTTTCTTTAATTTCAATGTTTGTAATGATTCAATTCGGTCATTACTTGACTCTATACTCTCTACAATCGGTGTATTAGCCTCAATATCGCGCTTTGTATTTTCATTTATTCCTAATCCCAAACATTTCAAAGAAATTAATTTATTAGACTCGTAATTGTAATAAGCCCAAAATAACATGGAAATAATCGTTTGCAACACCACGAAGCAGCAGTAAAAGTAGTAATCCACTAAGCGAGACGTGAGAAACATGTCGAAAAAGGTTATCTTACCATTGTATTCTTGCAAAGTGAGCCTGGAAACGATCAAGTTGTTTGGTAGGAATTGGTGATTTGATAATAAATTAATGCACAAGTCAAACCCAAGCATAAAACTGCGTAAATAAATGAAAAGATGAAGGAATAAGTGGCAGTTTATGTAACTAAATTAATTGAGTACCTGAAGAATTGTAATAATAAGAATGCAATTTTGCTAGCTTTTGAACGATCTTTTCTATTTATATTAATTGCAGCCAATTTACTAAAATGTATTGGCATAGTAGTCCCCATAAATATAACTAACAATGTAACGAATAAATTATCTAGTAAGTTAGTAAGTTAGTGAATAAGAGATACGTTCTAATTACTGTACATGTAATCAGTTACCAATAATAAATTTAACAATCAATAATATAATGATCCATGTATATAGATTGGTATAGTCAAGACTGCGCACATAACCGGTTATTCCTGTGATCGGCGGAGTAGGAATCGCACTTGGTGCTGCATTTGTAGTAATAGTAGATGGAACATTCCCAGTCAATGGTGTTCTCTCACTACTGTTCTCATCGCCAGTATTCTCAGTGGTTCTTGCACTTACAGCTGCTGCTTCAGACCGAATCAAGCGAATTATTGAGCGGGGAGAGCCATCTAAAATCGCAGATTCGAGTGCTTCGTGCAAACTCATCAATTTTCTCTCAAAGTTCACAAAGGAAATTAAATTTCCGAAATTTTCTCAAAAAATAGGGATTAAAATGGGTGTGGACTGAACTTTATTATCTCAAATGTGCAATTTCTAGGGAGAATGCTCGCTTGCAGCTGGAGCCCTTTAAGATGGCAGTTGATGGTCGTGAATTTGAGTAATATTTAGGTTTAAAATACATTATTTTCAACATTTTAACAACTAGTTTTTAGGACCGGTTTTTTGGTTTAAAATTCTAAAATAGTATTACCATTCCGTGCCGTGGTGATAGAAAACCAATTTGAATTTGGGATTCCTTGGAATTGCATTCCGAAATTACATTTCATAATTCCATTACCAAGCGACTCAGCTGAGTAGAGTGCGTGAGTGAGTTATCATATTGAAATAATTTGCCATGGAAAATTCTCGCTCTTCATTCTGGAGTTCGTTCATGTCGAAGGTGCGAGAGCAATTGAATAGCAATGTCATTGCGGGAACAGTAGTAGTTGCAGCAGGCGGCTTCCTTACCCAAGTGGCTACAATTGTCATGAAATCATTAGGTAATCATGTGCTTACCACCTTTCTTGATTCATTCACTTACTTACAAACTAAGGCATGTATATATTTGAGACATTCTGCACCGTTTATGTCATTCCTCGTAACACTGTCCAATTCAACTTTTTTCAGTTATGGCTTAGCTCACAACCAAATGTCAAATCCAATATTATGGAGGTAATATACTCACTCACGCACTTTCACACTTACTAAAATTACTATCGAAAAGGTTTATTTCGATGCCGGAAAATATAAAAAAGAAAGCAAACAAATTGTTATCAACGAAGACAGCGACGACGAGCTTGAAAGCCGGAATAATTACATAAGTTTAACTCCCAGCTTGGGAAGCACCTTCTGGTTATGGTACAATAAGACTTTCGTGTATATTAAAACGGGACGTGGCACTGTAGACGACAAAAAGGATCATAAAAGACTTAGAAATAATGGTCTGAACTCACTCACTCACTCACTCACTTACTTACTCACTTACTTACTCACTCACTCACTCACTCACTCACTCACTTAAAGGTCCAATGGGCTTTCCTGCTTTCGTACCAGCCCAAAGTGATCTACTGGATAATCATACAACCATAACGGTGCTAGGCCACGATATGAAGATCATCAAGTCGATAATAAACGAAGGGAGAAAGATTCACAAGACGATGAAGGCATCCGGACCTCGCGAGACGTTGATATACATCCAGTACAATGGCCAACCAGCGACTTATGACAGTGACTTCGGTTTCGGCGCAGGTATTTTCTTGCATTCTTATCTACTTACTCACTCACTCACCTAAACACTTGCACATTTACTTACTTGTTCACTTACTCGCGTAGTTGGTGGTCGAGGAGGTGGAGGAAGAAGGCGAAATGCAGTTCCACTCCCAGGCTGGGCATCACCTATCCCTCGACCAACAAGAGGCATTGGATCTGTGTCCCTTCCAGGCACTCAGGTACGTACCTCATTACCCCCTTATCTCCTCCCACATCCACTCATATGCTTTGTGACGACGCAGACTGCTGACATACTTAATGATTGCTCATCGTTTTTGCGTGCTGAAAGGTGGTATACTGAGCGTGGAATACCATACCGACGTGGTTATTTATTCCATGGGAAGCCGGGGTGTGGTAAAAGCTCATTGATAACCGCACTCGCCGGTGAATTAGGACTGGATATATTCATTCTCTCGCTGGCAGCTCCCAACATGGACGATATCACCCTGCAGACATTAATGAATAACGCAAGCGCCCGGTCGGTACTGGTTATCGAGGATGTGGACGCGGTATTCGCGAATACGAATGTATTTGCGGCAAAAGAGGTTGAAGTTGAAGTAGCAAACGCACTTGATGACGTGGTGGAGGAGAACGAAATTGTTGCAGGAGAAAATGATCAAAAAAAAAATCGAGGAAATAAACGGGCTATGGCCAGTACCGTGAAGCTACTCACTCTGGCGGGTATATTGAATGCAATCGACGGTATTGCGGGTCAAACCGGTCGCATTTTAATACTCACCACGAACCACAAAGTGCGTCACAGCAATATCTCATACTTACTCACTCATCTACTCACTCATCTACTCACTCATCTACTCACCCACTCATCTACTCACTCACTCATCTACTCACTCATCTACTCACTCACTCACAACCATTCATCTAGGAAAGGTTGGATGCGGCTCTAATCCGCCCTGGTCGCGTCGACTATGAAATAGAATTCAAAGAAGCGTCAGCAGGTAGCACCGCACACTACTATACTCCCTCTTTCTTACTCACTCATGATCTACTCACTCATAGATCAAGCGTACAAATTATTTGTCAATTTTTATAGTAAAACGGCGAATGATTTGGTTGATTTGGACGCGGACGACAACGCCGTGCAGATCCTCGACGAACACAATGAGAACATCAAGAAATTAGCAATTGAGTTTTCCAAATTATTACCACCCAACAAATACACCGCAGGTAGTCACTCACTCACTCACTCACTCACTCACTCACTCACTCACTCACTCACTCATGCTCACTGGCTATTACTCACTCACTCACTCACTCACTCACTCACTCGCTTTACATTAGGGCAAATACAAGGAGCGTTTCTGAAGAGCATGGACAAACCAAGTACAATATTGGACCAGCTGAAGTCAGGCGCCGACTTGCTGCACACTAGCGCGGCTAGTGGAGATGAGACTCCGAGAAGTGTTCTGAGGGAACTAGCTCGGCAAGGTAGCCGTTAGGAACAAGCATATGTTTTTCAAAGTATAAAACATATAAATTTATTGCACTATTATTCTTTCTCACGAAATTTTAGACCCGCTTAGTCCCTTACTCAGTCTCTCACTCTCTCACTCACTCACTCACTCACTCACTCACTCACTCA
>JACCDO010979652.1_pt1 | contig 10883 bp, 11 predicted proteins | sample 7446101 | NCBI WGS metagenome assembly JACCDO01 (sample SAMN15323440, study PRJNA562643) | freshwater metagenome | isolation source: river surface water | place: USA:Blue River Watershed | collected 2017-08-16
AATTCATCTGAATCTTTATTATATGACAAAATTATTAATTATTATAATAATATAAATCGAGAATATTTATTTAAAAATATTGCAGAAATAAAAACATATCCATTTGATTTTTTATTAGATGAATATAAAATAATTATTGAATTAGATGGAAAACAACATTTTGAATATGTGGAATTTTTTAAATCTGATGTAGTTGAAAGACAAAGAATTGATTTTCTAAAAATGATGTTTGCAATGAAAAATGGATATTCAATCATTCGTATTTATCAACCTGATATTTTAAACATAAACTTTGATTGGTTATCTATTTTACGAAAATGTATAAAATTTTATGAAAAACCGTCTTATTTAACAATATCTAAAAAAGAATCTTCATATGAAGAATATACAGATAATTTTTTCAATTATTTAATAGAAAATAAACATATTCATTTAGTTGAACCAATCGATTGTGAATTGGAAGAATTTGTGATTGATGAAGAATAAATAATTTTTAATTTTTTTTTATATTTTTATATTTTTAATTTTCAAAATATATTGAAAAGAAAATACCAAAGAAATGTTGGGCATACCGGGAGTCGAACCCGAACCAATCGCTTATAAGACGAGAAATGCTAACCGCTACACCATACGCCCACTAAAAACACATATAACTCTTGCGAAGTTATAAGTGGGATAATTTTTTGAGAATTATCCACGGATGAGCTTTTACACTTCATCCTTAATCTATATTGTCGATTCTTTTTTAAGTCTCTTTAACGCACTAAATTATTTAACTAATTTATTTTTTAAAAAATAAAAATAAAATAAAAAAAGTAAAAAATTAATTTGAACTTAAAGAATTTAAATTTTTCTTTAAATTGAATTATAAAAATGATATTTTCTTTAAATTAAATAGTATTTAATTTTATTAAATAATTTTTCATTAAATTAAATAATTCAATTGTATATTCATGATTAATATCAATATTTAATTTATTTATTAAAATTAATAAATTTTCATCAAATGAGTTATTTTTAAATTTTTCAAATGAATTTAGATGTTTTAATTCTTTTAAATACCATTTATGGTATGTTCCGTGTTTGTAAAAAATACCCATTGCAAAAATAAATTGGATGATTTCATCTTTTTTTTCCATATTTAATCCTACTTTACTAGATACATTTTCTATTAAAGTTTTTAATGTTTCTTCATCTTTACCATTAAAATCATCTAATTGATATTCTTTAATTAAAAATTCTTTTGAAGTTTTACTATAATTATTAATATAAGTGATTAATTCAGTTAACCAAGGATAAGTATTTCTTGTTTCATTAAAATAATTTAAGATTAAAAATTTAAAAGCTTCATGTTGAGGATCATGAATTAATTCAACAAATCGAATTTTGTTAAATAATTCAAATAATATTTTTTCTTTATTTCGTGTTTCAATAATATCTTCAATTTTTTGTTTATATTTAATAAATTCATTATTTTCATATTTTACTCTACAAACAACTTCACATTCAATTAAAGATATCATTTCTTTTGTCACATTTTTAACTAAATCTTTATCAACTCCAATATTTACTATTTTTTCACGAATTAAATCTAAAGTTGAGTAAAATATATCAATATCATTTTTTAAATTATCATTGAAAAATTTGTTTAATGATAATGAACTCTCATTAATTTTTTCACCATTTAAATATGTTTTTTTAGATTGATTTCCAATTAATTTAATTAAATCTCTATATTCAACATATTTAAAAACAATCAATAATTTCATTAAATTTATTTTTTTATCATTTTTCCAATCTTCTATAAAGTTTAATTTAATTGTTTGATTATTTTTAAAATAATAGTAAAATTCTTTTTTTTTTAAATGATTATTTATTTTTAAATTATTTTCAATTTCTTTAGCTAATTCAACATTTAAATTTAAACGTAAATTTTCAATACTTTTATTATTAAAATTACTTAATTCTGAACAAATAATCTCAATTTGTTCATTATTTAAATTTTCATTTAACGTAAATATTCTTTTTATTGACATTTATATAATATATATTATTTATTATATTATATATTTTTAAGTATTTAACTTTAAAAAATATTTATAATCATTTTTTTATAATTAGATTTCTTTAAGTTGAATTTATTTTTTTAAAGTTTTTTTATAGATAATTAAATTATCTTTTTTAACTTTTTTAATTAAATCTTTATTTTTTTTGGCTAATTTATTTAATACCTTATCAATTGTACTAAATTTAAGTTCCATAATCTTTTTATTAAATACTTCTTCAGGAAAACCATAATAATGTGTAAATACATGTCCATATGCACCATATGATGCTTTTGATATATCTAATTCTAATTTTTTAGATATATTTTTCATTGCTTCTTCTCCTTTTGCTTCAACTTCAGAATAAGGAGGTAAACCAGGTATAATATCAAATGTCACTTCAACACCATCTTTTGTTTTATATTTTTCACGCATTGTTTCATGATAAGCAGTTTTCTTTAAACCAGTTGATTCCATAAATTTAATTGCTTCATCAAATGATGTTCCTTCTCTTAATGCTACTTCATATTCATTTGCATATTTTTGACCTTTTGGATAAGTTTTTACAGTAGCTGTTATAATTCCGTCTTCGTCACGTACTCTTGCATAACCTTTTAATTTAGAATCACATAATTCAAACATTTGACGGCGATATAAACGCATATCATGAATTTTTTTGGCTTTTATTTTTTTTAATAATTTACGAAGTTTATTCATATCAATTTCTAAAAATCTGGCTTCTATCTCTTTCATCTTTCTTATAATTTAAACTCAGATTTTTATTTAATTTCTTTAAGTTCAATTTATTTAAATAAAAAAAATAAAAAAAATAAAATAATGAATAAAATAATAAATTTAAGACCAATACCCAAAAATAAAAAATTAAAATATCTTATATGTATAACATGTGTCAATAGAGAAGAAAAGGGACATAAAAATATAATTGAAGATACATTTAAAAGTTTTGAAGAGGGTGGTATGTTTGAAAGTAAGATAGATACAGAATATATATTATTTGAATCGGGTTCAAAAAATTTAGATTATTTAAATTTTATAGAAAAATATAAAGAAAAATATCCAAATGTAAAAATTCAAATTTTAAATAACTCTTTCCCTTTAGATGGTTTTACAAATACTCATAGAATGTTTCTTCATTTAAGTAAATTAGAAAATGAACTTAAAGAAAATAATAAATTAGAAGATTTGTATGATTTTATATTATGGATGGATGATGATATTTGGGTTTGTAAAAAGTTTTTAGAAAATATGGATGCATGGGTAAAAAGATTTGCTAATTTCTCTATATTTAGTAGTTTATATATACCTTTTATAACTTTTCCCATGAAAAATAATAATTTAGCTCATCATGCTTTTATTTATAATTATTTTGGTTCATGTTGTACTATATTTAAACCTCAAATAGCTAAATATGTAGTACCTTATTTTTTTAGTAAAGTTGGTAAACCTGATAGTAAATTTAGAAGATGTATTGAACATCATTTTCCAAGAATGAATAAAATATTAGTATCTTCAGTATCATTAGTACAACATATGAATGCTGGTTCAGTGAATCATTCAGATAATAATGGATATAAAGGTCATTGGGCAAAAAATTTTGTAGGTAAAAGGGATCCACAAATTTATAAAGTTATATAATTAAGATAAAAAAAAAATAAAAAAATAATAAGTTAATTTAAGATTTATTTATTTATATAAAAATGAATTTATTAATTGTAGCTGCTGGATTAGGTTCTAGAGTATCTAATATAACTTTAAATATAATACCAAAATATTTAATATCGATTGATCATTTTTATGGATTATATCATATTATTCAATATTGGAAAAAATATATTGATTCTTTTTATTTAGTTATTCATCCATCTTTTATTCATATAACTGAATATTATATTAAAAATTTTCATAAAGATTTAAATATAACTATTATTCCCTATATAGATAGTGATGGTACTGCTTATACTATACAAAGTATATTAATTAATTATAATCAATATTTTGTAAATAAACCATTATGTATAACATGGTGTGATATATATCCTGATGAAAATGTGAAAATAGATTTTAATTTAATTAAAGAAGATATATGTATATTTACAAATGGTGTTGAATGTAGATATAAATATAATGATAAATTAAATAAAATTGAAAATGTTGGTAAAACAGGAGGTGATATAATAGGTATATATTATATAAAAGATATTGAAGTTATAAAAGAGGATATAAATATTATAAAAAATTCTGATATAGTAGATTATTTAGATAAATATGGATCAATACAAAAATATGATTTAGAAAAGATAAATGATTATGGTGATGAACAAAAATTATATAAATTAAGAACTGAATATAAAAAAAAGAGAATTAATTGTAGACATTTTAATGAATTAATTATTGATAAAGAAAAAAAAACAGTATTTAAAAGAGGATTGGATGAACAAGGTAAAAAAGTTATAAAAAATGAGATAGAATGGTATAAATATTTAAAACATCATAAATCAAATAATGATTTTAATTTACCCATAGCAAATATTAAATTTTTACAAAAAGAATTTTATGTATTAGAATATTTAGATAATTATAAGACATTACATGAATATTTAGAAGATGAAAATAAAGAAAATAATATAGAAAAAAATGAAAAAATAATAGAAAAAGTTATAACAAATATAAAATTTTTACATTCAATTGAAAATAAAAAAGTAGATAAAATACAATTTATGTGGGATTTTATGTATGAGACAGAGATTAAAATAAAAGAACGATTAAAAGATATAGAACCAATAATAAATTCAATTGATAAAATTGAATATGTAAATCAAAAAAAAATAAATTCATTTGAATTTGTTTTTGAAAAAGTTAAGAAAATTATTTTTGATCATTTAGATACTTTTCAAGATAACTGTATATATAATATTATTCATGGTGATTTAAATTTTTCAAATATTATGATCCATAATACGAATAATGATATTAAATTTATTGATCCTAGAGGAGTATTTGGAAAAACAATTATTTTTGGAAGTAAAGATTATGATTATGCTAAAATATTATATGCTATATCAGGATATGATTATTTTCAACAAACTTTTAATTTTCAACCCACACAATATAATAGATATAATAAATCAATTGATTTTATAATACCAAAAATTAATTTATCTAAAGAATTTTTAAATAAATATTTTAAAAAAATACATTATGCTTTATTAATTATTATATGGTTAGGATTATCACAATATACTAAAAATAATTATTGGAAGTGTATTTGTTCATATTATCATGCTTTATCTTTAGAATATTTATTAGATTAATTCTTTAAAAATATTTATTTTTAAACACTATCATATCTTCTGTACCCATTGATAAATTACAATGACCACATACACATTGTAAATTTTTTATATTATCTGTACCACCATTCTTTGAAGCTATAATATGTCCACCATGAAAATTATGTATATTAATATCGGTATTACAAATAAAACATACTCCTTTTGTTGTTTCTTTTCCAAAATCTCTTTCAAACAAAGCTCTTCTTACAGCAGCTGGTAGTTTTTTTCTTCCATCTTTATTTTCTGGTTCATTTTTTTTATGTATTATATAAGCCATATATAATCCACCTTTGTTTTTAATAATTTGATAATTTCCTATATCGTTTTCGTATAAATATTGTGATATGTCTTTGTTACTTTCATTTAATTTTTGAATAATAGTATTTATATTATCTTTTTTAAATCTTTCTAATAATAAATTCACAAAATTATCTAAATTAATATTTGGAAATTTAGGTTTTTCAGCATTTGATATATGACCAGGAAAGTTTTCTTTTATATACTCTTTTAATATAGTTGATTTATCCATATTATTTAGGTCTAATATCAATTCTTTTGTGATAAAATTATTATTTAATTCAATAAATGATTTTTTTAATTCATCATAATTTTCACATTCACGATTTATTAATGTTATATTAAAATCGGTATTATATGGTAAAAAATAATTTTGATATAATTTAAAATATGCCATATATCTATGTTGACCATCTAATATAAAATATCTACTGTCTAATTCAGCTAATTGAATTGGATTTAAATTATAAATCTCATTATTTTTTTGAAAATTATTTACTAATTGGTTATAAAAATAATCAACTCTTTCTTCTACATAACTTCGTTGTATTGTAGGTATAATTGGTTGAAAATTATTTAAATATCTAAATGACATTAAATAAAATGATGTTTTAGAATTAATATTAATTCTTTGAAATGGTAAATTTTTATCCATTTTTGTTTTTGTTTTTATTTATTTTATTTTTTGTTTTATTTATTTTAAATTCATTTTTTATTTTATTTTTTTAGTTTAATTATTATTTTTTTTAGTTTAATTATTATTTTTTTATTATTATTTAAAAAAAAACAACTTAAAAAAAGGTAAGTTTAAATAATTTATTAAAAAAACAATAATATTAATAAATATATAATATTTATCAATGAATGAAAATACTGAATTCAATAAACTAGGTTATAAAAAACCATGGGTTGAAAAATATAGACCTAAAAATATTTATGAAATAACACAACAGGAACATATTATTCGTTTATTAGAAAATTGTTTAAAAACGGGTGATCTACCACATTTATTATTTTATGGTACACCTGGAACAGGTAAAACAAGTACAATATTGGCATTTGCCAAAATGATTTATGGTGAAGAATATTTTAAACAAAGAGTTTTAGAATTAAATGCATCTGATGAAAGAGGTATTCGAGTTATTCGTGAAAAAGTTAAAACATTTGCACAACAATCTGTTAAAACTGTAAATAATATACCATTTAAAATTATTATTTTAGATGAAGCAGATACATTAACTAGTGATGCACAAGCTGCTCTTAGATGTATTATAGAAAAATATAGTAATATGACGAGATTTTGTTTAATATGTAATTATTTGTCAAGAATAACCGAACCATTATCTTCAAGATGTGCAAAATTTAGATTTAAACCTTTAAACGAAGAAAATATGAAAATTAAAATGAAGGATATATTAGAAAATGAAGATATAAAGATAAGTGAAGATATATTGGATAAAATGATAAATTTATGTGAGGGAGATATGAGAAAATGTATAAATTATTTACAATATATATCAATTTTATCCAAAAATATAGATTTGGATTCTGAAAATCCTAAAAAAACAACAGATAATATAATGAATGAGATTAGTGGTCATCCTTCAAAAAAAATAATACTTAAATTATGGTATACAATATCAACAAAAGATTTTAAATTAATGTATAAATATTTGGAAAATTTATTAATGGAAGGATATTCAGGTTCAGTTATTATTAAATATTTATTAAATGATATTATTCAAATAAATAAATTAGAATTTAAAGACACTAATATTATTTTTAATGAACAAAAAAAATATATGATTATTGAAAAGATAGCAGAAATTGAAAACTCATATGAAGGTTCTTCAGAAAATACACAATTATTAAAAATATGTAGTTATATTATGTATATTTTATATAATTAATTCTGATTAAATAGAACTTAAAGAAAATTAAATAAATAAAAAAAATATATAAAATGAATAAAATATTTAAAACAGCACCTAAACCAATTATTCGTAAAACATTTTTAAATCTAGAAAATAAATATAAAGATTATACAAATGATTCTTTTCCAAACAATAATTTATTTTATTTTTTAGCAGGACTTATATTTGGTCTAAATTTAAAAAAATGTTAATCATAATTTGTTTTTATTTTTTACCTAAAGAACCGGCAGGATGATTTAATTGGAATTCATCTTTTGTTATATCTTTTTTTAAATAAACAGCTATATTATCTAATAACATCATAAATAAACAACTAGATGTAGATGGAGTCATATTTATATGGTCTGATTCAATTATAGGATTTAAAATGTAAGTAAAATCAGAATATTTTTCCATTTGTGAATTATTATTAGCAACAATACTAATTGTTAAAACTTTTTTGTGATATTTTTCTCGAAGATATTTTAAAATATAAACTATCTCTTCTGTATTGCCAGAATTTGATATAAAAATAATAATATCATTTTCTTTTAATAAACCAAAATCTCCATGAGGTAGATTTGGTAAATCTAAATAAATACAAGGTAATGATAAAGATTGCCAAGTAGAAGCAGATTTTTTACAAATATAACCAGATTTTCCCATACCAGTTAGATAAATATTGTTGCATTGATTTTTGTTTTTAATTAAAACAGATATCTCACGAATTGCTTTTTCCATAATATATTTATTAAGATCAATTTGATTTATATAATTTTGAATCATATTTTGAATAGATAATGAATCATGATATTCAATATTTTTATGATATTTTTCAAAAGAATTATGATTTTCATAAAAAAAGTAAGTTTTAGTATAATTTGATTTAATATAATTATAGAAATGGTATTTTTCAGAATTTAAAAAAACAGGTACTATAGAATGATTTAATTGATATAATGAATGAAGACCTCTTAAACTATCTTCAAATCCTATTTTTCTTTCTAAATGTTGAAAATCATGTAAAACTTTTAAATAACATTCTGGATGAGGTTTTTTATTTAAAAAATCTTCTTTTGTATAAATTTTTTTTACGTTTTTTAATAAATTAAATTTTGTTAAATTCAAAAAATATTTAATACTTTTAATTGATGAATTTGTGACTATAACAAATTCTTTTTTATTTTTTATTATTAATGATAATAATTCTTCAATACCATCTATATATTTTAATTTATCTTGATTTTCTTCCACTAATTCTAAATATATTTTATGTTTATAATTATATAATTCTTGAAAATCCTCTAAAGGATAGTAAAAGTGATAATATAGATAATTTTGCATATCTTTTATATTTAAAGAATGTGCAAATTGTTCATATATTGAATAAGTTAATATTTTTTTTAATTCTTCGATTGATTTATTAATTTTATGTGATATTGCTATTATATATGCTTCATAATGAAAATATTCTGTATTTATTAAAGTACCATCAAAGTCAAATATAAACAAATCATATTTTTCTAAATTAATTTTATTCATTTTATCTTTTTTTAATAATTAATAATTTATTAAAATAATAAATTTAACTTAAATAAATAAAAAATTATGAATAAAAAAATAATTTTACACCTTTTAAGTTTACGTTAAAATAATAATTATTATACGTAAAAATATAAAAAAGTTGATAGATAAAATTATAATGTTTAAAAAATATAATTAAATAGTTATTATTTATTGTATATTTAATTATATAAAATGTTTTCATCTAGTACATTAGAAAAATTAAATAAGGCTTTGAGAGATTATGAAGATGATAATAATAATAATGGACCTTATGATGATATATATATTGTACATATTTTTACACAAATTATTAAAATACCATATACTATGATTAAGGGTATTTTATATCTATTAGGTGTACCAATTGCAATAGGTATTGATATATTTAATTTAAAAATTAAATATTCAAGAATATGTATTGAAAAATCATTATTGTTTTTGACATACCCGATTTATTGTTGGCATACTAAATTAGGTGAAAGTGTATTTTGTATGTCTTTACATTAAATCAGTTAAATAATTTATAATATAATATAATTCATATTTAATGAAAAAGTAATATTTATAAATTCGATTAAAAAATGAAAAAAAAATAATAAAATAAATTAAAATAAATTAAAAATGTGTAGTATTAATCATGATCTAAAAGCTATTTTTATACATATACCTAAAACCGCAGGTACTTATTTAGCAGATGTTTTACATAAATATTATGGATTTAAAAATTATTATTTAACACGCCCGGATCATAAAGAATTTTGTGGTAGTTTTGATAATTCTATTAAATCTCATGAAAATAAAATTCATGGTACTTTAATGTATTATAAAACATCAGCCTATTGTAACCAAATTATGAATATGACTCCTGAAAAATGGGAATCATATTATAAATTTTGTTTTATAAGAAACCCATATGATAAAATAGTATCAGGATGGAATTATGTGAATCAAAATAAATATCCTTTTATGTTTTATTTAAATAAACCATATAAAAAAAATTCATGGGATTATTGGCATGTTTTAATGCCTCAAACTAGACATATAATTAATGAAAAGGGTAAAATAGGTGTTAATTTTATAGGTTTAAATGAAAGATTAGAAGAAGATTTTGATAAAGTACTAAATCACTTAGGTTTACAAAATAAACATCGTCAAGGTAAAAAAAATGTTAAAAAACATGAAGTATTTTTTAAATATTATAATCAACAAATTTTAAATAAAGTAAATCATTTATTAAATGAAGATTTTATTCATTTAAATCAATATTATAAAAAAATAGATAGTATTCAAGATTTTATAAAATATTATTCTTCCAATCCATCATTTGAAAATATAGAGCTAAAGTTTATAAATCAATCTTCAAATGATATATCAACTTCATCATCTTCATTAGATATGGTATCATCATTCATATCATTATTAGATACAGGTGATTCAGAATCTGAAAAAACATTATCATTATCATCATAATTTTGATTTAAATATTTAAAAAATGGTTCTGAATCTTTTGTAGAATGTTTAGTATTATAAACATAATTATAAAAATGATTATAAATATGATGTATTGGATTAATAAAATATTTTACTAATTTTTCTTTTATTTGTTTATTTGTTTTTTTAAGTTGAATAAAATATTTATTAATCATTTTTTAATAAATAACTCTCTAAAAATATTTTTATTTATTTTTTTTATTTTAATTTTATTAGTA
>JACCDO010827156.1_pt1 | contig 10882 bp, 7 predicted proteins | sample 7446101 | NCBI WGS metagenome assembly JACCDO01 (sample SAMN15323440, study PRJNA562643) | freshwater metagenome | isolation source: river surface water | place: USA:Blue River Watershed | collected 2017-08-16
CTGCTAATGAGCTCACGTGCATCATGGGGCCAAGTGGGAGTGGCAAGACAAGCTTGTTAAATGCATTAGCAGGGCGGATACCAGCATTAGAATGGACCAAGTTGACGGGAACCATCAGTTATACTGGCGATTACTCGTCGTTTCGCGCGTCATACATCATGCAGGATGAGATATTATTTGACTATCTTACAGTTAAAGAAACATTACAATTTTCTGTTTATTTAAATTATGAAAATATTTCGAATCAAGTTAGGTGCCCATTCATTCATAAATACCTACTCACCATTCATTCAATTTAATTTATTTATTCGTTTCAGGGATATGCTAGTGGATGAAGCAATCAGAACTTTGAACCTGTATAATGTCAAAGATACAATTATTGGAAATCAAACTGTTCGTGGAATATCAGGAGGTGAAAGAAAACGCACAAGTATTGCGAAAGAAATTATCTATGAACCCAAGATATTATTTGTAGATGAGCCCACCTCTGGTCTTGACTCGTTTCAAGCGGCTATGGTAGTACAAAACTTGAAAGAGATGGCCAAGGAAAATCGAATCATAATCACTGTAATCCATCAGCCGTCATCGCAAATGTACCAGCTGTTCGACAACTTAATGTTGCTAGCGCAAGGAAGAGTCATTTACTTCGGGAAGGCATCGAGGGCAATGGAGTACTTCACTCGACTAGGTTACCAGGTTCCAGTCTTCTTCAATCCAGGCGATTTCTTTGTCGATGTCATTTCCTGCGACATTAGGACGATCGAAGCGGAGGTTGGTAGTAGGCAAAGACTGGATTACCTTATTAATAACTGGCATCTTGTAAGGATGTTGACTGATCAAGATAGAAATTTGAGCGACCCTGGCGATTGGAATGCAGATATAAACGGGAAAGTGGAAGACAAATCGGAGAAGACGGAGCAACCAAGTAATCGTATTTACACAAGGAAACAGTTAAATTGCTGTAATTGGTTCTCTGATTTGGTCGTACTGAGCTGGCGATCGGCTCTGAGCACCTACCGCGACTATCCGTCTGTGATCATTAAATCCACCACGTGCATTTTCTTTGCCGTGCTTATTGCATTATTATTTCAAAACTTAACGTACTCGCAAGATTCTATTCAGGATCGCATTGGACTGCTCTTTTTCGTGGCTATTAACCAAGCGTTCGGTCCATGCATCGGTGTGCTAGACAGCTTCTGCAAGGAGCGGGTGTTAATACAGCGTGAACGAGTATTCGCCAACAGTTATCACCTCAGTTCATACTTTGTTGGACGTGTAATTGTGGAGATACCGATGCAGGTCGTATTGGTAGTGTTATATAGTGTGATCATCTATTTCAGCACTGGCTTGCAACTTAGGGCGGACAAGTTCTTCATCTTCTTGGGCTTCGTGATCTTAAGTGTCTCGTGCTCGGTGTCGCTGGGATACTTTATTTCCTGTGTGGCGAGCAACACGAACAATGCCAATGGTATCGTTACGCCGGTTTTGATCATATTTATTCTAACTGGTGGGTTCTTTCTGTCGTTGGAGAGCCTGCCACCTGGTAGCTACTGGGTGTCGTATATCAGCTATATCGGCTGGACATTCAAAGCGTTAACTATCAATGAGCTAAGTGGCTTAAAGTTTGTTTGTGACCGACCAAACCCCATATATTGCACAGCCACTGGCGAGGAAGTGTTAGTGCAGCTCACATTCGATAACTTCACGTTGATAGATAGCTTAATAGCAAACCTGGTCATTACATTTGGCTTCTTGTTACTGGCATACTGCAGTCTAAGACTGACGTTGCCCCGGTTCGTGTGCATCAAAATGTCAACCAAAAATTGAAGAACAAATTATCATTCGCTTATTTGTAATTATTATTGAATTTATTACTGCAACTCTCGATTTCCTCTCCAAGACATGACTGCTGCGCCGCCACTACTAGTTGGTTGTACCACAGTTTTATTGCTTAGCAGTTTTGCAATCTCCAATGGATTCATCTCCGCTTTGCTAGTGCTTTTTGGGAGCTCGTCGTAATGATCCCTATCGCGCTTCTTGCTGTCCTTCTTGCTGTCCTTCCTATCGTCTTTTTTATGCTTCTTGTGTTTTTTATCGTCTTTTTTATGCTTTTTGTGTTTCCCTTTGGACTCGGTGCTGTCGCTGCTGTCATCTCTAATATCATCTCCTTCTATCAACTTATACCCTGCGATTGTATTTACTGCGATTTTCTTACTCACGTCATTATCCCAGAGATTGACACCTGATTCTATGTTAAAGTTATTCGCTAATTCTTTTTCCTTGTATGCATGACCAGGTCCAATATCAATGAGACTATTGGGATCATTTGTTATCTTTTCTTCTTCCTTTTCCCTGATATGCTTCGGTAACTTGTACCTATCAACATGATCACAGCGTATTATTCTACCTATTAACTTCATGCCATTAAAATTATCTACTGCTAATATAGTGCTTCGTTGATTTTCATACTTTACAAAGCAGAATCCTAGTGATTTATTGGTCGCTTCGTCTCTACAAAGATTGATATCTTCGATCTCTCCCCACTGTGACATAAAGCATATTATATCTCCCTCTGTGAGCTCGTATGGTAGGCCACCCAAATAAACCCAGGCGCTGTCTTTATATCGGTGATGCCACGACCCAGGCATGCCGCCGTGAATGCCTTGCTTCAGCTCCAGCTCATTGATCTGCTCCACTCCACGAATGTTGTTCATACTTATCGTGTTATTACCGACCTAATAATGCGTTGTTTGCGTAAACCTGGATTCTTTCAAACGGTATTTCTTTGGTCACGAGTTTTCAAGGTTTTCTATGTCTACTAATCAGTCCACACCCCCAAATGGCAAGACAGGTTCTAAAGTATTATAATGCGATACACATCTCTGTGTCGCTAGGGGTTTGAACACTATTTATTTATGTACATAAAACAATAATCTACTTACTGATATGCATGGCCGCTGTGCAACCCGTCACTCGGAATTATCCTTTCTCGTCTACTTCCTTCATGCAACTAATGGCGTCGCTGCACTGGGAGTCTCTGGTGCGCTTTCGTCCTTTGGTGCATCCAATGACTCGGCTCCCCAAGCATTCTCTACGTATTGCTCATAGGCTTTGCCCGCGCTGTAAGGTCTCGCTCCAATCAACTTGGTAATATCCATGTTCGTAATTGTCTCTTTTTCTAACAATAATTCGGCTACTAATCTTATTTGCTCTTTCTTATCCGTCACTAATGCAAGCGTACGAGCGTATGCTTCGTCGATAATAGACCTCACTTCTGTGTCTATAACTTCTGCTGTAGCTTCGCTATACAAACGGTCGGATTGACCAAATGCACCTTCTTCACGAGGGAAAGACATCTGTCCAACCTTGTCGTTCATACCATACACTTGCACCATTTGGTACACAATTTGGGTGACTTTTCTTAAGTCGTCCGAGGCACCAGTGGTGACCTTGCCGAATGTCACCTGCTCTGCTGCACGACCAGCTAGTGCCATACATACGATGTCTAATATCTGTTCACGAGTTCTAAGTGCTATTTCTTTTGGTAAATATTGAGCAAATCCTAATGCACCACTATCTCGGGGGACTATCGTCACCTTGAGGAGTGGATCGGCATATTCTAAATTCCACCCAGCAATTGCATGACCCGCTTCATGATACGCAATAATTCTTCTTTCTTCAGGAGTCATAATTTTGTTCGATGCCAAGCCACCAATGACCCGATCCGTTGCAGACTCGAAGTCGACTAACTCCACCTTGGTCTTGTTGCGTCTAGCGGCCAAAATGGCTGCTTCGTTACATATATTCGCGATATCCGCACCGGAGAATCCGGGCGTCAACGCTGCAAGACGAGATGAATAGGTCTCAATTTTATCCGCCAGATTAATGTCGCGGAGATGCACATCAAAGATAGCTTTTCTCCCTTTAATGTCAGGGTTCTCAACGGTTATTTTACGATCAAAGCGACCAGGGCGAAGCAATGCAGAATCTAAAATATCTAAACGATTGGTACCAGCTAGAACGACGATGGAAGAATTTGGATCGAACCCGTCCATCTCTACTAAGAGTTGATTCAACGTACTTTCGCGCTCATCATTACCACCACTAAATCCACCCTTTTGTCTCTTACGCCCTACGGCATCAATCTCGTCAATGAATATGATACAAGGAGAGTTAGCTCGCGCTTGTTTGAATAGATCCCTGACTCTGGACGGACCAACACCTACGAACATTTCTACGAAATCAGAACCAGCTAATGAGAAAAACGGCACATTCGCCTCGCCAGCTGTGGCCTTCGCCAGCAGCGTCTTGCCGGTGCCGGGCGGACCGCATATGAGAGCACCTTTAGGGATTTTAGCACCTAAATCAGTAAATTTTTTTGGATTTTTTAAAAATTCTACAAATTCCATGATCTCCTTCTTCGCTTCATCGCAACCAGCCACGTCAGCGAATGTAACGGTTACCATCTCTTTTTGTATCATTTTGGCGTTTGTTTTTCCAACACTAAATATGTTGGAGCCTCCTGCACCGCCGACTCCTCCGCCAGAGCCACGCATCAGCATGAAATAGGCGCCAATCAAGATTAAATTTGGTAAAAAACCAATAAATTCACTGAGTAAATTGGACTCTTCTACGTACATCACCGGTATGTAATCACGAGACTCGATGCCTAAGCTCTTCTGTGCATCTTCTAGCTTCTTCTCAAATGATTCCACAGAACCAATATTGAAATAGTAGGGGGTGTATCCTACCTTGCTTGGTGGTTGCTGATTCGGGCGGGAGTATTTCTTCAGAGAGTCAAGGATACTATTATCGTTCGCACTGCTATTGCGCTGTAATCTATTGAGTTCTTCGTCATTTTTGATTTGATCAGACCAACCAGGTTCCATGTATGCATTATCATTACTAAGTCGGTCACTTTGAAGTCCTTGTGAGCCCATGTAATCATTTGTCTTATTTTGATCAATCTCCACGTGTTTCTTAAGGGAGATTTTTGCATATCGTTTATTCGCAATAATTACTTTATCTACTTGCCCACTTGAAAGCAATTGGGTTTCAAAATCCTTCCAGCTTATTTCTTGTCCTTTACCCACATTTTTATTATTGAAATTATATAGTACTAACGTCAATGATATAAGTAACATAATACCAGCAGTGTTCATATTAAATTCAGGAGGTTTGTTACCACCACCACTACCACCACCGGACTTCTTATTAGCATCTTTCTTCTTCGTATTAAATTTATTTGTACCAGTAGCACTTGCTGACTTCTCAGCCGTTCCCGTCTTCTCATTCGTTCCTGGCGTCGAAGCACCAGTCCGTTGCTCTACACCAGTAGACGACTCGCCCTCTGGGTAGAACTTCCCGAAGCCTTTTGGGACTTGTTTATTGAGCAGAAAGCCATCAAGAGTATCGAATGCAGCACGCACGTAAGAATGGAAGCCAGCGTGTCGTCCAGAGGCGCCAATCCACGCAGTGCGCACATACGTGTGCAGCCCTGTCTGCGTAGCAGCTACGCGTAGTCCCAATCGCCGGCTCACCGACAAATTCTTGGTCAAATTCACTAATTTCATGCTTTTTCTTATTTGTATTCTTCTTCCGAATTTTAGTCAGTGCTTAGGGTACAACTATCACTTATTGATATTGCATGTAAACATGTAATACACGTGCAATAGTGAGGGATTCGTGCATTCAGTAGTGAGGTCACAAAGTGTATAGTTAATAAAACTTATTGCCATTAGATCGATCAATATACCATGTAGTAGCCGTTGCATTCATCGCGGAATATCGTACATTACATTCATTGTCACAATTGTATTACACAAATTGCGTACACATTGTCAGCACCAAAGTAAGTAAATAGCAGCAATAATCACATTCATTATCTAAACCTAGTCGAAGCTAATTGACCCAAGCAACGATTCTCAGCATCAAAATCTTGTTGACTGTTTCCATTCGGTAATTCTCCTTGTTCCTTTCCATTCGGCGATTCTCCTCCTTTCTTTATATACTTTCCATTCGGTCATCCTCCTTCTATCTTTCTATTCTTTCTATTCCTCTTTCCCATTTCTTGACCCGACTTAGGAAGTCCTTAGGAAAAAATCAGTTATACAAAAACCAAAATAATAAAAATAGCGAGTTAAATGCAACCGGATCAACTTGCGCAGCTGCAGCAGTTCAGCGCGCGCCTGAATACGGGCGCGTCCTCACCGTCCAGCTCGCGGCGGAATGGGTCTCAATCTCAAAGCCAACCAGCACCACCACCTATGGTGGGACTCAATCGCGGATTAAGTGAAAAATTTGGTGATAAATTGACTGAATCAAAAAGGGTATGTGTCAACTTCCTTGCTTGCAGAACTGTTTACTATTTACTCGCTCACTCACCTATTTTCTCACCTATTTTCTCACTTATTGACTTATTTATTCACTTATATTTATATTATCCCAGGAGTTAGAGTTGAAGGACGACGTTGACTTATATGAGAAGTTTCGTATGGGAACAAAGAAATTCTTGTCTACAACTGCTATAGGCAAAACATATCAATTTTTTTTACTATGTTTGAGTATCTTATCGCCATTTCAATTTATTTACACGACATATATTGATGAGAACTCATCCTCCGGGCAACGAGAATTAGAATACTTATCTAAAATTGAAGTTATCTTAGCTTCTATATTCACATTCGATTGGATTTTATCATTTTTCATCGCCGACCACAAAATCCTATTTTTTCAATCATTTTTTTCAATGGTTGATTTAATGACAGTCATTCCCATTTGGGTGCAACAGATCACTCCTTGCGTTTCCTACCCAGAGATCAAGTCAAGCCAAGACGCAATTGTATATATTTTGTGCGCTTTAACCACCACGAGAGTCCTGCGAGCATTGCGGATAAGGAAACGGTTGCTGCTTATCGATGATGAGGTTGATCGTTGCTTAGGTGAAATGGCTCTCACGCTTGTTATCATGATCCTCTTCAACTCTGCATTGATATTGTACCTGGAGCTGCATCTGCAACCGTTACCGTTTCATACCTGGACTTATTGGTGCTGGATCACTACCGCCACAGTGGGGTATGGTGACATCTCACCCGTTACAGTTCTAGGACGCTTTGCCACCATGTGTATGATCGCATTTGCCGTTGTATCCATTCCTAAAATGACCAATGAATTGATCGACAAGATGGCGCTGCAATCCTTCTACGCCCGTCTTCATTTCAGTCCGAAGGGCGTCAACAACACCCACGTCGTGATCTGTGGTGAGCTGAAATCAGCTTCTTTGGGTGAATTCTTCGCTGAATTATTCCACGAAGATCACGATTCCGCTAATTTACACGCCGTTATTTTGCAACCAGTACCGCCCTCCTTCGACATGATAATGTTGCTACGCGACCCCCTTTACTCCCTACAGATAACCTATTTGGAAGGTTCGGCATTGATGGAAAAAGATTTATCACGCGCGAAAGTAGAGCTAGCCCTCGCCGTGTTCATCATGACGAACAAGTTCAGCACGAACCCCGACCAAGAGGACTCCAAGACGATTTTGCAGCAATTTTCTATTAAAAGATACCTGCAAATTGATCCAAATGCGAATCCGCTTTTTTGTATGCAAATGATTCGACCCGAAAACAAACGGCACCTCATTGGCGGTGAGAAGGGCGACGAGTTCAATGACGATAACTTGGTGGTTTGTTTGAATGAGATCAAGTTAGGGGTGATTGCCAAGGCGATTTTATTTCCAGGTTTTATTTATTGATTCACTCACTCACTCACTCACTCACTCACTCACTCACTCACTCACTCACTCACTCACTATTACTTACTCACTCACTCACTCACTTACTCGCGTAGGTGTGAATACGCTAATCATGAACTTGCTAACGTCCTTCGCGGATGATGAGGAAGACGAAGATACCGGTAAAAATAAAAGTGAAACGGAAAATGTCGATGACGATGAGACCGGCACGTGGGTGGGTGAGTACCAACGAGGTTGTGACTGGGAAATATACTCCACTACGTTAGCGGAAATGTTCGAGGGAGTGCAATTCGCTGCTTTGTCGGAAGTGTTGTATCAAAAATTAGGTTCGCTTCTACTCACTCACTCACTCACCCACTCACTCACTCACTACTTACTCACTCACTCACTCACTTGCAGGTATTGTACTGTTTGCATTGCAAATTGAAGATCTGAAGAAAGACAAGGGAAATTGTCGCGTCTTCTTAAATCCGGCCCAATTTGTGATCCCTGAAAACGATGGTGAACTCGATATCGTCGCCTTCGTCCTGGCGAAGAACAAGGCCCAAAGTGACCTCTCCTTCTCGTCCGGCATCGACTCGCATGGATTCCTCACATCAATAGGACAGGTACTCACTCACTCACTATTACTTACTCACTCACTCACTCACTCACTATTACTTACTCACTCACTGTTACTCACTCACTGTTACTTACTTACTTACTCACTCACTCACTCACGCATTATTACTCACTCATTCACTCCTTTACTTGCTAGTTAACGTTTTCAGCCACGAGCTACGCGGCGAAGGTGCTGAGTCACGCCACGTCCAAGATCGAGTCGAGTAACAGCGACGTCAACCTGGAGTTGCCGGTGAAGTCGCACGTGAAGAAGAAGAAATTGGCGTGGCAAGAGATCATGCAGAAGTTTAGCTCCGGGTCTTCGCGTGAGTCAGACTTTAGTTTAGCAGAAGAGCAACAGAAAATATTGGATAAGCATATGCGAGAAACGTACTATATACATGAGACTGACTACCCCGAAATGGGCGATTGCTACATCAAGGTATTTATCTACTCACTCACTCACTCACTCACTCACTCACTCACTCACTCACTCACTCACTCACTCACTCCCTTCTCAAGACGTCACTGAGTGAGGAGCTACCGCTGATTGACAACCACTTGATCGTGGTGGGCAAGTCGCTTAGCAACATCTACGACTTGCTGCTGCCAATGCGATTGCGGTCGAGCGGTCCGTTGCAATACATCGTTATCTTGTACCCTTACGACTTCCCAGTGTCTATCTGGCAACGCATCAACCTATTCCAAGGCATTTTCATCGTGCGGGGCTCGGCGCTGGAAGAAAGTGATATCCGTCGCGCAGGTGTATTCAAAGCTAAAAATGTTGTTGTTTAGGCTGATTCAACCATTCAAGAATCAATGAAAGACGCCAAACAGAGTGCGAATAACGAGGTACTCATCGATGCGGATGCCATATTCTGCTACCAATGTGTCAAGCGCATGAATGAGAGGACTGACGTCGTCGTCGAGATAGTACGTACTTCCAACGTCGGTTACTTGGATCCAGAAGGAGGACTTAGTGGTGCTGATGTGGATTATAAATTTTCTCCCCAATTTGCCGCCGGTATCCTGTTTACATCGTCGTTACTCGATACAATCGTCTGTCAATCGTTCTATAACCCCCAAATCATCAAGGTAGTCAACAAGTTCGTGGGCAGCAAAGGCAAGGAGTCGTACAATCCCTCCAAGACGAAGCACATCAAGACGGGATCCTTGATTCAGATACCGGTGCCCGATGGATTGGAGTCACGTACGTACGGGTCGTTATACAAGTTCCTGTCGCAACGCGACATCATTCCGTTGGGACTGTACCGAGGAGTCTTCCCGCACATGAAATTAGGACCCAAAGCCAATAAAATGTCGTACGTATTCACTAATCCAGCGAAGGACACCGAGCTGTTTTCTTGTGACCGCATATTCGTCTTGTCCCCTAACTCTGCCGCTATCAAGACTCGCAACGATAATTATCGTGGATTGGATGACGAGGTGAAGTTGAAGGAGGTGCAACATCTTCGTCAAATGCATTCAAAGCGTAATATTGTCGAGACAACGGCTAGTATCGTAGAGGAGTTAAGAGACCAAACGACCGAGTTGCAGTCGACTGTCGACTCCCACGTCAAGCTGATTGAGGACGTCAAAGACGAAATGAACAAGAAGTTTCACCTCGTCATGACGGCGTTAGTCGAGTTAAATGGCGGTATGTCATTTAAATCGATTGAAAAAATTGATAATGCGAAGCTGGAAGAGAAGAAGCAGCTGCTGGAGTCGCTGCTGCTGAAGTCCAAGAGGTTCTAGCCGCCGCCGGCTGCATGTTGGTATGTATTGATGTAAATAATTATTTATCGTTTTATATTACCGTACCGGTGTCTGGGGAGAAATTTTTTTTTGGTTCCAAAGTAGAAAGGAAGCGCGATATGCAAGTAGCGCCTGCAGTAGTAACTCGCTGGTTGCTTTTCCTGTCGACGGCGGGATTTATGGTGCTTGCTAGGGTGATGGCCGTCAGGCGCTTTGCTCGCATGTCCTCGTTGACTCCGTTTTCTCCGCTGGGTACACCGAAGCCTGCTGTTGTGCATCAATGTTTGGATGCGAAGCAAGTTAAGGAAAGGACGATTTTGGTGGGAGATGTACATGGATGCTTCGAGGAGTTGAAGGAGTTGCTAATAAAATGCTCATATAGTAGGCATAATTGTACTTTGATATTTGTTGGTGATTTAGTAAATAAAGGTCCGTACTCGGTTGAAACCATTCGATTTGCGAGGAATGAAGGTGCATATTGTGTTCGCGGTAACCATGATGATAGTATGCTTGCACATGCTTTAAAATTTAAAAATTCGTCCTCATATGAACTACCTAAATGGTATGAGTATGTAAAAGATTTAACAGATGAGGATTTGGAATGGGTAAATGAATTGCCATATACTATTTCCATTCCCTCCCTGAATGCAGTGATAGTCCATGCAGGACTGGTACCTGGAATACATTTAGAGGAGCAAAAACCCAGTGATATGTGTTATATGCGTAATTTGTTACCGTCCGATAATGGTTTCATTGCTTCTGCAAAAGGCA
>JACCDO010350325.1_pt1 | contig 10881 bp, 6 predicted proteins | sample 7446101 | NCBI WGS metagenome assembly JACCDO01 (sample SAMN15323440, study PRJNA562643) | freshwater metagenome | isolation source: river surface water | place: USA:Blue River Watershed | collected 2017-08-16
ACCCTTGGAGCAAGGCAATGAAAGTCACGGAAATGGCGAAGACCACGCTTTTGATGATGCCGTTGCCCACATCTTTGAACACATCAACGCCGCCTTGCATCTGGCTCCAGAACGACCCTGCGTCCACCCCAATCAGCAAGACCCCAACACCATAACCGCCCAAAATACCCACCGCACTGAAGACCGCCGCCAACAAAGGCAAGGCGATGATGCCGCCCCAAAAACGGGGCGCCAAGATGCGTTGAATCGGATCCACCGCCATCATCTCGAGCGCCGTGAGCTGCTCCCCCGCACGCATGAGACCAATCTCTGCGGTGAGCGATGCGCCCGCCCGTCCCGCAAAAAGCAAAGCCGAGACGACGGGCCCCAATTCACGCACCAAGCTGAGCGCCACCAGCAAACCCAGCGCCTCGGCGGAACCATAACGCTGCAAGGTGTAGTAGCCCTGCAAGCTCAAAACAAAACCCACAAACAAACCGGACACGGCGATGATGGCCAACGAATAATTGCCCAAGAAATGCACTTGGTCTCGCACCAAACCAAACCTTTTCAGGACCGCGCCCGACAAGCTGAATAATTTCCAAAACAAGCGCGCGGCATAACCCCAGTCCGACAACACCTGCCGCGTGTAAGCACCCACAGTGCCCAGCCAATGGGTGGGGCTCATGCCGGCCTCCGTTCGTAATCTTCCGCAACGGAAGGGGCAGGATAGTGAAAGGGCACCGGCCCGTCACTCAGACCATGAACAAATTGGTGAATCAAGGGGTCTGAACTGGCACGCAATTCGGCGGGGGTGCCTTGCGCTGCAACCCCTCCATTGGCCAGAATGACCACATGGTCTGCGATTTCAAACGTCTCGTTCACATCGTGCGAAACCACCACGCTGGTGATGCCCAAGCTGTCGTTCAAGCGTCGGATCAATCGCGCTGCAGTGCCGAGTGAAATCGGGTCGAGTCCGGCAAACGGCTCGTCATACATGATGAGGTCGGGGTCTAAGGCAATGGCGCGGGCCAATGCCACGCGCCTGCTCATGCCGCCCGAAATTTCGGAGGGCAACAAATCGCGTGCGCCGCGCAAACCCACGGCATCGAGTTTCATCAAGACGATATCTCGTATCAAGGCTTCAGACAGTGCGGTGTGCTCTCGCAAGGGAAAGGCCACGTTGTCGAAAACGCTCATGTCGGTGAACAAAGCGCCAAACTGAAACAACATGCCCATGCGCCGGCGCGCCGCGTAAAGCGCATCTTGTTGCAGGGTGGTGACATCTTGGCCGTCAAACAGCAATTGGCCTTGGCTGGCCCGAATTTGACCGCCCATCAAGCGCAGCACCGTGGTTTTGCCACCGCCTGAAACGCCCATCAAAGCCGTGACTTGGCCACGCGGCACGTTGAAGCTGAGGTGCTTCAAAATGACGCGATCACCGTACCCGAAGGTCAGGTCACGCAATTCGACGAGCGGTGGCAGTGAAGGGCTGTTCATGAAATGACAAGAGCCGGAAAATCCGGCTCTTGAGAGGTGATGACACGCGGGTCAACAGACTGTAAACCTTGGTATTCTAGGCATTTTACCCAGAAGGCCAATATTTTCAACGAGGCAAATCGCTTTTGCCCATCAAATATTCGTCCACAGCACGGGCGGCTTGACGGCCTTCACGAATAGCCCAGACGACCAAAGACTGGCCGCGGCGCATGTCACCCGCCGCAAACACTTTGTCCACATTGGTGGCATAGCCGCCGGTGAAATCGGTCGTGGCCTTGGCATTGCCGCGGGCATCTTTGGCCACACCAAAAGCTTCCAAGACCGTGGCCACAGGGTTTACAAAACCCATCGCCAACAAGACCAAATCGGCCTTGTATTCTTTCTCGGTGCCCGGCACCTCGACCATCTTGCCGTCTTTGAACTCCACATGGACGGTCTTCAATCCGGTCACTTTGCCTTTTTCACCCAAAAACTCCTTGGTTGAAATCGCAAATTCACGGGTGCAGCCTTCTTCGTGAGAAGAAGAGGTGCGCAATTTCATGGGCCAATAGGGCCATGTCAATGGACGATTTTCTTCTTTGGGTGGCTCGGGCATCACCTCGAACTGGGTCACGCTGATGGCACCGTGACGGTTAGACGTGCCCACGCAATCTGAGCCTGTGTCACCGCCGCCAATCACGATCACGTTTTTGCCATCGGCGCGCAGCTGGCCCTTGAGCTTGTCGCCAGCGTTGACCTTGTTTTGCTGAGGCAAAAATTCCATCGCAAAGTGGATGCCGTCCAAATCACGGCCGGGCACCGGCAGGTCGCGTGACTGCTCAGAGCCACCGGTCAGCAAAACGGCATCGAAGTCTTTCTTGAGCTGTTCGGCGCTGATGGTTTCTTTCGCCCAGTTGGTGACTTTAGAGTCTTTCGGCCACTCCCCCACCAAGGTGCTGGTGCGGATGGTCACGCCTTCGGCCTTCAACTGTTCGACGCGGCGGTCAATGTGGGACTTTTCCATCTTGAAGTCAGGGATGCCGTAACGCAGCAAGCCCCCCACGCGGTCGTTCTTTTCGAACAGGGTCACGTCGTGTCCGACGCGGGCCAGTTGCTGCGCAGCCGCCAGGCCAGCAGGCCCCGCACCGATCACAGCGACTTTTTTCCCGGTCTTGATTTTGGCCGGACGCGGTGTCACCCAGCCCTCTTGCCAAGCGCGGTCGATGATGGCGTGCTCGATCGACTTGATGCCCACCGGGTCGTTGTTCACGTTGACCACACAAGCTGCCTCGCAAGGCGCGGGGCAGATGCGACCCGTGAACTCGGGGAAGTTGTTGGTCGAGTGCAGCACTTCGATGGCATTTTTCCAGTCGCCTTGGTACACCAAGTCGTTGAAGTCTGGAATGATGTTGTTAACGGGGCAACCGTTGTTGCAAAACGGCGTGCCGCAGTCCATGCAGCGGGCCGATTGCTTTTTGGATTGCTCTTCGGTCAAACCGACCACGAACTCGTTGTAATGCTTCAGGCGCTCGGTGACCGGCTTGTAGCCCTCTTCGATGCGCTCAAACTCCATGAAGCCTGTGATTTTTCCCATGATCTTCTTCCTTCAATCTTGACGTTCGGCTCAGGCCGCGACAGGCTTTTGGGCCTTGGCTGATTTGCGGGCGTTGATTTCGCCAAGAGCGCGCTTGTATTCATTGGGGAACACCTTGGCGAACTTGGTGCGTGCCGTGGCCCAGTTGTCGAGCAACTCACGCGCACGTTGGCTGCCTGTCCATTTGTGGTGGTCTTCCAACAATTTTTTCAACTGCGCTTCGTCGGCTTGGTCGCGGTGCCAAATTTTTCGGTCGACTTGCGCCTCTTGCTCAGCCACCGTCAACACTTTTTCGATGCTGACCATGGCGGTGTTGCAACGTGAAGCAAATTCACCGTCCTCGTCGTAGACATAGGCAACGCCTCCGCTCATGCCGGCGCCGAAGTTGCGGCCGGTTTTGCCCAGCACCGCCACGGTACCGCCGGTCATGTATTCGCAACCATGGTCGCCGGTGCCTTCAACCACCGCCGTGGCGCCCGACAAACGCACCGCAAAGCGCTCACCAGCGACGCCCGCAAAGAAGGCTTCACCGCTGGTCGCACCGTACATCACGGTGTTGCCCACGATGATGTTTTGCGACGCGACACCGCGGAACTCCAGGCTCGGGCGCACCACCACGCGACCACCGGACAAGCCTTTGCCGGTGTAGTCGTTGGCTTCGCCAATCAAATACAAGGTGATGCCTTTGGCCAAGAAAGCGCCAAACGATTGGCCGCCCGTGCCTTCCAATTGGATGCGCAGGGTGTCGTCAGGCAAGCCCTCGGGATGCACCTTGGTCACGGCACCGGACAACATGGCCCCGACCGAACGGTTGACGTTGCGGGCGACTTCCATGAACTGCACTTTTTCGCCCTTGTCGATGGCCGCGCGGCTCTTGGCGATCAGCACATTGTCCAAAGCTTTTTCCAGGCCATGGTCTTGGGTGGCGACATGGCGCACATCCACATTGGCGGCCACTTGGGGCACCGCCAACAAGCGGCTGAAATCCAGTCCCTTGGCCTTCCAGTGTTCCACGCCCGCCTTCATGTCCAGCAGGTCGGCGCGGCCCACCAAGTCGTCGAACTTGGCGATGCCCAGTTGGGCCATGATGTGGCGCACCTCTTCGGCAATGAAGAAGAAGTAGTTGACAACATGCTCAGGCTTGCCTGAGAACTTCTTGCGCAGAGCCGGGTCTTGTGTGGCCACGCCCACTGGGCAGGTGTTCAGATGGCATTTGCGCATCATGATGCAGCCTTCGACCACCAGCGGTGCTGTGGCAAAACCAAACTCGTCCGCGCCCAGCAAGGCGCCAATCGCCACATCGCGACCGGTCTTCATTTGGCCGTCGGCCTGCACGCGGATACGACCCCGCAAACCATTCAGCACCAAGGTTTGCTGGGTTTCGGCCAAACCGATTTCCCATGGGCTGCCGGCATGCTTGACCGAAGACCAGGGTGAGGCGCCCGTGCCGCCGTCGTGGCCGGCGATCACCAAATGGTCGCTCTTGCACTTGGCCACGCCTGCGGCGATCGTGCCCACACCAATCTCAGACACCAACTTGACGCTGATGTCGCTGTGCGGCGCCACGTTTTTCAAGTCGTGAATGAGCTGTGCCAAGTCCTCGATCGAGTAAATGTCGTGGTGCGGCGGTGGCGAGATCAGTCCCACACCCGGCACCGAGTGACGCAACTTGCCGATGTAGTCAGAGACCTTTCCGCCGGGCAATTGACCGCCCTCACCGGGCTTGGCGCCTTGGGCCATCTTGATCTGAATTTGATCGGCGCTCGACAAGTACTCGGCGGTGACACCAAAGCGGCCCGAAGCCACTTGCTTGATGCGCGAACGCAATGAGTCACCGGCGTTCAAGGGCATGTCGACTTCGACGTTTTCGGCGCCAATCACGCTCTTCAAAGAATCGCCTTGTTGGATCGGGATGCCTTTGAGTTCGTTGCGGTAACGGGCCGCGTCTTCGCCGCCCTCACCGGTGTTGCTCTTGCCGCCAATCCGGTTCATAGCCACGGCCAAAGTGGCATGCGCCTCGGTCGAAATTGAGCCGAGAGACATGGCGCCGGTGGCGAAACGTTTGACGATTTCAGCAGCGGGCTCGACTTGGTCCAATGGAATGGCCTTGGACGGGTCGATCTTGAACTCAAACAAGCCGCGCAGGGTCATGTGGCGCTTGCTTTGGTCGTTGATGATCTGCGCGTACTCTTTGTAGGTGCTGAAGTTGTTGGCACGTGTGGAGTGCTGCAACTTAGCAATGGCATCGGGCGTCCACATGTGCTCTTCGCCACGCGCACGCCAAGCGTATTCGCCACCCGCATCCAACATATTGGCCAGCAGGGGGTCATCACCAAACGCGGCGGTGTGCATGCGAATGGCTTCTTCAGCAATTTCAAACACGCCGATACCGCCGACGCGGCTGGCGGTGCCAGTGAAGTATTTGCTGATGGTCTCGCTGTTGATGCCGATGGCTTCGAACAACTGCGCACCGCAGTAAGACATGTAGGTCGACACGCCCATCTTGGACATGATCTTGGAGAGACCCTTGCCAATCGCTTTGACGTAGTTGTAGATGGCTTTCTCGGCGGACAGATCGCCGGGCAGCTCTTTGTGCAAAGCGGCCAAAGTTTCCATGGCCAAGTAGGGGTGCACGGCTTCCGCGCCGTAGCCGGCCAACACCGCAAAGTGGTGCACTTCGCGGGCGGTGCCGGTCTCGACCACCAAACCCGCGGTGGTGCGCAAGCCTTCGCTCACCAAATGTTGGTGAATGGCGGACAGCGCCAGCAAAGCAGGCACGGCCACTTGGGTGGCGTTCACACCGCGGTCGCTGATGATCAGGATGTTGTGGCCGCCCTTGATGGCATCCACCGCTTCCGCGCACAGCGATGCCAGTTTGGCCTCGACGCCTTCACGGCCCCACAGGGCGGGGTAAGTGATGTCCAGCGTGGCACTCTTGAACTTGCCTTTGGTGGCTTGTTCGATGTTGCGCAGTTTGGCCATGTCGGCAAAGTCGAGCACGGGCTGGCTGACTTCGAGGCGCATGGGCGGGTTGACTTGATTGATGTCGAGCAAGTTGGGCTTGGGACCAATGAAGGACACCAAGGACATCACAATGGCTTCGCGAATCGGGTCGATCGGCGGGTTGGTCACCTGCGCGAACAACTGCTTGAAGTAGTTGTACAGCGGTTTGTTTTTGTCGGACAAGACGGCCAGCGGGCTGTCGTTGCCCATCGAGCCAATGGCCTCTTCACCCGCTTGGGCCATAGGGGCCAACAAGAATTTGATGTCTTCTTGGGTGGTGCCAAAAGCCTGCTGCAAATCGAGCAAGGCCACGTCAGAGGACTTGGCCACAGGGGCTGCTGCGACGTCGTCGAGCTTGATGCGCAGGTTTTCGATCCACTGTTTGTAGGGCTTGGCGCTGGCCAAGCCGGCCTTCAACTCTTCGTCGTTGATCATGCGGCCTTGTTCAAGATCGATCAGGAACATCTTGCCGGGTTGCAGGCGCCATTTGCGCACGATCTTGCTTTCGGGAATCGGCAGCACGCCGGTTTCCGAGCCCATGATCACCATGTCGTCGTCGGTGATGATGTAGCGCGAAGGACGCAGGCCGTTGCGGTCCAACGTCGCCCCAATCTGGCGGCCATCGGTGAAAACAATCGACGCGGGGCCATCCCACGGCTCCAACATCGCGGCGTGGTATTCGTAAAACGCTTTGCGACGCTCGTCCATGGTGGTGTGCTGCTCCCAGGGCTCGTGAATCATCATCATCACGGCTTGGCTGATGGGGTAACCGGCCATCGTCAACAGTTCCAAACAGTTGTCGAAGGTCGCGGTGTCCGACTGTCCGGCAAAGCTGATGGGGTAAAGCTTTTGCAAATCGGCGGCCAAGACGGGCGAGGACATCACGCCCTCGCGCGCTTTCATCCAGTTGTAGTTGCCCTTGACGGTGTTGATCTCACCGTTGTGCGCCACGTAGCGGTAAGGGTGGGCCAATGGCCATTCGGGGAAGGTGTTGGTCGAGAAACGCTGGTGCACCAGTCCCAAGGCCGACACGCAACGCTCGTCTTGCAAATCCAAATAATAGGTGCCCACTTGGTCGGCCAACAGCAAGCCCTTGTAGACGGCGGTGCGGCTGGACATGCTGGGGATGTAGTACTCGTTGCTGTGCTTGAGTTGCAAGGCCTGAATCGCGGCGCTGGCGGTCTTGCGGATCACGTACAACTTGCGCTCCAAGGCGTCTTGCACGATCACATCGGCTCCGCGGCCAATGAAAATCTGGCGCATGACCGGCTCTTTTTCGCGCACGGTGGGCGACATCGGCATCTCGCGGTTGACCGGCACATCGCGCCAACCCAACACCACTTGGCCTTCGGCCTTCACGGCCCGCTCGAGTTCTTGTTCGCAGGCCATGCGCGAGGCATGCTCTTTGGGCAAGAACACCATGCCTACGCCGTACTCACCAAATGGCGGCAAAGCCACGCCTTGCTTGGCCATTTCGTCGCGGTACAAAGCGTCGGGCAACTGAATCAAGATACCGGCACCGTCGCCCATGAGCGCATCCGCACCCACGGCACCCCGGTGGTCCAGGTTTTCAAGAATCTTGAGTGCCTGCGTCACGATGGCGTGGGTTTTGTGACCCTTGATGTGGGCGACAAATCCGACACCACAAGCATCGTGTTCATGGGCCGGGTCGTACAGACCGGTAGATTGGAAATGTTCTTTTTCGGCTGCCGTGGTCATGGCGCACTCCTAAGGGTTTTTACGCTGATCGAGGAGTGTAGTGCACAGCAGCAACCATGCCAAGCACATTAATTGGGGTCAGATCCCAATTTTTCGCGTCAATTTTCGCCGGTCAATTTAATTGGGGACAAATTAAATCAATTCAATCCAGCGTCTTTTTGCTGGGGCGACCCGCTTTGCCCGGCTCTAAACGGCGTGGGGTGTACTGCCGCAAATCGTCGACAAAGGCCTTCGAGCCCAAGGCCCAGCCGGACAGCGCCCCGGCGGTGAGTTGCTCTTTTTGATTCGCAACCAGGCCATGAGCCACCAACTCGGCGTACGCCGCCTCGCGTGCAAACGGGGTGTTGCCCAATCCCCAAAACAGGGCGTGAGGGGTCACCAATTTGTCGCTGAACTGCCCAATACAGTGCCGGTGACTGGACCATTTGAAATCTGCCGCTTGGCCAACCATCCCAGCCCGAACGGGGTTGAGGTCGATGTAGACCATGCAGGCCAAAAGATAGCGCTCACTTTCAATCAAATTGCTGCGGTAGCGCCCTTCCCACAAGGTTCCAGACCGTTTGTGTCGCAAGTTGAAATACCGCACATAAGCCCGCCCCACGGCTTGCATCATTTTGGGCAGGCCATCGGCCGTCTCGGGTGTTGCCAGCAAATGGAAATGGTTGTCCATCAGCACATAGGCATGCAGTGCCACTTTGAAGTTTTGCGCGTACTCGTGCCACAGCGCACACAGGCGTTCGCGGTCCGCATCGTCGCGAACGATGTGCTGGCGGTCATTGCCCCGCTGGATCACGTGGTGAGGGAAGGCAGGAACAGTGAGGCGGGGCTGACGGGCCATGGGGTGATCTCCCTGAGATGGGAGAAGTTTAATTGGGATCTGACCCCGATTAACTGGCCATGATTAATTCAGCGCGGCCAGCGGATAACGTTCGGCCATTAATGACTCGATGCCAAACTCTTTGAGCAAGGCTAAGAGCCGTTCAGCCGATGCGCGTTTTTTCTGGCCGGTGTGCTTGGCCAAAATCAGTTCGTTTTTCATGCTGTGCTCCCAACCCACCAACTCGGTGACCGTGACGGAGTAGCCCTGCGATTCGAGGTAAAGGCAGCGCAAGACGTTGGTCAGTTGGCTGCCGACTTCGCGGGTGTGCAGCGGGTGCCGCCAAAGCTCGGCCAAGGGGGTGCGCTGCAAATGGAGCGCCTTGTTTTGGTTGAGCGCACGGGCCAGCTCGGCCTGACAACAGGGCACCAGCACCATGAACTTGGCTTTCTTTTGCAAGCCAAAAGCAATGGCATCGTCGGTCGCCGTGTCGCAAGCGTGCAGCGCCGTGACCACGTCAATCTGTGCAGGCAAGGCATCGCTTTGCGCCGACTCGGCCACACTCAGGTTGAGGAACTGCATGCGCTCAAAACCCAAGCGCTCTGCCAGCGCCTTGGACGATGCGACCAACTCGCTTCGGGTTTCGATGCCGTAGATCGTCCCGGCGCCCAAACTTTTGAAAAACAAGTCGTAAATGATGAAGCCCAAATACGACTTGCCGGCGCCATGGTCGGCCAAGGTGAGGCCGCTGCCCTTGGTGGGCAATTCGAGCAACAGCTTTTCGATGAACTGGAACAGGTGGTAAACCTGCTTGAGTTTGCGCCGTGAGTCTTGGTTCAGCTTGCCGTCGCGCGTGAGGATGTGCAGCTGCTGGAGCAATTCCACAGACTGGCCTGCACGCACTTCAGGCGGCAAGTCGGTGACAGAGGGGGCCACTGCGCTGCGTTTTTTCATGGGGTCGGGCCCACGCCCAGCGCCTTCCAGCCGTTCAAGCCCAACTTTTCCAACGTGGCCATATTGGTTTCATAAATGGTCTCGGCCTCGGGAAATGCTTCCACTGCACGGTCAATGCTCTCTTCGCGCAACAAATGCAGCGTGGGGTAAGGGGAACGGTTGGTGTAATTGGTGATGTCGTCCGGCTCGGTGTCGGCAAACTGAAACTGCGGATGGAAACTGGCCACTTGAAACTCGCCTTCCATGTCGAGCTCTTGCAAGACGCCATCGGCCTCGTCCAAAAAATCATTGAACTCTAAAAAATCATGCAGCATCTGCGGCACGATGAGCAGCACGGTTTCGCGCGCTTCGGCTGGCATGGCCGCCATCGCTTGCAGTTGCTCAATCAGTTCGTCGCGCAAACCTTCTAGCCCCTTGGCTTGGCTCACCACGTAATGGATCTGGCCCTTCACATGCGGGGCTTTGGCAAAAGGACACAGGTTCAAACCGATCACAGCGCGTTCCAACCAACGCACCGTATCGGCAATTTCAAGGGTGTTCATATCGGTCATGGGCGAGATTGTGCCTGCGCCAGCAAACGACTGGCGAGGCCCGCAAAAGCAGCTCCTAACGCACACGCCGTGACCGTGACCCAAGGCGTGAGGTGCCAGCCTCCGGCATGCGCAGCGACCGCAGCCACCGCTGGCGGGCCCGCAAATTGGCCCAATGCCGACAGCTGTTGAACCCAGCCCACGGTGGTGGCCACTTGCTGCTCACCTGGGGCAAGGCGCACCGCCAAACTGAACAAGGTGCCCGGCACCAAACCACCCCAACCCGAAAACAACAACACGCCCGCATAACGCAGCCAAGGCTCCTCTTGCGTCCATGAGGCAAAGGCGAGCGTGCTGCCCAAAGCCATGGCGGCAAATCCCAGCCAGAGCGTGTGTTGAGGCGCCCAACCTCGCTGCAACAGTCGGCCGGCCGCCATGTTCCCCCCAATGTTGACGGCTGCGGCCAAGGCCGAGAGCACGCCCAGCACAGCCCCACTCAGGCCCGCAGTCGCATAAATGGTGGGCAAGAAACCCACCACGGCAAGCCATTGGCCTGAATACATGGCAAAGGTCAACGCCACCCACCAAGGACCGGGTGCACGCAGGGTTCGAGCCAGTCGACCCCATGAACCATGCACACTCTGCACACTTGAAAGACTTGACGGCATAGGCGGCTCTGACAAGTCGGACCGCCCGGACCGCTCAGACCCAGGGGTTTGCACCCCGATCGGCAGAGCCTCCGGCGGCAAGCGCAAAGCATCATCAGGTGTCCCGTAGTGCAACCACACCGCCATCAGCAAAGACAG
>JACCDO011818933.1_pt1 | contig 10879 bp, 4 predicted proteins | sample 7446101 | NCBI WGS metagenome assembly JACCDO01 (sample SAMN15323440, study PRJNA562643) | freshwater metagenome | isolation source: river surface water | place: USA:Blue River Watershed | collected 2017-08-16
GGTATCGCCAAAAATGGGCGGCAAAATCATGTCCCACACCCCATTGAAATTTTTTGCAACTTTCCATTTTCAATCTAGTGCGAATGCACAAAACAGCCCGAGGCTCGTAGTCGAAAGCCTTAACTTCGCTACCTGTAGGCAACGCGTGTAGCATTCACTTATTTTGCCTTGCACTTGGTAGCGGCCTTATTCCTTATTCGCCATCTATTTGTAACTGTTTGTATCCATTGATATATATTAGCGTCTGTTAGCATCTGTTAGCATCTGTTAGTAGCTATTTGAAGCGAACTCTTTACGACTTTGTATCAAGTGCATCAGTTTTCTATTCCCGTCTAATTGGTGCCGACTTGAGCTTAGTAACTTGTAAGCCACGATGCAGCCTTAATCACCCTCTTGTAACCAACTGGGCTTACACTGCAGCGCCCGTACACTGGCTGCAGAGCGTCCGTTTCATTGTATTATCTATCGAAGGCGATCTTGATGGTACCGTACCGGTCAACACGGCCCCAGACTTGAAAAAGAAGATAGACAAAAATCAGATATCGAAGCACTGTTGTGGTAAGTTCCTGTGAGGTTACTGTGAGTAGTTAGTTAGTACTTGAGTGAGTGAGTGAACGAGTGATTGAGTGTAAGTAAATTATTGAGCTACTGAGTAATCTTGTTTAGTTACTTGCGAAAGAAATCGCGTAGAGAAGTACAACACAGTGATGGAATGGACGGTATTGATCGTGGAGGAAATGATGTGCGAGACCAGCTGTGTCCCTACAGTTGTCAGCGCATTGAAGGGATTGTCAGGAGTGAAGCAAGCAGAATTGATATCTTTAGCTTCGAAGTTAATCAAGATTCAGCATGACAAAACTGTAGCACTCAGCCAACTAATCAACGCAGTAGAAGGAGTTGGTTTCGGCGCACAAGATATTTTAACTAGAAAACCAACGATTGTATTGAATGTGGAAGGGATGATGTGTCAAAAGAATTGCGGTAGCACCGTGGCGAATTCCTTACGGAATAACAGTAATGTCTTATGGGCAATCGCAATATTTGAGTCAAAGGAAGCACACGTGTGGCTAGCTCAAGGTGAATCTGCTTCCAGTACGCTGATCCAACAATTAATCGGCTCGATTGAGGCAGTAGGATTTGATTCTTCCTTGAAAGAGTCTAGTGACGCACCTGCTACACAATCAACTGCGCACACTCCTTGTGACATATCAATAAAGTTAGCAGCAAAAATATTTAAAAACACTTCAAACGAGAAAATAACGAATAGCATAATCCACCTGATGGAGTCTGTGGATGGAGTCATGAAAGCGTCAGTAAATTCCAAAGATTGTACGATATCCATATGGGGATTCGCTGATTATGATTCTCTAGTGACTATACTCCGGACCAACGGATACGCCGTGGAAGACAAAGCAGCACCAGCTAGCAGTAAAGAGAAGCCAAAGACTGACAAATATGGTTCGTTAGCCAGTAGTAGCAACGACAGCAACAACAAGTACACCGGTAGGGAGATATTAGAATTGAAAATAAGTGGCATGTCCTGCGCGTCTTGTGTCCGCGCGATTGAGACATCTCTCATGAAACTCAGCAGTATAAAAAGCGTGAAAGTGGCTCTACTGGCAGAAAAAGGAGAAATAGTATTCGATGCGCTCAAGATCGAGCCAGAGGAGATCATCGCCAACATCAAAACCATCGGCTATGATTGCAGCATTCTTAGTCTTAGCAAGCAGGGAAACAGCAGCAAAGAGCTCATGTTCACTGTATCTGGTATGTCGTGCGCGAATTGTGCGTCTAAAATTGAAAGAACAGTGAGTAAGTTACCAGGTGTGATCTCTGCATCTGTGAGTTGCACCCTGAATAAAGCATGTGTAGCAATCAATGAAGACGTGGATAATGCAGTAGGACCGCGCGATATCATAGACACCGTCGATAGTATTGGCTATCACGCGGAGCTCGTCAACGTTGATACCAACAATCGAACTAACGACGGATTCGAGGAGATCCGTCATTGGGGCAGACTGCTAATGGTCGCCTTGTTCTTTGGTGTCCCGATAATGTTCTTGCATTTATCTATGGGGTCCGTACCATTTGTGAAAATGCTGTTCATGGACCCGGGTATGTGTGGCGGCAGTGTCAGCGTGGGACAGACGATGATATTCGTCATGTCGCTGCCGATGCAATTCGGTGTTGGCTATAAGTTCTATCGAGCTGCTATATTTGGTGCATTAAATGGAAATTTTGGTATGGATTTCTTGGTTGTAACTGGCACAAGCATCACGTACATGTACAGTCTAGTACAGTTGTATTATACGTGCACGACACACGTCATGACGATGCACCTGTTCTTCGAGGCGTCGTCGATGTTACTAATGTTTGTTACTCTAGGCAAGTACATTGAAGCGTATGCCAAGGGGAAAACACAGAGTGCATTGACGGAACTGATGCAAATGCAGCCTAAAAAAGCCACATTAGTTGGCAAAACAATGGATAGAAACGGCCAGACTAACTCCTTATTTGAGAGCAATAACTGGATCTCGAACGAGACGTTGACAGAGATAGACGTTGATTTGGTGCAGAAAGGTGACATATTGAAAGTGCTTCCTGGGTCGCAGATCCCTACAGACGGGTTTATTATACACGGAGAGACTTACATCGATGAGTCTATGATCACCGGGGAGTCCGTGCCGGTTAGACGAGTGAAGGGCGACATGCTTTATGGTAGTACTATCAATCAAAATAGTGTCATCTACATAGCTGTGAGCTCTGTGGGTAAAGAGAGCGCGCTGGCGCAAATCATCAACTTGGTCGAAAAGGCCCAGATGAATAAGGCGCCTGTACAGGCATACGCAGACTATATCGCCGGTATCTTCACACCCGTAGTGTTGTTCATTGCAACAGTGACGTTCACTGTGTGGTCCTTGTTGGCGTACTACCACAAGATACCCAGGGAATGGTTTCAAGAAGAGTACGGCGATCCATTTCTGTTCGCCATGTTATTTGCTATTTCAGTGATCGTGATATCTTGCCCTTGTGCATTAGGTCTAGCCACACCCACCGCAATTATGGTAGGCACTACAGTGGGTGCTCACAATGGGATACTTATTAAGGGCGGTCCTTCCTTTGAAGCTGCGCACACAATCAACACTGTAATATTTGATAAAACTGGCACACTTACAGAAGGCAAACCCTCCGTAACTGACGTCATACTGGTCAGTAAACCCTCCGGGGACGACTCCTCAGCTTTGCAGGACCGTGTATTACAACTAGCTGCATCAGCAGAGCAAGGCAGTGAGCACCCTCTTGCATTAGCTATCACCAATGCTGCCAACAAGAAAAAAATGACACTTTTACCAGTGCAGAAAGGCTCGTTCCAAAGTATTCCCGGTAACGGCCTGTCTTGCGTGGTTCCCGACGGCACCGTTTTGATTGGTAACCGCGCCTTACTCGAGAGAAACAATATCGTTATCTCCCAAGAGCTTGATTCTACCATGTGGGACCTGGAGGTTCAGGGTAAAACAGCGATTACCGTTAGTCTGAACTACAAAGTTCTTGGTGTCATTGGTATAGCTGACGTGGTCAAACCTGAAGCGTACGACGCGTTATGCGCATTGAAGCAGTTGGGTATTGACATCTGGATGGTGACAGGTGATAACCGCACAACTGCCGAAAGTATTGGGGATGAGTTAGGTATTGCAAAAGACAGGATAGTAGCGGGGGTCATGCCTGTGGACAAGGTCACTAAAGTGGAAGAGCTACAAGCAACCGGCAAGTTCGTAGCGATGGTTGGTGATGGAGTGAATGATTCACCGGCATTAGCACGTGCTAACTTGGGCATTGCCGTTGGCGCTGGCACGCACGTAGCACTTGAAGCAGCTGACATGATTTTGGTTCGAAATAAGTTGGATGACGTCGTGGTGGCGTTTGACCTGGCAAGAGTTGTCTTCAATCGAATAAAAATTAATTTTATATGGGCTTTAGCGTATAATATACTCGCTATTCCCTTCGCCGCTGGGGTGTGGTTTCCCTGGACTCACATGCTGATCCCGCCGCAGTACGCAGGCATGCTGATGGCGTTCTCGTCAATATCCGTTGTAATATCATCTTTATTATTGAAATTTTACAAACGTCCACAGACGGACCCTACCAAGTCAACTTATTCCGAGAGTATCATCCGAACCACCACCAAAACATTCCAGAATATCGGCCGATCTATAACCAAGAGGAAGCAGGCAGCGGATGCGTACTCGCCGTTGCACACCGAAGACGAGCTAGGTATCGAGCTCGGAATCGGATCATATCGAAGAGAATACTCAAATGTACATTCAAATGTCGATAATGTTATATAGTTTAATTACATTTTGTTATACTGTTTCTGTGATCAATTTTACTGGTTTCCGTGCCGAAATTATGTTGTTAGGAGCATCAACCTTACCGTATACTACAATATCGCCATCTACACTTGCTACTGCTGTATCTACTAAGGATAATGGTCCACCCAGCAGTTGCCGCGTCAAACTACGGTAACCACCCAAGTAACAAGGACGTATGGTCACTATAACACGCTGTACTAACCGATTTTCTAGAGCACTTTGGATGATTCCAGCACCCCCTTCAATGAGGACTCGCTTTACACTTAAATTGCTTTTAAATAACCTAAAAATATCATTAAGATCACATTTACCATCAGGTGAACGATTACAGGTAATTATTGTCCCGCCCCCCAATGCCACAAGCTTCTGTTGCATGCGGATATACCTACTGTCTAATTCATTAATACATGTGCAAATAATTGGATCAGAGAATTTAATATCTTCATTTTGTATATCTAACAACTTCAAATCACTATCTAATACAGCAGGCCTAGGACTCTTCCTCACAATGGATTCATTATCAGCCGCTATTTCAGCACGAGGCAAGGGATCTCTAACGTTGAGTCTCGGCTGATCACATACCACTGTATTGATTCCTACCAAGACTACGTCGTGCTCAGCACGTAGCGAATGTAGTAATTGAAACGAGATTCGCGATGAAATATCCATTCGGGTCCGCTCGATTGGGGCAATAGATCCGTCAATCGTCTGTGCATAGCATATGGTACCCAGCGGCAGCTCATGCTCGTCATCCTTCAACTCATTCTTCACTAAATCAAATATTGCTTGCGCCGATTTGACACTCGCATCAATTGATGGCATCGCAGCTGGAACTGCAATTGGGAGCCGCGCCAGCAACAGTACCACCGCACAAAACAGTAGAGTCTGCACAAAAATCATCACTTTCTTCCTTTTTTTCTTCCTTTTTTAATTATGTTTGGTTATTTCCACACCTACGAGATGCAAAATTTTTGAGCAAGAAGACACGCACTGATTTACATTCACACGCAAAGCGAGTAGTGATTCGCTGTTTGAGTGAGAAAGTAAGTGATAAAGTGAGTAAAATAGTCGCATAGTGAGAGGAGCGAGAGGATGTGGACTATAATGACATTGCTTGCCTTGTGGCATGTGCTGCGGGTACGACGCCCAGGTACAGCTTTACAGTGCAAGGGTGTAACGGAGTATTACGGATCGAGTGCAGACGACGAGAACGAGTTCAAGACTGGCAAGCATACATATGCCCGATGGAACAATGGCGGCGATACGAATAAAGAAGTAACGGAGGATGAGTTAGTGGATGTAAAAGAAATGGATGAATATAATGTTGCAGCTGTCACGGATGACGATGACAATAATGATGGCGAAATATATGATAATGATGAAGAAGATGATAATGATGATGAAGATGACGACAATTATGACGAGAACAATGCTGAGAATCCTCTATTGGATGCACTGAAGAAAGTTTATACTGCGGTATTTTTTTACGGATTAGAAGAACCAGCACCCAACCCAGAGTATAGAAACAAGGTGAACAGAATGAATCAGAGGAATCGACGAAAAGCTATTCCATCCGCTAGAAAACTAAAGTCGCCATTTTTCACGAAAGGAGAACAGAAAGCTTATTTTTTATTACTGAATGACCAGGAATACCCATTGGACGTTGAGAATAAGGGTAAGAGCCCTCCACTCTCAGGCAGCGATTCCTCATTCATGGGCGACGAGGACATATTCAAACAGGACGAGGACGTATACAACCAGGACGATGGAAGTGCGCCTGTGCGGGAGTATGCGCCAAAAAACAATGAACTAGAAGAGTTAGACAACCAATTACGCAATTATAGCGAAAAATTGAAGAGTTTAGACAGGAAAATACAAGAAATGCAAACAACATGTCCAAGTGACGAGAGGCTGTTGGCGCTGCAGTCCCAGCGGGACCAAGTGACGAGTGTGATCGAAGACATCCAGATTCGATACGTCACGGTGAAGTCCCTACGGAGCGAATAGAGCATAGAACACATCCATTGTATTGATTATAATAATATTGTATCGACAAACTTAGACTTACTTACAATCCGTATACGCACTATTCATTATTGGAAACATCGCTTTCGTCGTCATCAAGATCAGGAGCATCCATCTCCGTCTCGGTGTCAAGCCCATGAGGATTTATGACGTCATCGCTGATCCCTAACACTTCGTCCACATAGTTATCTCTACTGTACCACTTATACAAGGTGGTTACATGCGACAGCAACTTCTTCGCTAGCTGAGGTTTAAAGGTGATATCGGAGTCCAACGTACGGGACAGAATCGCCTGGATGTCTGCAATGTAGTCGATGATCTCTAGTATTGACGTCGGCATGTTATTCGTCGCCTTGAGCTCACGATACACTAGTGGATTGCGGGAGATACGTATAGGTATCATTTCTTGGCTTAAAGACGAGAATATACAACAATCAGCTAGAATTTCATCACTTATAATAGACAAGTCAATGATTGCTTGGCGAGGAGCCAGCTTGCAACGCTGCTTCAACCGCTTCAAACTCCATTCCCACATTCGAGGCAAAGGTAAAAAGTCGTTGATCAAGTCAAACACGCCGTTTGGTAGCGCCATACACTTGACCAGGAGTAACGGCCACTGATGATCATCACATTCGAACCGTTGCCTTGGATTGCTCCACACGCTAGCCTTCAGCCTCAGCAGCGTGTCAATGGTGCTGTACGAATTGACTCCCCCAAGGGCATGCAACTCGCAGATGACGTCGCTATTAGTTTTCTTCAAACAACCCAAGCTATCCGAAGGATTGAAGGCGATGAAGTGACTGCTTGTCATGGCATTACTAGACACACTCGGTTCGTATCGCAATTGCAACTTGCCTTTGGCATATGCATTCCTGCACTCCACTATGAAGTGAGAGCGCTGTATGCAAACCCGATGTCTCATCCGATTAATTTGGAACTGGGTGTCTAAATATGGTAAAATAGTCAAAAAATTCTTGCGTAACGCCGAATCTCTCGCTGAGCGATCTCGGCTGTCCAGAATATGAACCTCGGCACCCATCGTAATCAACACGTCGACACAAGCCACATGACCGCGCTTGGAGGCCAGCATCAACGCCGTACTACCTTGTACTGTCTGATCATCGCAGTATGCACCAGCCTGAATTAAAAGTGAGACTACTTCCGCATGGTTCCGTTGAGACGCCAACATCAAGGCACTCATACCTTCAATATTCTTGCGATTTACATCGGCATTAGCGTTCAGTAGCATTTTGGCGATTTCCACTTGACCCTCTTGCGACGCACGCATTAGTGCACTGGTGCCGTTGTTATTGACGATGTCGCATGATGCATGATTTTCTAACAACAATCGCACAGCTTGCACATGACCAAAATGAGCAGCTTGAATTAATGCCGTAGAGCCGGTCCTGTTGACAGCATTTATGGAGGCTCCCGCAGCTATCAACATCTCCATTATTGCGGTATTACATTTCAGTGCGGCAGCTGACAACAGAGTGTGCCCTTTATTATTCGACTTGTTGACATCGTACCCCGCCTCTATATAGCGCTTGACAGCGTCAATATTATTGCTTGAAACATCATCTAGTAAAGCATTGAAATCCTCGTCGACTACATGCGGCGCAATATTATTATCTATATTCGCGTTGATATTAGTGCCGAGTAGGCGAATAAAATCTTCAATATCTATAATTCCCTCTTGATTTTCTAGGTATAAGTTATAATGTGCATGAGATCCAGCAGAAATGATATTCGCCGTGTTGTTGTTCTCAATATTTTGTTGCGCTAACTCAGCGTCATTGTTTACATCGTTCACTCGGCGGCGCATGCGTCGACTCAACTCCCTCCTTCGCTCTTTCAATATTGCACTCGTGACATTGAGATCGCGACCAGGACTAAGGTGGTAAAACCTAACGGCATCTCTTCTACTTGCTTCAAGTCTATTTCTAATCATTTCTTCATCCCTAGGACTAATTACTTCCATTTCATCATGAATTGCATCAACTTCAATATTATCAATAGTTTCATTGTCATCAGGAGCAACACGCTTAAATGGCCGTCTTCGAGTCGATGTATCATGGTTATCATCGGCAATATCCGATATATTTTCAACAGGATTGATACTGCTCAAGACTCTTCGACTATGGGCCACACTGCTACTGCTACTGCTACTGCTACTGCTACTTGAGCCATCTACCGATCTTTTACCATCACAAACGTTGCTACTATGACTAGCATTGCTACTAGAAGCTCGGCGACCATCCACCGCAACACTACCAGCATCGGGCCCACTACTGCTACCATCATCCCCACTGCCACTACGACTAGCACTACTACTGCTGCTTACTCGATGACTATCCACGTTGCTGGCGTCGGGATCCATAACGATTTTTCAAGATTTTTCTTCTTCTTACTGACTGATTAAACCACAATCACTCACCCACTCACTCACACTCACAATCACTCAGTCAACCTCAAGTCTCAATCGAGTAGTTCGTAGTGTGGATTCTTCTTCCAAGACGTCGCCATTATCGGCCCTCAGGACGACCTTGAGGCGGCCCCATACTGAATCATGCAGGAAACACCATGAAATGCGCCTCTTACAACGAACTCAGAGATCCGTTGGTGCTCGGACTCCTTGATGTGTCCAAATCGAGCCCAGACACTAATATACCAAAACCTAGTCAAAAAGCGCGAAATTAAGTACCATTTCGGCTTAATTTACGTCATTAGCGCTAAAAATTCCATTATTATTACTATTACGGGACCAAAATACCGTTTTCTTGAGTTACCGGTATAAACTTAGGGTTACTTTTCACTGCGGTTATTCTTTGGGATTTTTCAAAAAAAGAGTAAGTGTGTGAGCGTGTGTGAGTGAGTGAATATGGAGCTCGCGCATATCTACACGAAGCTGCGGAAGGACTTCGGCAAGCACTGCAAGTTCACCTCGACAAACCCCGAGATACTTGAGGCAATACCAACTACAGACTCCTTGGCAGCCAATTATGTAATGAGGAATCCATCGACGTCAAACTTTGACACAGCACCCAGTATGTCTGAACACGAGGCGAACACGGACAGGTTAGTGACTAGATCATCATCCATGCGCCATGTCGAAGGTGGTTGGCCCAAGGATGTTGACTTCACCGAGCAATCAGATGTAACTAGATTTCGTAAAAAGGCTGAGAAGGATGAAGATTATAAAGGCTCAGTGAAAAGTATCGGTCCGATCATCGCCAGATGCTTGAAGCAGAACAACACTATAGATATATATGAAGATTACTTCGCCGGCAATAACACCGATCACAGCTCAGAGCCACCATCAGCCAAAGGATTGGCTGTGTTTAGAGATCCAAATGAGGTGAAAAGAACTGCTACATCCATCAACTGGCATCCAGATGTTACCGCCCCCGCTAAAATTGCAGTTTCATATTCTATTTTAAATTTCCAAGATCCTAGATTTACATCATCACGTATGCCTCATCAATCATATGTGTGGGATATACTCAACCCAAATACACCCGATTCCGAGTTATTACCTCCATCTCCATTGTGCTGTTTACGATTTAATCCTAAAAGTACTGATACATTAGTGGGTGGAAGTTATAATGGTTTAATAACATGGTATGATATTAGAAGGTCGGGAGGAAGTGCCATCAAAGAAACCACTCCTTCAGGTGCAAGTCTTATTGAAAAATCACATCATGATCCAGTATATGATGTATTTTGGATCAACTCAAAGACGGGTAATCAGTGCGTGTCTGTATCTACCGATGGCCAGATGTTGTGGTGGGATACAAGAAAATTAAGTGAGCCTACTGACTCTATATTACTATGTACTGATATCAAAGCAAATGGTCAAGTATTAGGTGGTTCTTCATTAGAATATAACTCAGAAGCTGGTCCATCGAAATACCTTGTAGGCACCGAACAAGGTGTGGTATTATTGGTCAATTTGAAAAACAGAAAACAGAATAATGGTATCACTGTATTCGACCAGGGCGCTGGCAAACACCACGGCCCTATATACTCTATTCAACGTAATCCAGCGAATAGTAAATGCTTCTTAACTGTAGGCGACTGGACGGCGAGAATATGGAACGAGGATGGCGTACGTACACCTATAATGACCACGAAATATCATTCTTCGTACTTAACCGCAGGTTGCTGGTCACCAACTCGCACAGGTGTATTCTTTGTGACTAGAATGGATGGTGTTGTAGATATATGGGATTATTTCTACCGTCAAAATGAGGTAGCATATTCCCATAAAGTAGGTGATACGATGCTATCATCTGTAGCTGTTCAAGGCGCTCTTGGACACGGCGGTAAACTAGTAGCTATGGGCGATATAACTGGCACAGTATCATTATTAGAATTATGTGATTCTTTAGCATTGCCACAAATGAACGAGAGAAAAGCAATAGATTTAATGTTTGAAAGAGAAATGAAACAAGAAAAGAACTTAGAAGCAAGAGAAAGAGAGA